>UMGV01081696.1_pt1 | contig 39145 bp, 21 predicted proteins | sample 1965361 | NCBI WGS metagenome assembly UMGV01 (sample SAMEA4836081, study PRJEB28245) | human gut metagenome | biome: gut microbiome; material: fecal sample | place: Denmark | collected 2008
AAATCCCACTAAACCCTATAGGTTGCGGATTTGAGGATATAGTTTTCTTTTTTGCTTCTTAGCCCAAAGAAGCGGATGCTCAAATGCAGAAACGTGGACTACCAATGCAACATTCTAAGTCGAAGGTCGTAGGAAACCTAAATGCACGAATGTAGTATAGCAGCCCACGCTATATGCGTGAGAACCACTATGCCATCCTTGTGCAGTGTCTTGAATTTCCTACGTTCTCGACTTACAAGAAAGCATAACGCTTCTTTTTCTTATGTCTTGGATAGAGTTGCCTCAATCCGAGTGCAAAAGTACAAAAAATCCGTGATATGTCATTCAACAATCACGGACTTTATTTTGATTTACAGTTGCATACCTCTGTTTTGTCTTGGTTTCGGTATTCCGATAGCTTCCCTAAACTCGTTCATCTTCTTTCTGAACCAGCTTATATGTGATACTCCATCAATCTTGAAATCGAACTTTCCATTTTCATCCTCTTTAATGGAGCAGACGGCACGTTGGGTTTCAAAGCCTTGGTTGAACTCGGAAGAATGTAGCTTGCCTTTTATGGGAACGTCCTTGAATGTGCATAATCTTCGGATAATATCGTCATTGAAGCCCAAGCGTTCACGCAGGAAATTTATTGTCGGTATCAGCTTCTCCACATATGGGAAGTAGCGTTTCACAAAGTCTGTAAACTCGGACAATTTGCGGTGTCGCAGCTCGTAAGCGTCTGTTATCTCCTGTATGTGTTTCGCCTGTTGCTGTTCCCTTTGTCGGGCTTCTTCTTGAAGTTCTGATACACGCTCATGCAGATTCTTGTTCTCCCTCTCCAGCGTCTTGACCTTGTTGCTGCCGAAAAAAGAACCGACACTCTCGGCTATGTTGGTCGCTGCGGTCGTGGCTGCGCCTTTCAGTTTCTCAGTCTGCACCTCTTTCTTGGCTTGGCGGAGTTCCTGCCGTGCCGCTTCTTTCCGCTCCTGCAAATCTACCACTTCCGCTTTGAGGCTATCGACAAGTTTCTGTGTGTCCCGATAATACTGCTGCGTGGACTTGTGCCGTGCCGTTGAACCGTCTATGCCACGCTGCAATCCGTACTTTGCCATCGCAATGGCGTAGGTATCTTGGTAGGTCTTCAATTTCAGCCGTGTCATAATGTCATCGGCACACAGTCTTACGGTGTCGGTCGGCTTCTTGCGGTAGCGTTTCTTTGTCTGTTCCTCCCGTTTCCTGCGCTTACGTTCCCCCTTTACGATTGGAACAAGGGTGATGTGTATGTGTGGCGTTTCCTCGTCCCGATGAAGGTGCGCAGCCACAATATTCTCCTTACCGAACATGAAGGCAAAGTAGCTCATGTTGTCGGCACACCACTCGTCCAATCTGCCTTCTTTTTCGATACGCTCCATGTCCTCATGCGTTCCCGACACGATGATGCGGATTGCCTGTACTTGGTTGTTACCGATTTTGCGTGTCAACCCTGCGTTTTCCAAACGGTGTTGGATGGCTGCTGTTCGGTCTTTCACTCCATCGGGATAGTCGATGAGTTTTCGGTTAAGATGCGTGCGAGTTGGATCGGCGTTCTTCGGTATGATAAAACGCTCGATGTGGGCGGTCGTTCCGCTGTCGGAACCGTGCGCCTTTTCCATATGTAATACGACAAATCCCATATATGGTTTTCCTTTCTTTTTTAGCTTGTGAAACAATGGTTGATTATTCTCCTGTACGGCTTCTGCCGTTGGCTTGGGAGAGTCCAGAGAGGTGCAACCTCTTTGGCTTATTGGGGAATTTTCAGCGTTGCTTGCAATGCGGCTCGGAAAATTCCCTAATAAGCTATGGTATTTTCCGCTTGTAAATATCCGCACGGCTGCAAGCGTTCTCACTCCCTACATCTTCAGCCCTCGCTTTTTCGGTGGCTGCATCATCCGCCTTGCGGATTGGACTTGCCTCTCCTGCTTCATCGGCTCTGCCGATTGGGACAAGGGCTTACCGCACAGGTAGTCGTTCAAGTCCTTATACTCACTATAGTGTATGGACTTGTCGGAAAGGCGTTCCCCGAACCTTGCTTGCAGATGCTCACAGGCTGTCCGTCCTGCCGTATCGTTGTCAAGGAAACAGCCGATTTGGGAATAGTCAGCCAATATGCCCTCCGCCTTTGCGAGATTGGAAACGGAGTTCAAGATGATATAATCCTGCGTGGTCAGTCGGGGGCATTGCGGATTGTTCCTCACACGGATGGAAAGGAACGAGAGGTAATCCATGAAGCCCTCGAAAAGATAACAGGTTGTCGGCTGTTCTCCACTTTGTCGGATATGGGTGATGTCCTTTGGAGCGACACAACCTTTGAAATAGCGGTTGCGCACCTCATAACCACCTGCCATATTCGGGAAACCGATGGCGAAGTATGGTCTGCCCTTGTTTTCAAAATGCAGTTCCTTACATTCCCTCTTGGCGAGTTCGGTGCTTATTCCTCGCTCCTGCAAATAGGATAATAGTACAGGAGAGGATAACTCCGAAACTTGCAGATGTCGGTACATCGGTTCTGAAACGGATTGCCGACCAAAAGAAAATGGTACATGGATGGCGGTGTGCAGATGCGGTGTCTGTTTGGCGATGCACTCCAACAGATACGGCACGTTGTCGGAGCGGTAGAGTTCCGAAGCCAATGCGATGATATTGCCACCCTTGCCGATGCCGAAGTCATACCATTGGTTGAGTTCGGTGTTTACCTTGAACGAGGCTTCGGCTTCCTCTCTCAGCGGTGACTTGTACCAAAGGCTGCTATCTTGTCGCTTGACGGGTGTGTACCCCAGACTTTGCAGATAGTCTGCTATTCTGATTTGTTTTGCTTCCTGTATTGTCATAATGTATATTCCTACGGATTTGATGATGGTTGATAAAGCGATGATTTGATGAACATATGGTTTAACACATTGATTTATATCTATATATCATCTCATCATTTATTCATCAAACCACTCACGAAAAGAGAAATTCATCGTTTACGGTGTCGGGCATGGTCTGTCCGTCCTGTTTTCTCCTTTCATCAGTGAGATACTTTTGATGAATGTTTGATGAGAATGTAAATATCTATATTTCAATATATTTATATACTTATTCATCATTTCATCAAAATAATCATAGTGTTTCCAAAAACGATTTTGTCACGGTGTAGAACCGTCCTGTCTTCCGCATGGGCGAATAGTGACAGTCACGGGTATAGTCCAACTGATAGGTGGTATAGGTAAGCGTGTTGGGTGCAGGATTAAGTTTCCAACACTCTTTCAATACCCTGCGTACTTGATGTTTCTCCACTTTTGCCTGTGAATACCGCAACAAAAGAAAAATATCGTTGCAGTCAAAAGAGAAAGTGTCCGTGCCTACACTTTCCATAATGTCAAGGATAAGCTCGTGCATCTCTATCTCCAATCTGTTGCGGTTGCTGCGGATAATCTTCTGCAAGGCTTCGGTATGCAGTAGTGAGGGCGTGAACCACATACGGCTTTTCTTTTCGGTGGATAGCTGCCTATGCTGTAAATGGTGGAGAAAAGCAGGTATCTCCGCTTTCAGTTTTTGCAGGAAGTCGGTATCATCCGACTGCAAGCGGTCTATCTTGCGCACCCAATAACGGGTTTCACCTGCATCAATGATGACAGGCAGGTACTCGTTGTTTGAACACAGCACGAATTTGGCGAAGAACGCAATTTCGTCACGGTCTTTGCCTTTGGCTTCCACCTTGTAGGATAGTGCCGTGCTCAGGTTCTTCAACCGCTCGCTGTCCTCCCGGCGGCTCAGCAATACTTCGTCCACCACGATAAGGAGTTTCCCAGCCCAGTCGGAATTGAACTGGCTGCGGAAATCCTCGTTGGTGTTGAATGTCACGTTATTCTGAAACAGGGCTTTCAGAAAATTGAGGAATGTACTTTTGCCTGTGTTGCGCTCCTCCGACACCAACAGCAGGATGGGCAACTTCTGAATGGGTTGCAGGTAGAGCAGTTGAAGATAGTCCATTCCCAACTCGTATTGCTCCCCGAAGATATGTTCCACCAATGAGCGGACAGAGGGGAAATCACCCTCTTGCGGTTGGTGGGGTATCGGCTCGTAGAGGTTAAGGAACTTGCCGATTACAGGCTGATAGCTGACGTGTTCGGGTACGGTGCAGAAGCCGTCATACTTGGGTACGCTGCCGATGTAGTCCTTGCCATAGTCTTGGCGCAGGGTCTCGTTGTTCCATGCGATGCGCTTCCTTACATACCCTCCGTTCAGTCTTGGCTGCTCCACAATCTTGTAGAGCGTTGTGCCGACACGGATAAACTCTTCCTTTGCCATGCCGCCATCTGTGGGCGGTCGGTGGCTGTCATTTACTTTGTTTGCTTCCATATTCCAATGATTTAAGTTTGAAAAAATGTCAGCTACAAAAGTATAATCAACTGTCGGATAAGTTGATACGCAAATCACAGCAGAACGCAGCAAAAAATACTTCGGGGCTGTTCGGGGCTGTAAAAACAAAAAATCCGAAGAAACAGAGCTGAAAACAGATGCTTCTTCGGGTGCGTGAGTATGTGTGAATGGCAATACGCCTATGCAAAGTATTTCGGATTTGCCGTATCAGTGATGTTCAGCGAAAAGAAGATGCCTGTTTTTTCTTTTCGCAAGTACAGTCTTTCAAGTATGGCTCTGCGAACCTGTTCCGCTCCGAATGTGTTGATGCGGAAAGCAAGGGCGATGATGGCTTCAAGACTGTAAACCTCCATGCTGCGTTTGTCCGACAGTTTGATGGTATGCTTTGTCTCATATTCCCTCAAAACACCGCTTTTACAAAGAGCCTTTATCCCTGCTCGGATTGTTGGGGCGATAACCCCGAACAACTCGCAGAGTTCCCACTCGGTCATGGCAATGGAGACTGTATCGGTCGGCAGGGCGATGTTGCCCTGTCCGTCCATCGTGATGATGCTTCGTTTCTCTTTCATCTGTATTCTTCTTTATGGGTTATCAAATGGCACTGCAAATGCTTTTCTCCATATCCCCCAACTTGTCGGACAACAGTTCCAAGTCCTGACTTATCTTTTGGGCGGTTATCTTCGCGTAGATTTGAGTGGTCTTTATGTTGGTATGCCCCAACAGGCGGCTGACGGTTTCAATGGGTACTCCGTTGGATAACAGTATGGTAGTTGCTGCCGAATGTCTTGCGACATGATATGTTAAATGTGTCTTTATACCGCACAAATCGGCTATGGCTTTCAGCTTTTTGTTGCAGGTCGTATTACTTGGCATGGGGAAAACCTTATTGTCCTTTGCCATCCCCTTATACTTCTCTATAATCTTTCGGGGAACGTCCAACAGACGGATATTCGATTCGGTGTTGGTCTTCTTTCTTCGGGTGATAATCCATAAGTTACCGTCAAAGAAAGTTTGCAGGTTGTCGGTGGTGAGGTTCTTGACATCGGAATATGCCAACCCCGTGAACACCGAAAACAGAAACAGGTCCCTCACAAGCTCGTGGGTCTTGTCGGGCATCTCGGTATTCATCATGGTGTGTATCTCCTCTTTCGTGATATACCCCCTGTCCACGCTTTCGGGAGAGTTGATATACCCTGCAAAGGGATTGAACGGCAGACGACCGTCATTTCTCGCTATGGAAATGATGTGCTTCAACACAATCATATAGCCCCAAATGGTATTAGTGCGGCATTTCTTCACCGTGCGCAGGAAATACTCGAAGTCGTTGATGAACGTGAGGTTTAACTCTTTGAGGGGAATATCCTCACGCTTGTATGTATGGGGCAGGAACTCCCGAATATGCTTGCAGACGGTTATGTACCGTTGGAATGTTCCTTTGGCACGGCTGTGTCCGACTTTCTTTGCAAACTCCGCATTGTGCTGCTCAAAGAGTTTCAGCAAGGTTTCCTGCTTGATACCGATACCGAGATAGGCATCTTTCAGTTTGGCAGCGGTCACATATCCGTCTGTCTGCATCAGTTCTTGGTAGCGGCGGTTCACCTCCACCCGAATCTTGTCAACCGCACGGTTGATTCTCTGCGCTTCGGCACTCTTGCCCGAAGCACGGTTGTTCTTCACATCCCACAAATGGGGTGGAACTTCCATTTTGCAACTGAACTGCTTAATCTCTCCGTCCACCGTAAGGCGGCACATCAGTGGCAGGTTGCCGTTGGGCTTTGCACTGCCTTTCTTCACGTAGAATAAGACCTTGAATGTACTTCGCATAACTCACTTCTTTTTTGGTGACAAAATTAGTTTACCGTGAGTTACCAACAGCTACGCAAAATTACGCAAATCGCAGAAAAACAGATGCTTATTCTGGAAGTTCACACATTACGGCAGTAATGATGTGGTAACTGAACTCTTGCGTTGTGTGGCTTTTGGATGTCTGCAAACGACCTTTTCCACATCAAAAGCAAAAGCGTAACGACCACTCTTTCAGTTGAATCGCTACGCTTTTCTCAAATTTACTTTTTAGCTATCTGTTTATTTTAAAATTGTAAACTACTTACGCAAAGTTAATACAAATCGAAACAAGACCAAATACTTCTACATACATTTTATAACTTTTAACTACCCGATGAAACATATCTACAAGTCGGTTTAACATTTGTAGCAGCGCTCCGTGCACCGAATTGTACCGAATTGCAAACGTTTGCACGAAAAAGGCGCAAAGAATGACGCCCGAATCTTAGCAGAACACATTTCTTATATATAATTTTGCAGCAGAAAAGAAACCTAAATACATAACAATCAACGATATGCACATAAAAAGTATTGCAGCCATGCTTGCGCTTCTGCCGGCTATAGCATCGGCACAGACCGTCGCTTCGCCCGACGGCAACGTGACACTTACGTTCTCGCTTACCGACAACGGACGTCCTACGTACGAAATGAGCTACAAGGGCAAGAAGGTGATTAACCCATCGCACCTCGGACTGCAGCTTGCACGCGACAAGCACGCGTCGAAGGGCATGGAGGAGACCGACTTGATGGACGGATTCAAGGAAACGACGTCGAAGACATCTACCTTCGACGAGACTTGGACACCGGTTTGGGGCGAGACAAAGACAATTCGCAACAACTACAACGAACTTGAGGTAAGCCTCAACCAGCCGTCGAGCAACCGTAACATCAAGATTAGATTCCGCGTCTACGACTACGGCATGGGCCTGCGCTACGAGTTCCCGCAGCAGCAGGACCTCAACTACTTCGTGATAAAGGAGGAGCACACGCAGTTTGCAATGACTGGCGACCACACCGCCTACTGGATTCCGGGCGACTACGACACGCAGGAGTACGAGTATCAGATTACGCCGCTCACGGGCATACGCGAGGTGATAAGCAAGAACCGCAAGGCGTACACCGCAAACTCGTCTACGACGGTATTCTCAGACACGGGCGTGCAGACATCGCTGCAGCTGAAGACCAAGGACGGACTCTACATCAACATACACGAGGCGGCGTGTCTCGACTATCCGACAATGCACCTCAACCTCGACGAGAAGACACTCACCTTCGAGTCGTGGCTCACTCCCGACGCCGTAGGACGCAAGGGTTTTATACAGACTCCGTTCAACACGCCGTGGCGCACGGTGCTCGTGAGCGACGACGCACGCGACATGCTCTCGAAGAAGCTCACGCTGAACCTCAACGAGCCGTGCAAGATTGAGGACACATCGTGGATTCACCCGACGAAATACTGCGGCGTGTGGTGGAACATGATCGTTGGTACAAAGACATGGGCGTACACCAACGACCTGCCTTCGGTGCGTCTCGGCGAAACCGACTACTCGAAGTGCCGACCCAACGGCAAGCATGGTGCCACCACAGCCGAGGTGAAGCGCTACATCGACTTCGCAGCCAAGAACGGCTTGCAGGAGGTGCTCGTCGAGGGATGGAACGAGGGCTGGGAGGACTGGTTCGGTCATCAGAAACTCGACGTGTTCGACTTCGTGACACCCTACCCCGACTTCGACATCAAATATCTCAACGAATATGCCCACTCGAAGGGCGTGCGCCTGATGATGCACCACGAGACATCTTCGTCGGCACTCAACTACGAGCGACACCTTGAGGACGCCTTCAACCTTATGAACAAGTATGGCTACGATGCCGTAAAAACTGGCTACGTAGGCGACATCATACCGCGCGGCGAGTACCACTACTCGCAGCTGATGAACAACCACTATCAGCGTGTCATCGAGACCGCTGCCAAGCACCACATCATGGTGAACGCTCACGAGGCTACACGCCCCACCGGCATCTGCCGCACATGGCCTAACCTCGTAGGCAACGAGTCGGCTCGCGGCACAGAGTACGAGGCATTCGGCGGTTCGGTGCCCTACCACACCGTCATGCTGCCCTTCACACGCCTGCAGGGCGGACCAATGGACTACACGCCGGGTATCTTCGAGACACGCCTGAAAGAATGGAGCGACAACCCGTCGTACGTACACACCACGCTCTGCGGACAGCTCGCACTCTATCTCGTGATGTACTCGCCGCTGCAGATGGCAGCCGACCTGCCAGAACACTACGAGAAGTACGACGACGCCTTCCAGTTCATACGCGACGTGGCTTGCGACTGGGACGACTCGAAATATCTGGAGGCTGAACCGGCGGAGTATATCACCGTGGCTCGCAAGGCTAAGGGCACGGACAACTGGTTCGTGGGCGGAAAGACCAACAACGCCCGTCAGACTACCGTGAAGCTCGACTTCCTCGACGCAGGTGCCAAGTACGACTGCGCCATCTACCAGGACGGCAAGAACGCCGACTACGAGAAGAACCCGAAGGCTTACACCATCCTGCACCGCACCGTGAAGAAGGGCGACGTGCTGAAGATTAAGCAGGCACGCGGCGGCGGCTTCGCCGTATCGCTGATGAAGAAGTAAGCAGCAACAAAGTTTGGCACAGTTTTTGCCAAGACGATATTTGCACGATTTGCACGCTCATAACTCGCGAAAAACCGACAACGGATTTTGTTTTTCATTTTTCGCGAGTTTTGAGCGTGCAAGCGTAAACGAATGATTCAGAAGCTTTTGCAGTGTTTTTCGCAAAAGTGTGCAATTTTCAATTCGAGCTAACCAAACTTATCGTGAGACTTTACATGGTAAAAGCATAGGTTTTACTGGGTAAAGTCTCAAGAGTTACACAGTAAAGTCTCACGAAAAGTTTGTAAAAACTCACGAAAAGCGGTGCAAAACCTATCGTTTTACTCTAAAAAGTCTCAATTTCTCTGTTTTTCGGGCTGCGCCGAACCACAAAACCGCACGTTTTATGTTCAGCAAATCTCTATAATGAGAATTTTCGCGGGAGTTTTCAAGTACGATATTTGCATCAGAAAAAGAGGGAAGTGATTGTAAAAAATCAAAATTTTTGCTCTTTTGTTTGATTTTTATCTTCGGATTTGAGGATACAATTAAAAATGTAAAGCAAGGTACGTAATATTTGTTAAAAACATCACGGATATTCAATATATTTCTTATTTAGTTTGTTATTTTGAGGATTTTGTGTATTTTTGAACCATGATTAGCTAATCGAAACCTATTTTCTAAAAAGCGGAATCCGAAAAGCTTAAAAAGAGTAGACTTCCTTCTACTCTTTTCTTAATTATTTATGAGAATGTTTAAAGAGATCTTCATCCTAAAAGAATATAATACATGAAATTTAAGAATGTCGTGATTTTTATTTTATCTTTGATTACAGTATGGATTGTTGTAGTCTTTTTTTGTTATAAAGGATATTTAACTAATATCGAGGTCGGTCAGATTCAATTAGATGATCGTCCTTATTTTACTACACAAGATAGTGTAGTATTTGTTTGCTTTATTAATATAGAGTCCTACAACTTCAATCTGTTCTGACTTATCAAAACATCTCCTCTTCCAGCAAAAACTTACACACCGGCACGACCTCAATATTCATGTCCAGTTCGGATGAGGGTATTGTTTCTTCTTGGTCGTAAGTTATGATCATGAATCTCTTTGCATTAAGAAACTTTCCAACTTTTTGCAGTGCTGAGATTTCTCTGTTTCGTGTTACATTCTCTGTCATGCGATACGACACCTGAACGAGAAGTCCGGCTTTAGGTACACAGAAATCTACCTCCATATTTTTGTTGTAATAATACAAGTCTTCGCCATACTTCTTGTAAAGTTGTATGGCTACAATATTCTCCAACAACTTAGTCTCTGGTTGGAAGAGAAACAGGTTGAGTATGCCGTTATCATAGAAGTAATGCTTCTTTATCGTCTCACGTTCGGCGATAGAGTCGGTGAATGAACTGATGCTGAATGTGAGAAACGACTCATGCAGATAATCGAGATAGGAAGCTATGGTTTCTCTTGCTATTTTTGTACCATCTCCTTGCAATATGTTCTGCAGGCGTTTTATAGCAGTAGGTTGCATTACGCTGTCAGCCAGTTTTCTTATAAGCAAGCGAAGGCTGCGCTCATTCCTTACACCTTTTCTTATAACAATATCCGAATACAAAATCTTTTGATAAAGCGACTGAAGCCACGACTTTTTGTCTTGCATGTTGAAGACCTCCGACAGTCCGCCATAATAGAAATAATCAGGAAACAGTCTCAATACATCATTCTTTACAGGTGACAGTTCCCATAATTTCGTAAGATGTATCTGCTGGTACTCCAGATATTCTTCAAAAGAGAAAGGATGTATCTCCTTTGTCAAATATCTTCCACCCAATGTAGAGCTTATCTCGCGACTAAGCATGTGAGCATTGCTTCCTGTGATATAGACACGATACTTCTCATCTGCCAATCTGCGGGCAAAATGCTCCCATCCTTCTACGTTCTGAATTTCATCCAGAAATATGATAGGCTGATGGCTGAACATCTCGCGATAAGCCTCAAGTATGAGATACAACTCTTCTTTGCGGATGTCAGTGATACGTTCGTCCTCAAAATTGATAAACAAGATTTCTTCCAAGGAATGTCCTTGTGCCACAAGATTCTGAATCTTCTGATAAAGCATGTACGACTTACCTGCACGACGAATACCTACCAACACATAGTTTGCATTTTCCTCCAAACTAATGTTGCGTCCTTGTAGTTTCACTTTACCAACAAAATCCTGTTGCCAAAGTATGATTTGCTTTATAACATTCTTGTCCATAATCTTTGCATTTATACTATTCTAATTGCAAAGATAGCATAAATAAATGATATAAACCGTATTTTCAACAATTATGCAGTCCATACACTGCATAAATCGCCAAAAACATGCAGTCTATACACTGCATAAATACACTAAAAAAAGATCTTGAGCTAATTATCCACCCTTTTCTTCCAAAAAATTCTATACAACCGCTTGCTTTTCTGGCGTTTTTTTTTACTTTTGCCCCCAGCGAAATAGAAAATAGAAACTATGAATAAGAGAACGCTTATAACGTTTCTATGCTTCTCGGCTATCACACCGATGATGGCACAGGATATAAAGGGAAAGATTGTTGATGAGAAGGGCGAACCTTTGGCATTTGCCAATGTAGTGCTTTTGAACAGGCGGGATTCTGCTTTCGTGAAAGGTGTTGTAAGCGGTGAGGATGGACATTTTGCCATCGATTCGGCTTGCAACAATGGAATAATCAAGGTTACGTCTGTAGGATACAAGACTGCATGGAAGGATTGTACAGGCGAGAATGCCGGTGTGATAAAGATGGTGGCAGACAGCAAGGTGCTTGGAGAAGTGGTGGTGAAGTCGTTGCTGCCTAAGACCATACTTAAGAATGGCGGAATGACAACAACCGTTGCTGGGTCTGTACTTGAAAAGGCAGGAACCATGGAGCATCTGCTCGACCGCATACCCAACGTGTCTGCACAAAACGGTAACATCAAGGTGTTCGGACGTGGCGAGCCTATCATCTACATCAACGGACGGCAGATGAGGGACAGAAGTGAACTCGACCGCTTTAGTTCGGACAACATCAAGTCGGTGGAGGTAATCTCCAACCCTGGTGCTCGTTATGCTGCAAGCACTAAGGCTGTTATACGTATCACCACAAAGAAGATGCTGGGCGACGGTTTCGGATTTGACGCTACGACGGAAGGATCGTACGACGAGAAAAAGAACGCAGGAGGATATGCACGTCTGAATTTGTACTATCGCAGAAACGGACTGGAGCTTGGCGCTTACGCCTATGGCTCAAAACAATCGTCGCCAGACGAGAAGGACTTGCAGCAGATGACCTATCTCGACAAGACATGGAACCAGCAGGATAAAACACGTTGGAAGAACAAAGCCGAGACTTTTAGTTCTCGCTTGAATGCCAGTTATCAGTTTGACGACAATAATTCGTTGGGAGCAAGCATTAGTTTCTTGCGCAATCCTAAACTGCAAACAGACGGAAAGACGGAAGGATCTGTGCTGAGAGATAAAGTATTGACAGAGACCACCACTTATATCAGCTCGGAGTTTGGGCAGAATAGCAACTGGTCAAGTAATGTTTATTATGTAGGTAAGGTTGGTAAATTGGGTATTGACTTCAATACCGACTGGTTTTGGTCTAAAGGAAATAATAAAAACAATATAGATGAGCATTATCAGGAGGTAAACTCGGAAATACAAAACCAACTTGTAAATAGTACCACTTCAAAGTACAACCGCTTGATTGCTTCCAAAATGGTGCTCTCTTATCCGCTTTTGAGTGGTGACTTGTCGGTAGGAGGCGAGTATTCGTTCACAAACCGCAATACCAACTACGCCATAATCCCGAACACTCTTGCCGACAATGTAATAGACCGCATAAAGGAAGGCATGGCTTCTGCGTTCGTAACCTATAATCGCGACTTCGGCAAGCTGAACATGGAAGCGGGTTTGAGATACGAGAATGTGGACTTCAAATATTATGACAATGGTAAGTATATGGCAGAGCAAAGCAAGACTTATGGCGAGTGGTTTCCGTCTCTCAGCCTTTCGATGCCAATCGGCAATGTACAGATGCAGCTGAGCTATGCAGCCGACATCAACCGACCTAACTACTGGGTATTAAGGAGTGGTGTGCAGTATAGCAATCACTATACATACGAGACCGGTAACCCGTTTCTTGTCTCAGAGATTTCAAGAAACATCAGTTACGACCTTGCCTACAAATGGCTTACGTTCAACCTGACTTATGAGCATGTATCCGACCCCATTTATCAGACAGTAGAGATGTACAAGGATAATGCCACCATAGGATTGATGAGGATGATAAACGGCAAATCGTACAATAATGTGACTTCAACGCTCAACTTGCAGCCCACTTTCGGCATCTGGCATCCTATGTTGTCAGCAATGGTCGAGAAGCAATGGTTCGAGTTGGAGACAAGAGATGGACGCTATCTGAACAAGCCGGTGGCGATGTTCCGATTCAACAACACCTTCGATACGAAATGGGCGATGTTCTCCGTTATGATGACTTATATTACAAAGGGATATGAGGAGAACCATTATATCTACAAGCCGATGTTCAACACCGACCTGTCTATATACAAAGGTTTTCTGAAGGACTGCCTGACTTTCCAACTTTATGTCAACGATGTGTTCGGCACGAACGACAGTCATATCATTGGAAAATACGGAAAGCTGAAAGAAACTATCTTCGATGAGTTCTCAACAAGCAAGATATCATTGACAGTCCGCTACAAGTTCAATACTACGAGAAGCAAGTATAAGGGTACGGGTGCAGGAGACAGTCAGAAGAACAGAATGTAAAGAAGGATAAGAATAAGAAGAATAAGGATAGAAGAAACTTTATTGCAGCTGGAAGATAGCTAATTGTGGCTGGAATAAAGGCTGATAGATATCGCCTCGAAAAGCGACATCTATCAGCCTTTATTCTGCTTATAATGTTAGTATTAAGAGGATGCAGACAGATATGAGTGATTATTTCTGTAGACATATATTTCTGTCAGACTTGGTGCTGCGGAGGCCGGAGACCTCCGATACGGATAGCTGCGAAACCGCTTATCTTCTGCGCAGCATCACCGGCACATCGCTGTCGGAGATCTGCTTTCTCTCGCCCTTGCCGAAGCGTACTGTCTTTGCAGCTCCGTCTGTAGCCTTGGTCTTAAGCGGAGCGTTGTAGCCGCTGACGCGGTTGAGACTGAAAAAGATGAACTCGTCGTTGTTCACACCCTCCATCACGCCGTCGAAGTAGTTGTTGTCAAGCGAGAAGCCCGAGTACTTGCTGTTGCCGTTGGCGTCGAGCAAGAAGCGGTAGCCGCTGCTCACGTATTCGATGTTCACATTGCCCGTGCGATAGTCCACATACCACTTGAAGCGCAGCGTCTGCTGGTTGCCCTGACCGTCGTAGTCGGTCTCGTAGCCCGTGCCATTGATGGCGTCGTAGCGGTACTGCACGAAGGTGAAGTCGGCGTCGCACTTGGTCTGCTCGCGTTCGCCATCCTCGTTGTAGTACTCGTTGATGATTGTTCCCTCCCATGTGCCGCTGAGCGTCTGCGCAAGGTCAAGAGCATAGTCGGTAGCGTCGTAGTAAGGCTTGTCGTACCAGTCGTAACCGTCGTACCAGTCTTCTTCGCAACTGGTGAAGGTGAACGGCAATGCTGCCATAACCAGGAGTGTGAGGTAAGTACTTAATCGTTTCATAATATTCGAGTTTTTATTGTTTCACTTTTTGTTTGTGAAGTAGGGCGGCATTGCGTCTAACTTTCACTTGCAAAATTATACAAAAAAATCCCTATCTGCAAGTGAAAAACCATATTCGCAGGTAGGGATTTTCCTATTTCGTTTATACATTCGTCCTACGCACGGCGTCGCAGAACAGAAGTGTTAGTCGCGGCGGAAGATGTCGCGTGTGTATACCTTCTCGGCAACGTCGTCGAGGCAAGCGTCGTAGCGGTTGGCGATGATGGCTTGGCTCTGTGCCTTGAAGGCTTCGAGGTCGTTCACCACGCGGCTGCCGAAGAACGTTGTGCCGTCTTCGAGTGTCGGCTCATAGATTATCACCTGTGCGCCCTTTGCCTTGATGCGCTTCATAATGCCCTGGATAGCCGACTGGCGGAAGTTGTCGGAGTTCGACTTCATGGTGAGGCGGTAAACGCCGATGACACATGCGTTCACCTCTGCGCCGTACTGGTTGTTCTCGCTGTAGCTGTACCAGCCTGCCTTGCGCAGAACGGCGTCGGCGATGTAGTCCTTGCGTGTGCGGTTGCTCTCTACGATGGCCTCGATAAGGTTTTCGGGCACGTCGGCATAGTTGGCGAGCAGCTGCTTGGTGTCCTTCGGCAGGCAGTAGCCGCCGTAGCCGAACGACGGGTTGTTATAGTGGGTGCCGATGCGCGGGTCAAGACCTACGCCGTCGATGATTGCCTTTGTGTCGAGCCCCTTCATCTCGGCGTATGTGTCGAGCTCGTTGAAGTAGCTCACGCGCAGCGCCAGATAAGTGTTGGCGAAGAGCTTCACCGCCTCAGCCTCCTTCATGCCCATGAAGAGCGTGTCGATGTTCTCCTTCAGAGCGCCTTCCTGCAGCAATGCAGCGAAGGTCTTTGCAGCCTCCTTCATGCGCTCCACATCGGTGACGGTACGGATTGCTTCGTTCTCCTCTGCGTAGCTCTCGCCCTCAATCAGCTTCGGGTAGCCCACGATGATGCGGCTCGGGTAGAGATTGTCGTAGAGAGCCTTACTCTCGCGCAGGAACTCTGGCGAGAAGATCAGGTTGAACTGCTTTACGCCCTTCTTAGCGTATTTAAGGTAGAGGCTGCGTGTGTAACCCACGGGGATGGTGCTCTTGATGACCATAACGGCGTCGGGGTTCACCTCAAGCACGAGGTCGATAACCTCCTCTACGTGCGTCGTGTCGAAGTAGTTCTTCACGGGGTCGTAGTTGGTAGGAGCAGCTATCACCACGAAGTCGGCATCCTTATACGCTGCCTTGCCGTCGAGAGTGGCTACAAGGTTCAGCTGTTTCTCTGCCAGATACTTCTCTATATATTCGTCCTGTATAGGAGATATGCGGTTGTTCAGTTTCTCTACCTTCTCGGGTATCACGTCTACGGCTGTCACATGGTGGTGCTGCGAAAGGAGTGTTGCTATACTCAGTCCGACATAGCCTGTGCCGGCTACAGCTATCTTTATGTCCTTAAATTCTTTCATCGCTATATATTATAATGTGATATTCTTTATGATGTGGGCAAAGATAGTGCAAACCGAAGGCAGAACATCAAGCTTGCTTGAATGTTATGCTGAGGTGCAGCCTATCTTCTGCAAAGATATAAATTAAAGTTGAGAGTTGATAGTTTTTTTAGTTGAAAATTGAGAGTTTTATTAAATGTTGAGAGTTGAAAATTGAGAGTTGAGAGTTATGATATGTTTTCCCGTTTATAGGACTTTCCTATTTATAGGACAAATCATAACTCTCAACTCTCAATTTTCAACTCTCAACTTTTACACTATCTTGTCAATGAGAACTTCATGCTCAGTCCGAAATCCTGTGTTGTTGTCGGATACGAGCTCGACGAGAGCAGCGGAGTGTTGGTCTGTCGGTCGTAGTAGAAGCTCATGGTGAGCAGTCGCGACACGGTGTAGTCGGCAGAGAAGGCGAGCTTGAACGCCGTGTTGCCGCTGTTAGCCGACGAAGTCATCGTGGCTATATCGCGGCTTATCGACGCCTGCTTGCGCAGACTCAGGTCGAGACGCAGCTTCAGGTCGTTGTTCACACCGTTTGAGGAGCGTGTGCGGCTCGGCGACGAGTTGTTGCTTGCGCTGTTACGCTTCGACTTCACCTTGCGGTGCTTGTTGCTGCCGCCGCCTCCGAAGAGGTTGAAGTTGTTAATGGTGTAGCCGGCGCCAATCACCCAGTCGTTAGACGACGACTCGTTCACCTGCACCGAAGTCATGCTCAGACTCAGCACGCGCGTCTTGCGATACTCCGCCTTAACGGTGAGGTTGTTGTTCAGCGTGACATCGATGCCAAGCAGCGGCGAGAACGACTCGTTGATGCTCACCGTCGACACGTTGTACATAGAGTTCGGCGTAGGCATGCCTGTGGTGGCGTCGGTGATGAAGCCGAGTCCGCCCATGTACTCCATGAACGTGCTGTACGACGAGTAGGAGCCTACAGCGTATACGCTCTTGTATTCGTGGTTGATGTTGACGCTCTTGAACACGTCGCGGAACCACGGCAGCTTCGACAGTCCGCTGTACTTGATAGTCCAGTTGGGCAGCAGGTGAGCCAGCGTCGGGAATATCGACATCTGCGTGCCCATGTTGGTGTAGGCTGCAAGGAACGCAGGCACCATCACGTCTGAGCTATACTTGTTGACGCCGCCGTTAGCCGCGTCGAACTTCTTGCCTGCAAGCTGCGATCCGGCAGGATATACCGCACCGGCATACTGTGCCTCTATGCGCTTGCGGAAGCCTTCGAGCGAGTTGCAGAAGCGCTCGAACGATGCCGACTTGTAGCCGTTCTTCGCGCTGCCCGAGCCTTCGAATGCGCTGCGCAGCGAGAGCGTTGTCATGGTGAACGTTCCGCTCTGTGTGGTCGGGTTGCCAGCGTACATGTACTGCACCTGGCGTGCCGTTGTCTTGGCGCGCGACGCCGTGAGGTCGATCTTCAGATTGCGCACAGGCTCGAGCGTAGCCCTCAGCTGCAAGTCTTCGGTCAGGTTGGTCGTAGCCGGCGTAGCGAGCGAGTCGGCCACCATCAGCCATCCGTTCTCGCGAGCCTTGTCTACATACGAGTCGCCCACGAAGCCGAACGCAAAGTCCAAGCCCGGCGACAGCGGTCCGTAGCCCGAACCCTGTCCGAACATGTTGCCTACCATCGGCTTGAAGCCCGGTATCGACATGGCGTACTGGTTGCGGTAGCTCAGACTCACGTTGCGCACCATCATCAGCACTCGAGCCACGCTCTGCGCCGCACGGTACCACTTCTGGTTCTCAAGCGGTTCCTTTGCTATCACCGAAACCTTTATCTTTGTTGCCGAGTCCACCTTATTTAATATAAGGATGTTGTTGTCGTCAACACGCTTGTACTTCAGCTGGAACACTCTGCCTGCCTCCGTACGTCCGCTTACTATGATACGCTTCGTGCGCTTTCCGTGGTTCACCTTGATAGTGGTGTCGGGTATGAGCGTTATCTCTTTCTCGAAGCCCTTCTTCTTTGCCAGCAAGTCGCGCGGGTTGGAGTCGTTTGCGAACGGCGGCTTCTTCTTCGTCTTCTGGTCGCCGTCGGCTGCACCCTTCTCTTTTGCTTCAACCTCGCGCTTCTTCTTCGCCTCCTCGCGTTTCTTCTTCTTTGCCTCCTCCGCCTTGCGGCGGTTTGCGGCAGAGTTGTCCTTCTTGAAACGGTCGTTGGTCTTCTTCAGGAACGGCACATGGTTGTAGAGTTTCTCCATGTTGAACTGTCCGTTGATGTTTATCTGGCGGTTGTTGGCGATGGTGTTGCCAAGCGAAGTGCCGTCTTCGAGATCTGAACCGCGCATCCAGTTGTACGTAGCGTTGTACGATCCGTCGGCTGTTATCCAGTCGAACACCGGAATGAGATTAATAGGCAGCTTGTACGACGCCTGGAACGACTGGTTGTACTTCAGCGGTCTGCCTAGATGCTTGATGGATGTCCACACAGAGTCCTTCCAAGCCGTGTAGCTATCTGGATAGAGGTCCTTGTTTACAGGTGTGTAAGGCTCCTCAATCTCTGCGTTAGTGGCGCTCTGGAAGTTCATGTGCAGGTTCTTCGTGAGGTCCCAGCGCAGGTTGAACTCGCGGTTCCACAAAAACTGTGACGAGAATGTGAGCGGCAGCTTCTGGTTCTCGGTCGACTCCATGTCGCGCTCCTGCAGCTCATAGTAGTTGCGCGTGATGTCGGTGTTGAATGCCACGTTCTGCGGCAGCCAGTTCAGTCCGAACTTCTTCGGGAAGTCGAGCCACTTCGAACGGCTCTTCACCTTCTTGAACGGTTCCCAAGCCTTGTATATAGGCGACCACGAATAGCTGAACGCACCGCGCCAGTTGTCCTCACGCTCGTAGATAGTAGTCTCGCCGGTGGTGTAGCTGTGGCTGTGACTGTACGAAAACGAGAAGTTGGCAGGGTCGTACGGCATCGGGTGGCGCTTGTTCTGTATGCCGACACGCACGTTCGACAGCGAGAAGTTGGTCTGCGTAACCTTTGTCACGGCGATGCTTTCTATCGAATCGCGCTCGTGCTTAGAGCCAGCCGCTTCGAGAGCGTCGTCGAGTTCCATATCCGTATCGAGTGGATTGTATTTGGGCGATGTCTTCTCCTTAGTAACCGAGTAGTAGAGCGGCGCCGTAACCTTCGCCTTGTCGGGGAAGAACTTGCCAAGTTCCACATTAGCCGTCACGGTGTAGTTGGAGTAGTTGTCGGTAGAACGCTGAGCCACGCCTTCCTCCAGTCCGCCGAAGCCGGCAGAGGTGTACTTGCCCTGCACGTTGACGGTGCCGAGGTCGGAGAGCTGCAGATTGAGCGTGCCCTGTGCAGCCCAACCGCCCGAGTTGTTGAACTCCTTCAGTCGAAGCTCATTCACCCAGACCTCACCACTCTTCACTTCGCCCGAGTTGTTGCGCACACCGATGACCATAGTCTTCACCTCTCCGAGCGTCGGATTACCCATCACCGAGATGCGGTTCTTAGGCTGGTCGGGGTCGTACGCCGAGTAGATGCGGTTGTACGAAGCCTGTCCGTTCGCCTTGGCTTTGTTGCGCTCCTTCTTCAAGCCGGTGAGCTTGGAGAGGGCGATGTCGAGCATGTTCTCCTCGGGCCATACGGCGCGGGCGTCGGCAGCCGAGTAGCGTCCGTATTTGCCTGGCTCGGTGAGCTTCAGCGGAATCTCGTACTCGTAGAAGTTGCTCTTATAGTCGGAGCCGAGACGTATGAATACAGACAGCTGTCCGTCCTCAAGATTCGTCTGGTTGGGCTGGAAAGCGTTGGCGTGAACGAACATCTGCAGGCGCTTGTACTGTCTGAGGTCGAGCGTTGTGTTCTTGTACACCGCCTTTGCCTCGCCGGTGCCGAGCGTGGTGACGCTCATCGAGAGTGCCTGCTCGTTGTTCTCCACGAGCTGCGGCTGCGTTGGGTCCTGTCCGCGCTTGATGCCCGGCGGCAGGATATAGTTGACCGGCTGCTTGTCGTTGTTCTCCTCGATGTTCACGGCACTCACCACGAGCTTGCCCGAAGTGGAAGCCGAGTTGTCGAGGTTCTGCTCGTAGACGCGCCACTCGCCACGCACGAGGTCGAGCGTTCCGAAGCGCAGCACGATAGGATGCTTGAAGCCTGTGAGGAACATACGCATGAAGCGCATCGAGGTGAAGTCGTTGATAGCACCGAACTTCTTCTCATAGTCGCGCAACGGTATGCGGAACTGGTACCAGTTGACCGTTTCTGTCTTGTTGTTGCGCAGCTGGTGGGTGTCCTCGCGCTTGTCTACGATGTAGTTCTTGCCCACCTCGAGGTCTTCGGGGCGGATAGACACGCGATACTGGAAGAACTTCTCGTACTCGTTGAGCGTGTAGTCCTGGTTGATGTCCTCCACGTCAGGCGTCGACTTGTACGACGTGTCGTAGCTCTCGGTGCGCGAGTCGTTGTCGGGCGAGTTGCCCTGCGGGTTGTTTATGTACTTGTAGCGGCGCAGGATAGGCGCCTTCATCATGTCGTAGTCGGAACCGCGGAAGTAGTGGTAGTTGTCGCCTGCGGGGTCAGCCCAGATAGAGTCCCACACGGCAGGGTTCACCTTGCCCTGCACCTCGCGCAGGAAGTCCTGATAGCTCTCCCACTTCTGCTCCTCCTCGTCGTTGAGTCCGTTGAAGCCCACGTCCTGCAACGCACGCGAACCCTTCGACGTAGCGAAAGCATAGACCACGGTAGCCTGGTTGGGCACCTTACCCCACTGCGTAGTGGTGAAGTTCTGCGAGCCGTCTACGGGCATGCCGCTCTCGTAGAACTTCTTGCCGTCGCGCAGAATATCCTCGCTCATCTCGCCGAGGTTGATATAGAAGTCGCCGCCGTAGTCGGCTGCCACGCCCTGCTCGCGTGTGTAGATGAACGGGTCGAGCATCCAGAACTCGATGTACTCGATGTTAGCTGCCTCGAAGTCGTTGGTGTCGAGCTTACGCATCATGCCGCCCCAGCGCTTCTGCGGATTGTTGAGAGTGCCGTCGGGGTTGAGGTCGGGGTCGAAGTTGTACGGACCGCGCTCATTCGGATAGTAAGCGAGGTTCAGGATGTTGAGCATCGACGAGTTGCCGTTGTATGCGCTCTGGTCGCGGTTGGGGAACAGCTCGCTGACGTAGAACTCGCGAACGTAATGGTTCGACAGCTGGTCGAGATCGCTCTTGATGTGGCTCGGCGTGAGCGACGAAGAGCGGCGTGTGAAGAGCGGGTCGATAGTGTACCACGCCAGGCGCGAACGGTTGAAGCCCGAGCGCAGCGTAGACTTGTCGCCCGACTCGGGGAACATCGACGGCACCGACGAGATTATCCACGACGTAGGTGTAGACACGTCGATGGTGTTCTTGGTGTTCTCGAAGTCGTCGATGTACGAGGCGTTGTCCTGCGTGCCGCTGCTCTGTCCGGCTATGAGTTGCGCGAACTCGCCCGAGAACGAGATGCTCGACGGCTGTGTGAGATGCAGGAAGGGCAGCTTGTCGAGCATGTTCGTGAGCCACTGGCTCTGCTTCTTCCAGTTGATGTTCAAGCCCCAGATAGTGTTGCTGAGCGGCTCCGATCCCATGTTCACCTTGTTGGTGAGCGCCTGTTCGGAGAGGTGCTGGAACGTACCCGAGAGCTGGAAGTCCTTCGAGAAGTCGTACTCCCAGTTCATGCCGAACATCGTCTTGCGCTCCTGTCCGTAGTCGGTATTGCTTTCGAGCGACACGTTCACGGCGGTGCCGGCGTCGATGATGCTCTGGTTTAGGATGGTCACCTCGCCACCCGAGTAGTCAACGGAGTAGTCGGTGCCTTCGGCGAGCGTGACACCGCCTGCCGTAACCACCACCGAGCCTTGCGGAATGTTGTATGCGCCGAGCGAAATGACGTTAGCCGATGTGCCGCGGAACTGTCCCATGAGCACGTACTTGTCTTTTTCGGCAATCTGCTTCGCTACGGTCTTCGTAGAGTCGTATAGTTCGGTGAAGGCGTACTTCTCAGCCTTGTCTGCCGCCACGCCGTTCTTCAGAAGCGTCTCGTACATATAGCTGCCGAACGGTTCGGCAACGGGGAAGAACACTCGACCGTTCGTCACGGTGTAACCCTCCACGTAGTCGAAGTAGCCGTTGGGATGCGCCTTGTTGTTGTTGTCGAGTCGGTCGGCTCCGAGGAACTTTACGAGTGTCTGGTTCTTCACCTGCGGCTCGGGTATGTATGTGAGGTAGACACCGGCGGTGTCGCTCTGGAACTTCACGTCGAGGCGGAACTTCTCCTTCTCTACCGACGAGGCGAGGTAGTAGACGTTCTTCATCATGAGGCCCCAGTTGCCCTGATGCGGATTGTTGCTGGTGTTCTTCAGCGCCTTCACGTAGAGCGCCTTGTTAGAGTCGGTGATGTCCGACGCGAACTCGCCCACCTGATACGTCACGCCGCCGTATGTGTACTCGTAAGCCACGGCGAGCACCTGGTCGGTCTGCAGCGATGTCTTCAGCGAGACGTAGCCCAGCGCCTTGTTCACGGTGTACTCAGACGAGTTGAGCAGGCGCGCACGCTCCAGCTTCTCGTAGTCGGCTCCGCCCACGAAGCCGGGTATTCCGTCGAGCACGGTCGAGGTCTGATCGATGTCGCGTGCGGCGGCGTACTGCGATGTCATGGCTGCATACTCCGAGTTGGCGGCGTTGGCAGGCACGGGCTGTCCTGTCACGCTCCAAAGGCTGTTAGACACGCGGTTGTTCTCGCCCAAGTCGGTGAGGGCGATGATGTTACGGGTGTTGGATGTGTTGCCCGACTTGTTCGTCACCCACACCTCCACGCGGTTGATCGTCACGCCCGACGTGAGGTTGGGCAGCGAGCGCATCGACTCGTCGTAGCGGTCGTGGAAGTATTGCGCAAGGAAGAAGTGGCGGTTCTCCTCGTAGTTGGCGGCGTCTATCTCGAACGGCGTGAACTGCTTGCCGCCCTTCGACGACACCGATTTCGACGACGACTTCTTCTGCGAGGCTACGAGCTGCAGCTTGAGCTTGCCGAACTGCAGGTCGGTGCGCAGACCGAAGAGCGAGGAAGCTCCGCGTACGAGCGACGAGTTGGAGGGGAACGACACGTTGCCTGCCTCGATGAGCTTCACTATCTCGTCTTCCTTGCCGTCGTATTTCAGCTTGAGGCTCTGCGCGTCGAAGTCGAACGTAGCGTCGGTGTTGTAGTTGAGGTTCATGTTCACCTTGTCGCCCACGCGTCCGTTAAGACTCACGTTTATCTTCTCGTCGAAGTCCATCGTGGTGGTCTTGCGGTTGCGCACGGGCAGCGACGGGTTGTCGATGCTCTTCATCGTGGCACCGAACTTCAGCTCGGCTGTTCCCTGCGTCTTGATGCGCACACCGCCTGGACCGAATATCTTCTCAGCCGGTCCGAGGTCGAAGTGCATGTCGGTGAAGTCAAACTTCTCCTTGCCCTTAGCCTGGTAGATCTCGTCGTTCTTCTTGCGGAAGAACTGGTTCATCATGCGGCGCTCGCTCCACTTGCGATACTCGTCCTGCGTCATCATAAACGGGGCGTTGATGTACGAGTCGGATATCTTCGAACCGATGATGTATCGGTCGAGCGAGTCGTTGTACACCACGTCCTGCTTCAGGTTGTCGGGACGCTTCAGGTCGGCAGCATTCTGGTCGAGGTCGTCGAGCGTGATGGGCAGCGTGCGCTGTATCTTCCAGCGCGGATGCAGCAGCGAGTCGGGTATCGAGTCCTCGTTCTCGAGCTTGGGCTGCGCCTTCACGACGAGCGAGTCGATGCGCCCAGCGGAGCCGTTACGTTGCGGAGCTGCGTCGCGCGTCTTGCGCACCGAGAGCTTGCGCTGCGGGTTCTGCGGCGTCTGCGTGATGGCATACGACGCCAGTGCCGCCATAACCATTACGACGACAAACGCGCGGGCAGTGCCGAGCGAGCGAATCGCCTGCAGCCTACGCTTTAAAAATCGGTATATGATATTAGTTAAATTCAAAATCAGCTTGTTTACTTGTCTACTTAATCTGCTTCAGCGCCAGCTTCACCACCTGCTCAACAGGCAGCGTGGCGTCGTCGGTGAGAATCGCCGTAACCACATTCGCCGTAGGTGCGGGCGAAAAGCCGAGCATGGTGAGTGCAGCCACCGCCTCGTCGCGCACGTCGACGGGAATAGTGCTGTCCGTAGCGGTTCCTGCCGCCACCTCCTGCGCTATGCCCAGCGAGAGAATCTTGTCCTTCAGGTCGACGATGATGCGCTGCGCGGTCTTCAGTCCGATGCCCTTCACGCTCTTCAGCACGCGCTCGTTGCTCGTGGAGATAGCGTTGCACAGCTCCGAGGGCGATGCCGACGAGAGAATCATGCGCGCCGTGTTGGCTCCCACACCCGAGACGGTGATAAGCAGTCGGTAGAGGTCGCGCTCCTGCTTAGAAGCGAAGCCGTAGAAAGTGTAGCTGTCGTCGCGTCCGCCAGTGACAAGCGCCTCGTGCACAAACAGTTTCACGTTCTCCTTGCCCTGTATCGCCTCGTATGTGTTCAGCGAGATATTCAGAGCGTAACCCACGCCGTAAGCCTCAACAACGGCCTGCGCCGGAGTGAGTTCCGCCAGTTCGCCCTTAATATAATCAATCATTTTTCAGTACGTTTTATTCGTTGTTTTGTTGTCTGCATTAAGCCTCAAAAGTGCTTAACGTCTATTAATAACGTACATTTCCACATTTTATTATATACGCAGGCGTAGTTTGTTGCAGATACATGAGCAGTTTTTTGCTCTTCACCCTATGCTTTTGTCATCGTTGCGCGTCCGCCGTCCGATCAGATTCCGTCCGCCACCCGATCAGATTCCGTCCGCGGCCCGATCAGATTCCGTCCGCTGCCCGAGCAGATTCCGTCCGCTGCACCAACCAAGCAACCAACCAATCAACCAACAAGCCATTTAATTTTACCCATCAAAAGCAGCCATATATCCAACAAAAACATTAACTTTGCTAATCCATAAAAACTCCAACCATTATGTCCAGCAAAAGCACCATCCTTACAGAACACCATAACATACAAACGCCCTGCAAACTCTTCGTCGTGGGCGAGCCGCAGGTGCTGCTCATACAGCCATCGGCGCGCCACGAGGAGAAGAACGACGGTGTGCGACGCGAAGTAGAATTGATAGCACAGGCGAGCGGCAAGGGCTTCGCCATGGTTTTCTTCGACTGCGTTGAGTGGGCGCGCGCCCTCATGCCGTGGGCTGACGATGCTGTGTCGCGCGACGCCGAGGTGGGCAGCCACGCTTCCGACACGCTCCGCTTCATAGAGCATACTCTGCTGCCGTGGCTCCGCGAGCGCTTCGGCGCTTTGCCCTGCATCATCGGCGGCTACTCGCTCGGCGGACTCTTCGCTCTTTGGGCTGCGCACAACACCGACGCCTTCACCGCCGTTGCCGCCGCATCGCCTTCGCTCTGGATTAAGGGTTGGGGCGAATATGCCGCTGCGCACCCTATACTCTCGCCACAAGCGACAATTCAACATTCAACACTCAACACTCAATACTCAACACCTCAACATATCACCACTACAACACCTATTCACCTCTCCCTCGGCGACCGCGAGGAGCATTGCCGCAACCAGCGCATGAAGCGCATCGGCGACTGCGTGCGTGCTGAGTACGCTCTGCTCTGTCAGCAGCTCTCCCCCACCGCCGTCACCCTGCGTTGGCACGAAGGCGGACACTTCGGCGCCGAAGCCGAGCGCACAGCGGAAGCATTCGCATGGTGTATGGAGCACCTATAAAAGGAAGAACATAGTCATTTCATCGAGTATATTCGATAAAAATACAGCTATTTTATCGAGTATATTCGATAAAAACACTACTATTTTATCGAGTATATTCGATAAAATTAGTATCTTTGCACATAATTCTACTAATTTATTCTGACAAAACTATAAAAATAAAAGGAATGACAAAGGATTTAATAAAGATACTAATTGCAGAATATCAGAGATATGTTACACAAGTTGAACTTGTGAAACGTAATGTGGAATTGCAGGACGGACTGAATTACGTTTTCGTAGGACTACGCCATGCAGGAAAGTCATATCTGATGTTCCAACACATAGCACAATTAATGGAGCAAGGACATAAAGCTGAAGAGATTCTTTACTTCAACTTTGAGGACGACCGTATAGATTCATTAGACATAAGCGACCTCGACTTGATTAAAACCTGCTATGAAGAAATGTACGACACCCGCCCTATATTCTTTTTGGACGAGATTCAATTGGTAGACAAGTGGGAAAAGTTTGCACGCAGACTTGCCGACCAGAAATACAGAGTGTACATCACGGGTAGCAATGCCAAAATGCTAAGTAGCGAAATAGCAACTACACTTGGTGGAAGATATATGATTCATGAGGTTTTTCCGTATTCATTCGCAGAGTATCTGAAAGCTAACGGCATTGACTTGCATACAAAGAATGCACTTTATACACACAATAAAGAAATTGTGAAACTTGCCGACATATACTTTCAACATGGCGGTTTGCCTGAAACCGTCGGTATGAAAAACCCGCGCCAATGGATGAGCAACCTGTTCAGCAAGATTTTCTTTGGTGACTTGGTGGCAAGATATAAAATACGAAACGACTTCGCACTACGCGTAATGATACGCAAGATTGCAGAAAGCGTAAAACAACCACAATCATACAATCGTATTGCAAGCATTGTTAGTAGCACAGGTAAAAAAGTCAGTACCGATACTGTCATCGATTACATGGAATATATGAACGAATCGTGGTTGATACTCCCATTTGAAAACTTTTACGGCAAATTGCAAGACAAGGAATCGAACCGCAAGTACTACTTCATCGACAACGGCTTGCTGCACCTTTTCCTGGTAGATGCCGAAACATCTTTGCTGGAGAATATTGTAGCCGTAAACCTAAAACGGAAATATAGCGAAAGATGCTATTTTTGGAATAGCAAAAATGCAGAAGTGGACTTCTTAATACCCGACGAAGAAACAGCAATTCAGGTTTCCTACTCAATGAATAATGCAGATACGGCCAAACGCGAAGTAGACGGATTACTAAAATTGGCTGCTATTCAACCTCTTAAAAGAATGATAGTTGTAACAAAGGATGAAGAGAGAGTTTTGGAACAAGACGGCTTTACTATAGAATTAATTCCGCTATGGAAATGGTTGTTGGAAACAACAGACTAACGATTCTATAAAAAGCTATGAAAAACAGTAATAGACAAAAACAGCTAAATCTTGAACCAGAAAACAATGAATAATGAGTTTTCCGGTTCAAGATTTAGCTGTTTTTATGTAATTAAGATCTACAAATCTCACCACATCACCACCTCACCACCTCACCACCTCACCACCTCACCACCTCAACATCTCAACACCTCAACATCTCAACACATCACCACATCGCCGCATCAACGCCGTAGCGTTCCTGCTCCGTCTGGATGACGACCTTGTTGCCGCTGAGCACCTTGCGTGGGCGCTGCATCTTTGCGCCAGACGTTACGCCGTTGACGGCGGTCGGTTCGGTCACGATGAGGCGTATGGTTGCTTCGGCTCCGCCGTCGTATGCCGCGGCAGTCATGGTTGTTTCGCCCACGCCGAGAAGCGTTACGAAGCCGCCTGCTACGGTTGCAACGCTCTCGTCAGAGCTTGTCCAGCGAAGGCGCTTGTCGGTTGTGGTCTTCGGCAGCAACGTTGGGCGCAGACCGATGTGTGCAGCGTCGAGAGAGACGGTCTGCTCCTCCTCAGCGAAGGCGAGCGAACGCGACTGCTCGGGCTGCTTCTGTTCGCCCTTGCGATAGAGGAACGGCAGAGGCAGCGATTTCGAGGTGTAGAGATTGAAGCGAGCATAATTATTGTCGGGCGTGCTGTAGCGCAGCGTGCCGTATTCGGTGCCAGCGGGAGCTATTGTCGCACCGTCGTAGCCAAGGTCTACGGTCCACTCGGTTGCGCCCTCGTCCCAAGCCAACTGCTGCTTGCCTGTTGCGCCGAGCTTTCGACCGTACTGGTCGGTGAAGGTCCAGTTCTGTGCGTCTGTCTTGCCAAGCGTGAAGCGCAGCACGTCTGGACTGGTTACGTCAGCCGTCGAGGGCACGGCAACTGCGTCGAGATAGTGCGACTCGTCCATACCGTCGAAGTCGGCTGCCGCCGCACCGTTGCGCGGTATCTGGTTGTAGCGGTTGCCTGTGGTTGCGCCGAACTCGTTCTCGAAGTAAACCCTCGAATTGCGCGGCACCATTCCGCAAGCCGCTATCTCAAATTCAGCCGTCTGCTTGTTTTATTCCACAATCCTGTACACTACTTCCGCTGCGTCAGCCGCAACAGCAACGGTAAGGAACGCCACTATCGTCATCGCCTTACGTGCTATATTCATCAGATTATTCATATCCAGACTTGTTTTTCGTTACTTTGTGTAAAAGGTATGCAAAGGTAGTGCAAACTGAAGACACATACAAGAATTGCAAAGAAACAAAAGATTAGTTTTACCGGACAGTAATAATCGGCTTTACAGCCACGCTCCGAAGCGTGGCTGCGGCAGTGGTGCCGAGAAGTAGTAGTTCTGGTCGTTAGCGCTGTCGAGGAAGTTCACCTTCTTCATGCCGAAGAACGGGATGCCGTTCGGGAAGATGCGCACAAAGTCGGTCACACCGCCCGAGAGAGCGGGGCTACCCTGCTGCAGGTCGAAGTTCCACGCCTTATCGAAAGCAAGCGGAGCGCCCTTGTCGGGGTCGTCGACCTCGCAGTTGATGTCCATGCCGGCGTTCTGCTTGAAATTCTTGAAGAGCGGATTTAACTGGCCTGCTGTGGCGCTCTTTATGTCTGTGTCGAACCAGATGCCGAGCGAAGCGCCCTTTGCCATCTGCTCCACGCCGGTAGCGGTAGAAGCGTAGTAGTAGTTGGGCGTGAGACGACTGTGCTCCATGTCGGCGCCGTCCTGCTTGGGCTGCTTCAGACCGAAGCGCGAGTCGTAGCAGAGGTTGTTCACGAACACCGGTCGCGCAGCCTTCTCCACCCATACCGAACCGCCCTTCTTATTCTTCGAGCGGCGCCAACCGCAGTCGACGATGGTATTGTTGTAGACAGTCATGTCGGTGAGCGGCACCACCTCGCTGTTGCCGGCGTTGGAGAGTTTGAAGGCGTTGGTGCAGGCGTTGTATATCACGTTGTTGGCTACGTCGAGCTGGCAGCCCGCCTTCACGTTGATAGCCTCGCCGCCGTCGGCAGCGTTGCCCGAATCGGCGAAGATGTTGCCCGCGATCACGCCGTTGCCGCCCGTGAAGTAGGTCTGGTCGTTGTAGTTGTCGTGGAAGAAGCTGTTGGCGATGACAAACTTGCCGTTGACGTTGCAGAAGTGGAAGGCTGGTACGCCGCCGTCGATGGTGGTCTTGAAGAGCTTGTTTTGGAACGATGCCGACGACTCGGTAGGCGTGGCGCCGGCGTAGGCTATGTCTACATGGTTGAGCACCACTTCCTCCGAGTTGTAGCCGCAGATGATGCCGCCCCAGGCTTCGGGCTTCTTGCGGTCGGAGGTGAAGGTGACGGGCTTCTCGGCAGTACCGAGGCAGTAGAGGTTGCCCAGCACCACCACTTCTACGGGCACCTGCACGTCAGCCTTGCACGTCACCGTCACGCCCGGCTCTATATAGAGCGATGTGCCGACGGGTATCTCTACGCTCTCGCTCAGCGTGGTGTCGTTCGACCACACGAGCGAGCCTACAGGATACTCCGCCACGGCGGTCTTTATGACGTTTGTAGAACCTTGGTTGGCGTTGCCGTTGTTGCCTACATAATCGTACGGATTGATGTTGTCGTTCTCGCAAGACGCTGAGAACATTGCCGTTGCTGCGGCGAGCAGCATACCGGCCATTGTGTTTATCTTCTTCATTGTATGATGTTGTTATAGTGAGGTGTTGAGGTGTTGAGGTGTTGAGATATGAGGTGGTGTTATGGTGAGGTGGTGAGATATGAGGTGGTGACAAATTAGAGTTTGTAGCGCACGCCGAGCAGGAAAGTTCTGCCGTAACGGTATGTGCCAACGATGGTCTTGTCGCTCTTCTGTCCTTCATACTCGAGGTTGCTCTGGTTGACGGTCTTGAGGTATCGCTCGCGCTTTGCGTCGAGCAGGTTGTTGGCCTTGAAGAAGAGCGAGATGCCGTTGTTGAACTTCTTCTCTGCGCTGAAATCGAGTCCGAACATCGCCTTGTCCCACTGGTCGGCGTCCTTGAACGGCGACACAAGTGCGAGTTTCGTGCCGGTGAACGAGGCTGCAAGCTGTGCGTTCCAACCATGTTCAGTGTCCTTGTAGAGCAGTGAGAGATTGGCTGTGTGCGGTGCCTGGTTCACGAGCGGACGAGTCTGAGTTACGCCCGTCTTATACTCTGCGCAGCCTTCCTTGTACTGGCGCTTCGAAGTGGTAATCTCCGAGTGGGTGTAGGTATAGTTTGCCTTCACACCGAAGTGGCGTATGTACTTTATCACGTCAATCTCGAAGCCCATGTTCTTCGCGTTGCCCAGGTTGGCGGGCATGTAGTAGGCGTCTGTTCCGGCGCCGATTTTGCCGTCCGACGTAACGAACACCTGTTCTATCGGGTTCTTCAGATACTTGTAGAAGACGCCTGCGAGAATCTGCTCTGTGCTCGACGGGAACCACTCCCAGCGCAGGTCGATATTGTCGATGCGGGCGCGTTTCAGCTCAGGGTTTCCCTTCTCCTGATACTCCTCGCCCTGTATCTGGTAGGGCACAATCTCGTAGAATCCAGGTCGGTTGATAGAACGGTAGTAAGAGAGGCGCACGTTCATCTTCTTTGTCGGTGTCCACTTCACTGAAGCCGACGGCAGATAGTCCCAGTAGCTCTGCTCGCCCACCTGCCCCATGTTGCGGAAGTGCTGCAGCATGGTGTATATCTGGTTGGTATGTTCGGCGCGTAAGCCCACGTTCAGCTCTCCGAGAGCGCTGCTCAGCGTAGCCATAGCGTAGACTCCGCCGATGTGCTCCTTCGAGTCGTAGTTGAGCTGAGACGCCTGCGAGTAAGGCGTCTTGCATACCCAATCGACGTTGGCGAACTGCTCGTATCCGTTGCCGTCGAGCTGCTGCGATATGTTAGCCGGGTTGAAGACGTACGAGTAGTAGCGGTTGCTGCGCTCCTTGCGGCGATACTGCGCGCCAACCTTCCACAAAGCGTCCAGCTTGTCGCCGAAGCGTGTGTCGTAAGCGAGGTTGATGTAGCCCGCCCAGTCGGTATCCTTGTTGTGCTGGAAGCGGCGTTCCGCACTCTTAGGCAGCGTCTTCAGGATGTTCTTCTCCTGGCTCCATATATCGCCCGACACGGCGTCGCCCTCAGCGCCGGCGCTACGACCAACGGTGTTAGTAAGCGTCACGTAGGTGCGGTCGGGGTCTTCGGCTCTTGCCTGCGAGAACACGCCCGACCAGTCGACCGTGAAGCGGTCGGTCAGACGGTGCGTGCCCTTGAGGTTGGTGGCGAAGATGCTCTGCGTAGAAGAAATGGAGCGCAGCTCGTCGTCCTGCGTGTACGAGTCGGCACTGATATACTCGGTGTTCACGCCGTTGTTGTAGCGCACGCCCTTCGAGTTGGTACGTACGTACATGTTGTACCATTCGAGTTTATGGTTCGAGAGCGAGAGGTCGAGCTTTGCGTGCAGACCCGCCGTGAAGTCGTGTACGCTGTAGTAGCGGTGGTTAAGCGTAGAGATATACATAGCCTGTTCGCCCGACGCCATCTTCACCGAGTTGTACGTGCGCTCCGTGCCACGGAAGGTGTTCTGCACACTTCCGGCAAGCATCACGCCGATACGGTTGTTCCAGAAACGGTCGCCAACGCTGAGACCGCCGATGAAGTTAGGCGCCGGCGTAGCATGGCTCTTCAGCTGCACCGGTCCGTTCCTGAAGTCGGAAGCCGAAGCCTTATAGTCTGAGCCGAACGCCTCGTAGGGCGAACGGTGAGTATAGTCGGAGCGGTTGGTCGTGAGATAGTCTATTGCGCCGCTCCAGAAGTAGTCGCTCATGCCCATGGCGGCGTTAGCCTGCAACTGGAAGCGTGCGGGCGCATCCTTCATCACCATGTCGACCACTCCACCTGCGGCGTCGCCCTCCATGTCGGCAGTAAGCGACTTCGAAACCACGAGGCGGTCCATCAGGTCAGACGGGAAGATGTTGAGCGGAACGTAGCGGTTCTTGTCGTCGGGGCTCGGTATCTTCACACCGTTCACGAGCGTGTAGTTGTAGCGCTTGTCCATGCCTCGGAGTATAGCGTACGAAGCCTCGCCCGAAGCGTCGCGCTCCATGGTCACGCCCGACACGCGCTGAAGCACGCTCGCCACATTCACGTCGGGCGAGAGCTGTATGCTCTGCTGGCTCATTACGTTGAGCACGCTCGCCGCATTCTTCACCGTCTCGACGGCGCTGCGGTCGGAGCGATACTCGCGGCGTCCGGTTACAACCACCTCGCCCAACTGCTGCAAGTCTTCGTCCAAGGCGATAATGAGTTGTCCGTCCTTGCCTTTCTCCGAGCCTTTGTCATAGTCTTTCGCCACGTCGACCACCATCTCTCTTGTCTTGTACGCCATGTACGAGACAACGAGCGTGTAGCGGCCGCGGTCGGGCAGCTCGCGCAGCGTGAAGGTGCCGTCGAGACCGGTTGTGGTGCTGACGCTTGGCAGTTCCTTCACTCTGATAACGGTGCCGATAAGCGGCTCGCCGGTCTTGTGGTCCTTGACGATGCCGTCGAGCGTGTGCGCTGTTATGGCAGAGGTAGCAACCGTAAGGAGTGCCGCTGTGAATAAGAATCTCTTCATGCTATTTCGACTTTGTTATCGTGTGAATAATCTTTCCGTCCTTGTCTATCATCGACATCTTCAGCTGCTTCTTGTCTACGGTGAACACAGAGAAGCCGTCGGCAGAGCTGCAGAACACCGTGCCGTCGGTAGGCTTCACGTTACGCGCCAACGACGACGACGAGTTGACTACGTAGTCGATATTGTCACCCTTCTTCTGTATGTGCTGGAAGTTGTGGATGTGTCCGCAGGCGTATATAGCCACGTTGTTATATTTGTGAAGCACGGGCAGCAGACGCTTCTGCATGTCGAGACGCTCGCTCTCCTTCTTGTTGGTGTCGGCATATATCGGGTGATGACCCATCACAACCACCCAGTCTTCCTTGGCGTTGCGCAGCATCTCGTCGAGCCACGCCAGCTGCGCCTCAGCGTCCTGCTTGCAGGCGTCGGGATAGACGCTCGAATTCTTACGATAAGAGTCGATGAGCGGTGTTGTGTCGAGCATCACAATGCGCACGGAAGTGTTGCCGTGCTTGAACACCTTAGTATAATACCTGGCAGGCATCATCCATCGGCGACTCACCTTGCCGTAGTCCATGAAAACCTGCGTATTGCCGCGATACTCGTGGTTGCCGCAAACTGGGAACCAGTCGAGCATAAGGTCAGGATGCGAGTAAACCAGCTCGTAGTTGGTCATCCAAAGCGGGTCCTGTAGCGACGCAACACCATTGAAATGATGAATGTCGCCCGCAGCAAACACACACTCAGGGTCAACCACTCCCGCCATTTCGCCCATCAGTTCGGCTATCGGCTTCTGGTCGTAATAGCCGTTGCGTCCCATGTCGTTGGTCATATAAAGCGTCACGTCGCCCTTCAGCTGCTGCCACTCGGCACGCACGTCGTCAGCAACCGGTTGCGCTACGGCAGCCGTTGCCACCTTAGCCTTGCAGCACGCCGACACGCCGACTGTGCCTTGAGCCTGCATACCCATGCTACCCAACAACATCATCGCAGCCAATGACCACACAGCCATTCTTCTGCCGCAGCTTTCTCTCACTACTTTCTTTTTCATTCTTTTGCTTATTTAGTTAACTATGTGTAAAATTTCGGGTGCAAAAGTAAGGATATGGTGTGTCAAAGAAGTTACAGAAGTTTTATAAAAGGGATAAAAAGCGAGAGAGCAGATAGTTTTTAGTTCCGAATAGATTGATTAAATAAGGTTAACGGCGGTAAGAAAGCGAGCGCTTTTTTTTGTTGTGCATGTTGAAAATTGTAGTTTTACAACAGATTATCAAACATATATTATGAGACGAACAGATTGTTTAATGGTATGGTTAGTGGCGTTGCTCGTTGGCTGCTCGGTGCTGACGAGCTGCTCCGAACAAAAGAAGCGGACGCGTAAAGCCGCCGTAAAGGTGGAGACCCTCACCGTAGGAGGCTCCAACGCCAGCGGCAAGACAAAAGACTACGTAGGCACTATAGAAGAGAAGACGGGTTCGACGCTTAGTTTCGAACTGGGCGGCAACATCACGAGCATACGCGTGGACGAAGGCGACAGAGTGAGCAAGGGAACAGGTGCTCGCCACCATCAACCCCACTAAGCTCAACGAGACGCATCGCGGAGCGCTGAGCACGCTGAAGCAGGCGCAGGACGCCTACCGTCGTTTCCAGCCGCTGCACAAGGCTGGCACCATATCCGACATCAAATGGGTGGAGATAGAGAGCAAGCTGGAGCAGGCGAAAGCCGCCGAAGCCATAGCTCGCCAACAGCTCACGCACACCAGCATCAGGGCGCCCTTCAATGGGGTGGTAGCCTCGAAGCAAGCCGACATGGGCATGTACGTGCTGCCCGGACAGCCGGTTCTGAAGATAGCCGACGTGAAGGCAGTGAACGCGAAGCTGTCGGTGCCGGAAGCAGAGATATCGCATCTGCACATAGGCGACAAGGTGCGTGTGAGCGTTGGCGCATTGGGCGACGCCGTGTTCTGGGGCACGATAAGCGAAAAGGGCATCGACGCCAATCCTATCTCGCACACGTACGACGTGAAGGTGGGCATAGAGAACACGGGCAGACGCCTTCTGCCGGGCATGGTGTGCAACGCGCAGGTGACAAGCGGCGATACGCAGCCGGCACAGATCGCGATTCCGGCGAAATGCATTGAGCTTGATACAGACAACACCCGCTTTGTATGGACCGTCGTAAAGGGCAAAGCCCACCAGCAACACGTTGAGGTTGGCGGTTTCTGCAACAACGACATAATTGTTCTTTCAGGCCTCGGCGCGGGCGACGAGGTGATTGTCGGCGGACAGCAGAAGGTGTCGGAAGGCATGAGGGTATGCGCCGGCAAGAACGTTGAAAGATAAAGCGAAGGGAGGAGACACATGGAAACAAGCAAACAGGAGTCGGCCCTACGCTTTCATATAAAGCGACGCTTGACAAGGAAACCCAACCGCGTGATAAAGCGCTCGTTCATCGAGTCGGCTATGTGCAACCACAACATCGTGCTGCTGCTTGTCGGCATGCTCGTCGTGTTGGGCATGACCGGACTCGCCGTAATGCCGAAGGAGGAGATGCCGCAGTTCACGGTGCGCCAGGGCGCATGTGTGGCAGTCTACCCCGGAGCCACGTCGTCGGAAGTGGAAGAGCGGGTGGCTAAACCGCTCGAGAACTTCATCTTCGGCTACAAGGAGGTGAACAAGAAGAAGACGTACACGCAGAGCAAGGACGGCATGCTGATAGTGTTCATCGAGCTGAACGACAACGTGGAAGACCGCGACGCCTTCTGGAGCAAGTTCAAGCACGGCCTGCAGGCGTTCAAGGCCCAGCTGCCGGCAGGCGTGCTGGCGCTGCAAGCCGTAGACGACATAGCCGACACCTCGGCTCTGCTCATCACGATGGAGAGCAAGCAGAAGACATACCGCGAACTGAACACGTACATAGACGACCTGAAGGACCGCCTGCGGCGCATAGACGCGATATCGAACCTGCGCACGTACGGCTTGCAGAACGAGCAGATAAGCATATATCTCGACCAGAACAAGCTGGCCAAGTACGGCACCGGTCCGTTCAAGATTCTGAACGACCTGGCGCTGCAGGGCTTCACCGCCGTGAGCGGAAGTATAGATACGGGCAGCCTGAACATGCCTATACACGTAGACGACTCGTACAACAACGAGCGCGATGTGGCTGAACAGATTGTATACTCGGACGCCAAAGGCAACATCGTGCGACTGAAAGACATAGCACGCATCACGCGAGAATATCCGAAGCAGGACAAATACATAGAAAGCAACGGCAACAAATGTGTGCTGCTGTCGATAGAGATGCGACCGGGCAACGACATCGTGAAGATGGGCAACGACGTTCGCAAGACACTTGCCGAGTTCGAGCAGACGCTGCCCGACGATGTGCGCCTCAACACCATCACCGACCAGAGCCGGGTGGTGAGCGAGTCGGTGCTCAACTTCCTGCGCGAGCTGCTCATCTCGGTTGTCTCGGTAATTGTGGTCGTAGTGTTGCTCATGCCGCGCCGCGTTGCTGAGGTGTCGGCGCTGAGCATTCCTATCACTATCTTCTCTTCCGTAGGCGTGTTCTATCTCTTCGGCATGGAACTGAACACGGTGACGCTCGCCGCACTCATCGTGACGCTCGGCATGGTGGTGGACGACTCGGTAGTCATCATCGACAACTACATGGAGAAACTGGGGCACGGCATGTCGCGCTGGCATGCAGCCATCGCTGCCCCCCGCGAATTCTTCATGTCGGTGCTTTCTGCCACGCTGAGCATATCGCTCACCTTCTTCCCCTTCCTCATAACCATGCACGGCGATATGGGCGACTTCGTGAAGTCGTTCCCTTGGGCTATGTTCATCATCCTCAGCATCTCGCTCACGGTGTCGATCATGCTCACGCCTTACCTGCAGTATACATTGATACATAAGGGCATCGACACCAATCCCAAGCCCGACGCGCGCAAGAAGCCTCTCGACTATCTGCAGACGGGCTACACATGGCTGCTCAATCGCTGCTTCGCACATCCGTGCGCCACGCTTGCTACGGGTGGGGCGCTGGTAGCCGCAGGCGCTGTGCTCTTCGTAAAGCAGCCGCAGCGAATGATGCCGGTAGCCGAGCGCAACCAGTTTGCCGTGGAGTTCTATCTGCCTAACGGCACGACGGCGAAGCGCACGGCGGAAGTGGCCGACTCTATGGCGCAGATACTGCAGCGCGACCCGCTCGTAACGTCTGTGACTACGTTCATCGGGCAGGGATCGCCGCGCTTCCACACCACTTACGCGCCGCAGATAGGCGGACCGAACTTCGCACAGTTCATCGTGAACACCGCAAACAACGACGCTACGGAGAAAGTGCTCGACAAGTATGCCGACAGATACTCCGACTATTTCCCCGACTGCTACGTACGCTTCAAGGAGATGGACTACAACTCTGCCACCTACCCCATCGAGATAAGGGTGAGCGGCGACAGTATAGGACGTCTGAAGCAGGAGGCAAAGAAGGTGGAGGCGTGCATGCGCAGCATCGAGGGCATACATCTTGTGCGCACCAACTACGAGGCTCCGCTGCCTTGCGTAAGGATAACGCCCGACGAGACCGAGGCGAACCGACTGGGCGTGAACAAGACTATCCTTTCAGCCAATCTTGCCATACACTTCGGCGACGGTCTGCCGATGTCTACACTTTGGGAGGGCGACTATCCGGTGAAGATGGTGCTGAAGTCGGAGAACGACAGCGACCTTAACAACGAGTACATACCCGTAATGGGCGGCACAGCGAGCGTTCCGCTTCGCCAACTGGCAAAGATTGCGCCCGACTGGCAGGACGGAAGCATAGTGCGTCGCAACGGCGTGCGCACCATCTCTATCATCGGCGAGCCGATGCGCGGATACAATGCCGACAAATTGTCGGCTGAGCTTGAGGACGAGCTGCAGAAGCGCTGCCCCACTCTCACTTGGGAGATGGGCGGAATGGTGGAGAAGGACGCCGAGACATTGCCGCAGGTGATGTCGGGCGTGATGATAGCCGTGCTTGTCATCTTCTTCATCCTGCTCTTCCACTTCAAGCGCATCAGCCTGGCGCTGGTGAATCTTTCCTCAATGTCGCTCTGCATATTCGGTGCAGCCGTCGGCCTGTGCATAACGGGCTATGACGTGAGCCTTACGTGCGTGCTCGGCGTAGTGAGTCTGATGGGCATCCTTGTGCGCAACGGCATCATCATGATCGACTATGCCGAAGAACTGCGACGCGAGAAAGGACTCTCCGTGCGCGATGCTGCTTTCCAGGCAGGCGAACGCCGCATGCGCCCAATCTTCCTCACTTCGGCTGCGGCTTCTGTAGGAGTGCTGCCGATGATGCTCGAGAACAACACGCTATGGTCGCCGATGGGCGCTGTCATCTTCTTCGGCACGCTCATCTCAATGGTGCTCATCGCCACCGTTCTGCCTATACTCTACTGGCTCGTGTTCGACAAGCACGGCAAGTACAGCTTACGCAGAAAGGCAAGCGCCGAGCATAATTAAAAAATTTTACCGGACAGCAATGACTTTTAAAAGTCCTTTTTACTCTTTTACTTTTTTACTTTTAAATTATGTCAGAACACCTTACCAAAGACGCCATCGACCTCAGCACGCTGAGCATACCTCGCCTGTACGGTCGCTATTTCCTGCCAACATTGTTCGGAATGATCAGCATCTCCGCCATGTGCGCCATCGACGGCATCTTCGTCGGAGTGCGCCCTGCTGTTGTTCGTGATACGATTGGACGGCAATCCGCGTCTCGCCATGTGGTGCAACGTGATTGCGGCTGTAGCCAATATCGTGCTCGACTGGCTGATGTTTGCCGCTTATGGCTGTCGCCTTCGTGTTCCTCATCGTCAACCTCATGTGCATCGGCTACTTCCAGAGTGTTGAGCGCGTGCGCCCGGCAATGGTGTTCGCGCTGCTGCGCGGCGCTGTGTTCCTCGTGCCCAGCTTCATCCTGCTGCCGAAGATGCTCGACGAAAGCGGCATCTGGCTCGCGCTCGCCCTCTCCGAACTGCTCACCACGGCGTGCATCGCGGCGTATGCGGCGCTGCGGAGATAGCCTGGGGGCAACCCCTAAAGACACCACATCCGCGCAATTAGTATCCGTTTTATCTTCATAAAAAGCTGAGTTTTTTACTTCGTACCCGTTGGCGGAATTAATTTAAGTTGATAAATATGAGT
>UMGV01079948.1_pt1 | contig 38635 bp, 36 predicted proteins | sample 1965361 | NCBI WGS metagenome assembly UMGV01 (sample SAMEA4836081, study PRJEB28245) | human gut metagenome | biome: gut microbiome; material: fecal sample | place: Denmark | collected 2008
TCTCAGCCATGGTAGAAGCTGGTGCGTCTACATTTCAGAGCAAGAGCGGCAGCGAAAAGAGAAGCAGAGACGATGCAACATTTCGGCGAAATTTCCACGGTACAACGTTCGCGTGGCTTATTTTGACAAGATAAAAACCATGTGAAGCCGCGCAAGGAAATCCAAAAACGTAGTTTTTGGCGGCGTTTCTTTTCCTCTTTTCTTTCGCTGCTGAAAGAAAAGAGGCCGTCGGAGACAAAAGTAAGAACGTGACCCGCGCCCGCAGGCGCGGAACAACTCTGTCATCACTACAATTCAAATATAAGGAGAACCCATTATGAACGAATGCACCCACGATTGCAGCTCCTGCGGCGAAAGCTGCGCGGAGCGCAAGGAAGTAAACCCCTTTGAGAAGAAGCCCCTCCACGAGGGCTGCCGCGTCCGCAAGGTCTACGGCGTGGTGTCCGGCAAGGGTGGCGTCGGCAAGTCCATGGTCACCTGTCAGCTGGCGGTGGCGCTGCGCCGGGAGGGCTACCGCACCGCCATTCTGGACGCGGACATCACCGGCCCGTCCATCCCCAAGGCCTTCGGCATCCATGGCCGGGCCGCCGGCACGTCCGACGCCATCATTCCCGTGACCACCGCCACCGGCATCCAGCTCATGTCCGTGAACCTGCTGCTGGAGCACGAGACAGATCCGGTGATCTGGCGCGGGCCGGTGATCGGCGGCGTGGTGCAGCAGTTCTGGAGCGACGTGCTGTGGGACGACGTGGACTATATGTTCGTGGATATGCCTCCCGGAACAGGGGATGTGGCGCTGAACGTGTTCCAGTCCCTGCCGGTGGACGGTGTGATCATCGTGGCCAGCCCCCAGGAGCTGGTGTCCATGGTGGTGCAGAAGGCTGTGAAGATGGCCCAGATGATGAACATCCCCATTGTGGGCCTGGTGGAGAACATGAGCTACGTTCAGTGTCCCGACTGCGGCAAGAAGCTGTATATCTTCGGTGAGGGCAAGACCGAGGAGGCTGCCAAGGAGTACCACATCCCCCTGCTGGCCAAGATGCCCATCGACCCGGCGCTGGCCAAGCTGGTGGACGACGGCTGCATCGAGCAGCTCGAGGGCCACTGGCTGGACGGCGTGGTGGAGACCATCCTACGGGCGGAGTAAGCGTGAGTAAGTGAGTATGAGAAAAGGAGACGGCGCAGGCCGTCTCCTTTTTATTCAGCTTTTCTTTTTTCCCAGGTACGCTTCCTTGATGGACTCGTCGGCCAGCAGCTCCGCGCCTGTGCCGGACTTGGTGATGTTGCCTGTCTCCAGCACGTAGGCGTAGTCGGCGATCTTCAGGGCCATGTTGGCGTTCTGCTCGATCAGCAGCACCGTCACGCCCTGCTCGTTCACCGTGCGGATGATGTCGAAGATTCCCTGCACCACCAGCGGTGCAAGACCCAGTGACGGCTCATCCAGCATCAGCAGCTTGGGGCGGCTCATCAGGGCGCGGCCCACGGCCAGCATCTGCTGCTCGCCGCCGGACAGTGTACCGGCCAGCTGCCAGTGGCGCTCCTCCAGCCGGGGGAACAGCTCATAGACCCACTTGATGTCCCTCTCGATACCATCCCTGTCCTTGCGCAGGTACGCGCCGGCCTTCAGGTTTTCCAGCACCGTCAGGTTGGCGAACACGCGGCGGCCCTCCGGGGACTGGGCAATGCCCGCCTCCAGGATCTTGTTGATGGGCTTGCCCAGCAGCTCCTGCCCGTCGTAGCTGACAGAGCCGCTGTCGGCCTTGACCAGGCCGGAGATGGTACGCAGGGTGGTGGACTTGCCCGCGCCGTTAGCGCCGATCAGCGTGACGATCTTGCCGTCAGGCACCTCCAGGCTGATGCCGCGCAGCGCCTTGATGCCGCCGTAGGAAACGTGCAGGTTCTCAATCTTCAGCATCGTCTGCCACCCCCAAATATGCGTCGATGACGCGCTCGTTGTTTTGGATCTCCTCCGGCGTGCCCCTGGCGATGAGCTTGCCGAAGTCCAGCACGTAGATGCGGTCGGCAATGCCCATGACCAGATCCATGTGGTGCTCAATGAGCAGGATCGTCTTGTGGAACTTGGTGCGGATCTCCTTGATGAACTCCGCCAGCTCTAGCGTCTCCTGCGGGTTCATGCCGGCTGCCGGCTCGTCCAGCAGCAGCAGCGTAGGCTCGGTGGCCAACGCCCGGGCGATCTCCAGCCGGCGCTGCTTACCGTAGGGCAGGCTGGTGGCCAGCTCGTCCTTCACGTCCTCCAGGCCCACGATCTTCAGAAGCTCCAGCACCTCCTCGCGCTGCTTGGCCTCCTCCTTGCCATTCAGGTGGAACGCTGCGGTAAACAGATTGCTGGTGCGGCGCAGATGCTTGGCGATGAGCACGTTGTCAAACACCGTCTGTGTCTTCCACAGGCGGATGTTCTGGAACGTACGGGCCATGCCCCGGGCCGTGATCTTGTCCGGGGTAGGGGCAAGGACATGGTCGGTAAAGGCGTACTCGTCCCGCTCCTTCTGCGCCAATTTCCACGCTTTCAGCGCCTCGTCGTCCAGAGTCTCCTCCGGGGCAAGCTGGGCGGTATACATGGCGGGATCTTCGCCCTTATAGGTCTTTTTCATCTTGCCGGCGGGGTGGTTGCGCACGATACACTCGCCGTTGAAGCTGACGCGGCCGTTGGTGGGGGCGTACACGCCGGTGATGACGTTGAACGCGGTGGTCTTGCCCGCGCCGTTGGGTCCGATAAGGGCCACGATCTCGCCCTCGTTGACCTCCAGGCTCAGGTTATCCACGGCGACCACGCCGCCGAACTGCATGGTGACATTCTCAACAGACAAAACGTTCTTGCTCATTTGGATGCCACCTCCTTCGCCTTATCCTTTTTCCGGAAGACCTTTCCGAAGAAATTGATGATGGCGTCCCAGGAGAACTCCCTGTCGCCCATGATGCCCTTGCGGAAGAACAGCACCACGATCATGATGACCACGGAGAACACCAGCATACGGAAGCCGCCGCGCATGAACGGGATGTTCACGCCCAGGTAGGGCATGGGGTCGTCCAGGAAACGCAGCCACCACTCGGAGCAGGCGATATACAGGAACGAACCGATGATCGAGCCGGTGACAGAGCCGATACCGCCGATGACCACGATGAGCAGGATCTCATAGGTCATGGTGGAGGTAAAGGCGTTGGCCTGGACGCTGAACTGGAACATGGCCAGCAGCGCGCCGCCCACACCGGCGAAGAAGGAGCTGATGAGGAACGCCTGCATCTTGTGCTTGGCCAGGTTGATGCCCATGGCCTCGGCGGCGATCTCATCGTCGCGGATGGCCTTGAAGGCGCGGCCATAGGTGGAGTTGATGATCAGCACGATAACGGCGATGCAGATACCGGATACGATGAACGGAAACAGCACGCTGTCGAAGTTGGCGAACTTCTTCAGCAGGTTCGAGCCGTTGGTCAGCGGGCCGGCCACCTTCCACTGGATGATGGCGCGCATGATCTCGGCGAAGCCCAGCGTGGCGATGGCCAGATAGTCGGACTTCAGCTTCAGCACCGGCAGGCCGATGAGATAGGCGAATAGCGCCGGCACAACGCCGGCCAGGAGCAGGCCCACGATCATAGGCAGGCAGAACTGGACCACGCCGCCGTCGAAGTACTGGTACACCGAGGCGCGGGAGGCCACAGGGATGGTCAGGATGGCGTAGGTATACGCGCCGATCATCATGAAGCCCGCCTGGCCCAGGGAGAACAGGCCGGTGAAGCCGTTCAGCAGGTTCAGGGACACCGCCACCAGGGAATAGATCGCGCCCTTTTTCAGAACGGACGCCAGCATGGAATAGTGCTGGAACTTGTCCACATACAGCAGGAAGGCGATGCAAACGGCGGCGAGGATCAGAGACAGCAGCAGATTTCTTTTCTTATGGTTCTTCATATCTCACACCTTCTCCGTCAGTTTTTCGCCGAACAGGCCGTTGGGCTTGCACAGCAGGATCACGATCAGCAGCGCGAACGTAAAGGCGTTGCTGAACACGGCGATGGTCTCGTTGGCCTTGATGAAGGACTCGCAGATGCCGATGATGAACGCGCCGATGACCGCGCCGGGGATCGAGCCGATACCGCCGAACACCGCCGCCACAAACGCCTTCAGGCCGGGCATGGCGCCGATCATGGGGCTGACCTGTCCGTAGTTGGAGAAATACAGGATGGAGGCCACACCCGCCAGGAACGAGCCGATGACAAACGTCATGGAGATAACGGAGTTGATCTTGATGCCCATGAGCTGGGACGTCTCAAAATCACGGGACACGGCGCGCATGGCCATGCCGATCTTCGTCTTCTGGATGAGAATGACCAGCACCACCACCAGCAGGATGGTCAGAATGGGGGTGATGATGGTGATGCGCTTCATGCTCAGGCCGCCCACCTGGAGCACCTGGGTCAGGAAGGGGATGTCGGGATAGGCACGGGCGATACCGCCGGTGACGTAGTTGGCCAGGTTCTGCAGCAGGTAGCTGACACCGATGGCGGAGATCATCACCGACATTCGGGGCGCGGTGCGCAGGGGGCTGTACGCCGCCTTTTCGATGGCCACGCCCAGGGCCACCGTGAGAATAAGTACCAGGGGGATGGACACGGCCATGGGCATAGAGGCGGCCATATAGACCATAAAGAAGCCCGCCATCATGAATATGTCGCCGTGTGCGAAGTTGATAAGACGCAGTATGCCGTACACCATCGTATAGCCGATGGCGATCAGCGCATACAGGCTGCCCACCGTGACGCCGGAGAGCAGCAGTTGGATATAATACGCTGCGTCGTGCATAAATGAACTTCCTCCTTATATGAATCCTGCGCTTTCGGTGACAGGGAGATGTCTCCCGGCCACCAAAAACGCAAGAGTCATCAAAGTTGCATCGTGAGGGGAGCACCGCTCCCCTCACGATGGTCTTTATACGATTTGCCTGTGCTCGTGTGGTGTGTGCTTAGCCGTTGTAGGTGCTGTAGTACACGATCTGGCCATCCTTGATGGTCTTGATAACAGCATAGGTCTTGACGGCGTCGCCATTCTCATCGAAGGACAGGTCGCCGGTGACCAGGCCGGGCACCTGCAGGGTGGTCAGAGCCGCCTGGATGTCAGAGCCAACGGTGGAGTTGGCAGCCTCGATGGCGTGCACGGCCGCCATGTAAGCGTCGTAGCCGCAGGGGGTCACGCTGGAGATGGCATCGGCAGTACCGCCGTTGTTCTCAATGCGGGTCTTGTCGGCAGCGACCCAGGCCTTGAAGCCGTCCACGAACGCCTTGCCGGCCTCGTTGGAGGTATCGTCGGCATCAAAGAACGCGGAGAAGAAGATGTCGGTGGCCTTGTCGCCGGTACGCTGGGCGATGGAGATGTCATCCCAGGTATCGCCGGCCATGATGGGGCAGGTGATGCCGGCATCGCGGGCCTGGGAGATGATCATAGCGGCGGTCTCGATGGACACGGGGGCGAAGATGCCGTCGTAGCCCTCGGACTTCACGGAAGCCATGATGGTGGAGAAGTCGGTCTCACCCTTCTGGAACTCCAGAACGCTGGCCTTACCGCCCAGGCGCTCCATTTCCTTCTGGAAGTAGTTGCCGAAGCCGGCGGAGTAGTCGTCGCCGGACTCAATGATCAGGGCGCAGTTCACGCTGCCCTTTTCCTTGTTGGCGAAGTTGGCCATCACCGCGCCCTGGAAGGGATCGATGTAGGATACACGGAAGTAGTAGTCGTTGTCCAGGGTGACCTGGGGGTTGGTGCAGGAGGTGCCGATAGCGGGAATCTTTGCATCCTTAAACAGATCGCCGGCAGCGATGGCGCAGGCAGAGCCGTACGTGCCGATGACCACGGACACGCCCTGGGAGATCAGGGTCTGTGCGGCGGTGGGTGCCTTGGAGGCATCGGAAGCGTTATCCGCCGTGATCAGCTGCACGGTGTACTCCTCGCCGCTGATGGTAACGGTGGGCTTGATGGTGTTGGCATACTCGATGCCCAGGATCTCCTTCTTGCCGCCGGCGCCGTTCTGGCCGGAGGTGGGCTCAAAGATACCGATCTTGACGACCTTGTCGCCGGAAGCATCGCCGCCGCTGGGCTGCTGGCCATTGTCTTTGCTGCCGCAGGCAACCAGGGACAGAGCCATGACCAGGGCAAGGATCATTGCCAAAAACTTTTTCATGGTAGTTCCTCCTAAATTTCCCTTGTGACGGTCGCTTCTTCTATCGACCGTCCACAGAATATTCGTATTTTAATGGAAAAATGGCGGAAATACAATTGTAATAACCTCTAAAAATACATACGAAAAGAAGCGGCCGCCGCCGCGCCGTTCCTGTTCTTCCTCCACGTTTGTCCATACAACGCGGACAAACGCACCGTCACCATGCACGTACCGTTGGAATGTTCCCTGCTTCCCCCGCTGAAAGCGTTTTTGCTTTTTCGTAAATCGCAATGCCGCAAAGCCGTATTTTCCCGCCAAAATCACATGATTTTGTTTTCATCCGTATACTTTTTGTCCACACCAGGCGCACACTTTCGCCGAACAATTCTGTCAGCGCCATCAGCTCCGTATTTGTTTTTCAGCCGGGGACAAGTTTTTCGTCAAAATAGACAACTAAAAATGTGTTTTGCCCGCTGAAACTTTGTGCAGATAGCTTTTTGCACAAAAAGGAAGCCGCCTAACGGCGGCTTCTCTTTGTGCTCAGCGTGTCGATAAACCTATCCTGTCATTCCGAGGAGCACCCCAAGGGTACTTGCTTCGCGGCGCGAAGCGACGTGGGAATCCGCAATCTTTTAGTTGCAAATCTATGCTAAAGCGCAAAAATCATGTGTTTTGAGAACGGATTGCCACGCCAGTCTGCGGACTGGCTCGCAATGACAGGCTTTTTCGACAGCCTGTGCAAAAGGGCTTCGGCAAATGCCGAAGCCCTGTCTGCGTTTGTATTATGAGGAGATAGGAATGGAAGACTTATTTGGCAGCCTGTGCGGCCTTCTTGTTGCGGCCAAGGGCGCGGATGCCCTCCACCACCAGGTCGATGGCCAGGATCACCAGCAGCAAGCCGATGATGCCGCGGATGTAGCACCACACCACGCCCGTGCCGCCGGCCATGATGCCCACAACCTGGGCCTTGATGGTAAACACCAGGGAGGTCAGGGTCACGATCAGCATGAAGAACATGGGGAAGTAGAACATCTTGTTGTTGCGGCCGATCTTGCCCAGCCAGCAGCACACAGCCAGCAGACCCAGAGCGGCCAGCAGCTGGTTGGCAGCGCCGAACAGAGCCCAGATCTTGGCATAGCCGGTCAGGCCCAGGGCCACGCCGGCCACCACGGTGATACCGGTGGCGACATAGGGGTTGGTGATGACGCGCTTCCAGCCGGTCAGATCCTCGCGGGTCTTGCCGGGCTCGACGAAGAACTCGGCGAACATATAGCGGGCCAGACGGGTGGCGGTATCCACGGAGGTCAGGCAGAATGCGGACACAGCCAGGATCAGCATGGAGTACACGGCGTTGTAGCAGCCGTCGCCGAACACCTCGGAGAACATGGAGGCCAGGCCGGTGGCGAACACCACGGTAGGCGTGGTGGTCGTGCCGTCAGCATAGGAGGCCCAGATGTAACCGACAGCGCAGACGGAGATCAGAGCCAGAGCGCACTCGATCAGCATACCGCCGTAGGCGATGGGCTTGGCGTCCTTCTCCTGATCCAGCTGCTTGGACGTCGTGCCGGAGCCCACCAGGGAGTGGAAGCCGGACACAGCGCCGCAGGCGATGGTCACGAACAGTGCGGGGAACATATAACCCAGGGACGTGCCGCTGGGGGCCAGGGTGTCGTAGAAGCCGGTGAACGCGGGCATATCCAAATCGGGGTGGCAGCCGACGATACCCACCACAGCCAGGATCATCATGCCGTACAGCAGGAAGGAGCTCAGGTAGTCACGGGGCTGGAGCAGGATCCACACGGGGGTGACGGAGGCCACGCCGATGTACAGGCCCACGATGATCATCCACACGGTGTAGCTCAGGTAAATGGGATGCCAGTTCAGGCCGATGACCATGCAGGCCACGATACCGATGACGCCGATGACGGTGGCAATGCCCAGAGGCGCGTTGCGGCGGTATACGAAGAAGCCGAACAGGATGGCCATCAGGATGAACATGATGGAGATGATGGCGGTGGAAGCGTTGGCGGCGGAAGCCTCCAGGTCCACGAGACCATCAGCGGTATAGGTAGCCTTGAAGGTGTTGGCCACGATGGAGGCGAAGGCCGCCACCACCAGGATCAGGGTCAGGTACGCGAAGGTGATGAACAGCTTCTTGGCCTTTGCGCCGATAGCGTCGCCGATGACCTCACCGATGGACTCGCCCTTGTGGCGGATGGAGGCGAACAGTGCGCCGTAGTCATGCACGCCGCCGAAGAAGATACCGCCGATCAGCACCCACAGCATCACGGGCACCCAGCCGAACACCGCGGCCTGGATCGGGCCGTTGATCGGGCCTGCGCCTGCGATAGAGGAGAAATGGTGACCCATCAGCACGGGGGCTTTGGCGGGACAGTAATCCTTGCCGTCCTCCAGCTCATGGGCGGGGGTGACACGGGAGTTATCCACGCCCCACTTCTTGGCCAGCCAGCCGCCGTAGAAAATATAGCCTACAACCAGCACGGCACAGCCGATGATCAGGAACAAAGCAGCATTCATAAAGTTCTCTCCTTTCTGAACAACATTCTCTTTTGCTTATGAAACAGGGCTCGGTTGAGCACCTGCGCTGCACTGTGTCCGCTTGGATTGGTGCTGACCTTTTCCTCCGGCAGCACCGCCAAAGCGGTATGAAAATCCATCCATCCCCAGTAGGACATCCGAAAGCTCTTGTAGAGCCTGCACCGCTTCAGCGCCCGGCGGGCGTCCTCATCGCAGCTGTCACACAGGAAAATGGCGGAAATGTAGGTATACATATGGCTCGGGCCGGGCTGAATGCGGGCCATGCCCTCCTCATAGGCCAGCTTCTCACACTGCTCGTAGATCTCCTTCGTCAGGTGCGGCACGCTGAACAGATACACATACTCGAAGCTGTTGGCCTCCCACAGCTTTGCCTTCTTGGAGAGGACGTATTTGGAGTTGTGCACGTAGAAGTCCATGGTGGCCATCAGGGGCGCGCGGTCCTCCTCGTGGCGGGTCACATCGAAGCTGCCCGCGTATACGTCGCACAGCCGGTCGATGGCTTCCTGTCTCGTCATACCGCCGCCTCCTTTCGTCTTGTCGCTCTCTTAACGCATCTTTGCGCTGTCTGAACATCTTTCACAATTAAAACCGCGAAAGACAATCTTCCATAAAGTTGCAAAACATACTATATCGTCAAGAAAGAAACGTTCCCGTCTAAGAACGCAATTACTATATACCGCCGTTTTTCAACTTGCAAGACGCAAATTGCACAATCTTCAACCGTTAATTTTGTGTAAATTTTTAGTTGATTTGTGCAAAGAGACGTGCTATATTGGATATATTCCCGCGTTATGGAAAAAGTTTCGTTTGACGCGTCTGTCTTTATGTCCGAAAAACAACCCGGCGGTCTGTTGCCCACTTATGGGAGACAGATCGCTTTTTGTTTTCCCCGCCGCTGTCGCAGCGGCGGGGCGGGCGAGCAAAGTTTTACCTTTTATGCGAAAAATTGCCGGTAACTTTTTTCTTCCCTCTTCCCTTTTCCGCCTTCCGCTTCCCTTTTCCGCCTATCCGTGCTATATTATATAGGTAATGATCACCCAAGGAGGCCGTTTCCATGTCTCACACCATCGCCGCCATTGCCACCGGCCGCAGCCCCAGCGCCATCGGTATCCTCCGGCTCTCCGGTCCGGATACCTTTACCGCGTTGGACGCGGTGTTCCGCGCCCGGAACGGCAGACCCGCCGCCGCACAACGTCCCCGGTCCATGGTGCTGGGCGACCTGCTGGATGGGACGGGCTGCGTCATCGATAACGTGCTGTGTGTCACCTTTCCCGCGCCCCACAGCTACACCGGCGAGGACTGCGCCGAGCTGCACTGTCACGGCAGCCCGGTGGTGCTGGACGCCGGCCTCCGCGCCCTGTTCGCCGCCGGCTGCCGTCAGGCCCAGGGCGGCGAGTTTACCAAGCGCGCCTTCCTCAGCGGTCAGCTGGACCTGCTGCAGGCCGAGGCGGTGGTGGACCTCATCGACGCCGAGACGGCGGAGCAGGCCCACAACGCCGTCTGCCAGCTATCCGGTGCGCTGAGCCGCACCGTGGACCGCGTCTACGACGCCCTTATGTCCATGGCCGCCCGGTTTTACGCCGTGGTGGACTACCCCGACGAGGACATCGAGGACCTCCAGCAGCAGGAGCTGCTGGACACGCTGCACACCGCCCGTCAGGATCTGGAGCGTCTGCTGGCCGGGTTTTCCCGGGGTCGGCTGCTGAAGCAGGGCGTCCCCACCGTGCTGCTGGGCAAACCCAACGCCGGCAAGTCCTCCCTGCTCAACGCCCTGCTGGGCTATGACCGGGCCATCGTCACCGACATCGCCGGCACGACCCGTGACACGGTGGAGGAAAAGCTCCCCGTGGGCGGTGTACTGCTTCGGCTGACGGATACCGCCGGCATCCGCGACGGCGGCGACGCCGTGGAAGCCCTGGGCGTGGAGCGCAGCCGCGCCGCCGCCCGTCAGGCCGCCCTGGCCATTCTCGTGCTGGACGGCTCGTCCTCCCCCACGGCAGAGGACGAGGAGGCCATTGCCCTGGCCCGGCAAGTCCCCCGCCTGCTGGTGGTGATGAACAAGTGCGACCTGCCCCGCCATCCGGACGCCGCCGCTCTCACTGGCCGCTTCGACACCGTCCTCTCCGTGTCCGCCAGGGAGAACCTGGGTCTGGACGCGCTTACCCGCGCCATCGCCGCCCTCTTCCCCACCGGCGTCCCCGCCGATGGCGCGCTGCTGACCAATGCCCGTCAGGCGGACGCCGTGTCCCGTGCCCTCAGCGCCGTCACCGATGCCCACGACGCCCTGCAAAACGGCATGACCCCCGACGCGGTGCTGACGGACTGTGAGGCGGCGCTGGAGGCGCTGGGCGAGCTGAACGGCAAACACATCCGGGACGATCTGGTGGACACCATTTTCTCCCGCTTCTGCGTGGGCAAATAATTCTTCTATCTAATATCTTATATTATTTACATTTTCCCCATTCCGTGATATGATAGCCCATATCGCACTTAAGGAGGCTTTACCCCATGCGTGATTACATTATCATGACCGACAGCTGCTGCGACCTGACGGACCACATGGCCAAGGAGCTGGAGCTGACCGTTGTTCCCCTGACGGTCCATATCGACGGCCAGGACTACCCCAACCTGCTGGACGGCAGCGCCATCAGCTTTGAGGACTTCTACTCCAAGATCCGGGCCGGTAAGCTGGCCACCACCTCCGCCGCCAACGTGGGCCAGTTCCAGGACGCCATGCGCCCCGTGCTGGAAAGCGGCAGGGACATTGTGTGCATCGGCTTCTCCAGCGCCCTGTCCACCACCTACCAAAGCGCCTGCATCGCCGCGGAGGATATGCGTCAGGAGTTTCCCGACGCCAGGATCTACGTGGTGGACTCCCTGTCCGCCTCTTTGGGTCAGGGCCTGCTGCTGTACCTGACGGTGCAGAAGAAGCGCGAGGGCCTCACCGCCGAGGAGCTGGTGCAGTGGGTGGAGGACAACAAGCTCCACATCGACCACTGGTTCACCGTGGACGACCTGAACTACCTGAAGATGGGCGGCCGCGTCAGCGCCACCACCGCCCTCCTGGGCACGATGCTGTCCATCAAGCCGGTGATGCACACCTCCGACGAGGGCAAGCTCATCCCCATGAGCAAGGCCCGCGGCCGCAAGGCCAGCCTGCAGGCCCTTATCGACAAGGTGGCGGAGCTGGGCGTCGAGCCCAGCGAGCAGACCATGTTCATCTGCCACGCCGACTGCGAGGCGGAGGCCCGGGCCGTGGCCGAGGAGCTGAAGGCCCGCTACGGCGTCAAGGAGGTCTACATCAACTACATCGGCCCGGTCATCGGCAGCCACACCGGCCCGAACACCATGGGTCTGTTCTTCTACGGCACGAAGCGCTGAGGCCAGATACATAAAACGGAGGACACGCCATGGAATGGCTGGAAATGAAGATCGACACCTCCCACACCGGCCTTGACCCGGTGTGCGCCATGCTGGAGCAGCAGGGCGTCACGGGATTGATGATCGACGACGAGACGGACTTTCAGGACTTCCTGGAGCACAACCGCCAGTACTGGGACTACGTGGACGAGGAGCTGCTGGCGGAAAAGCGGGGCGTCAGCCGCGTCACATTCTATTTGGAGCGGAACGAGAACGCCCTGTCCACCATCGCCGCCGTGCGCATGGCCATGTCCGCCATGAAAAAGGCGCACCCGGAGTACGCCCCCCTGCGGCTGACCATGGACAACGTGGCCGACGCGGACTGGGAGAACAACTGGAAGCAGTTCTACAAGCCCATGGAGATCGGCGATCGCCTGCTGGTCGTCCCGGAGTGGGAGCAGGCCTCCGACCCGCAGCGGATCACCCTGCGGCTGAACCCCGGCCTGACCTTTGGCACGGGCAGCCATGCCACCACCCGCCTGTGCCTGCAGGCGCTGGACGCCCACATCCACGGCGGCGAAAAGGTCCTGGACCTGGGCTGCGGCAGCGGCATCCTGTCCATCGCCGCCCTGCGGCTGGGCGCGGCCAGCGCCTTCGCCTGCGACATCGATGAAAAGTGCGTGGATGTGGCCTATGAAAACGCCGCTCTGAACAACATCACCCGCGACACCTACACCGTTCGCTGGGGCGATGTGCTCCACGACCAGCAGCTCCGCACCGAGATGGGCAGCGGCTACGACATGGTGGTGGCCAACATCGTGGCCGACGTCATCATGGGCCTCAGCGGCAGCGTCCGGGACTTTCTGAAGCCCGGCGGCCTGTTCCTCTGCTCCGGTATCATCGACGACCGGGCGGAGGAGGTTCTGCAAAAGCTGAAGTCCGACGGCTGGGACGTGATCGAGCAGCGCAGCAGCGAGGGCTGGTTCAGCTACCTGAGCCGAACATAAAAAAAGAACCGCCTCGGCGGTTCTTTTTTTGCTTTATTCATCTCCGTATCGCCCGTCCGGCCATCACGCCGGTCAGCTGCCCGTCCCGGACGGCGGCCTGGCCATCCACCAGCACCAGCGTCATGCCCTCCGCCGTCTGCCGGGGCAGCTGATACGTCCCCCGCTCGTGGAGCTTCTCCGGGTCGAACACACACACGTCCGCGTCCGCCCCCTGGGCCAGCACGCCCTTGCCCCGCAGCCGCAGGGCCGCCGCCGGCGCGCCCGTCAGCTTGTGCACGGCCTGCTCCCACGTCAGTGTCCCCGTCTCCCGGACAAAGTGCTCCAGCAGCCTTGTGCAGCTGCCGTATACCCGCGGGTGGGGCTGCCCCTCCGTGGGATAGGTGGCGTCGGAGATCAGGCTGCTGTACGGGTCGCGGAGAATACCCGCAATGTCCTCCTCCGAAGCCATAAAGTCGATCATCGTCACCTGGCAGTGCTCCCGGATCAGCAGGTCGCAGCAGGCGTCCAGCGGCGTCTTGTGCTCCATCTCCGCCAGCTCCGCCACGCTCTTGCCCAGATAGATCTGATCCTCCGGACAGTGCAGGCTGGTAAGCAAAATGCCGTCCCACCCCGCCAGCCGGGCGATGTCGTCAAAGCCGTCGCCGCTCTCGATGCGGCGGGCCAGCAGCTCCCGCTGGCGGGGATCGGCCAACCGCTCCGCCACCGCGTCCATGCCGCCCTCCAGAAACTCCGGCGGCAGAATGTGCAGCAGCTGGGTGGAGCCGGCGGTGTAGGGATATACGTCGCAGCTCACATCCAGCCCCTCCCGCCGGGCGCTCTCCATCAGGGCCAGCGCCTGAGGGATCTTCGTTCCCCAGTTCTCCCGGCCCATGGCCTTCAGATGGCTGATATGCATGGGCACGCCCAGCGCCCGGGCCACCGCCAGCATCTCCTCCACGGACTGGCATACGCCGCCGCCCTCCTGCCTCATGTGTACCGTCACCGGCACGTCCTGCCCGGCGATGGGCTGCAAGGCCCGGATCAGCTCCTCCGTGGTGTAAAAGCACTCAGGCGCGTAGCCCAGTCCCAGGGACACGCCCAGCGCACCGTCGGCCAGCGCCTGCTCCAGCGCCCGGTGTATGGCCCGGTAGTGCCGGTCCTCCAGATGCTCCAGCTCATAGCCCGCCGCGTCGGCCCGCAGCACCCCCGCGCCGGCCAGCATCCCCATGTGCAGGGGCAGCGGCGGCAGCGACGCGAAGTAGTCCGCCAGCGATCCGGTGGCCATCTCCGCCGGGATCTCCCCGGTGATGGGCCGCAGATAGTCCCGTATGGCCCGGCCGTGGGCCGCGCCGAAGGGCGCACAGCTCAGGCCGCAGTTGCCGTTGACGATGGTGGTCAAGCCCTGGCACAGCTCCACCGCGCCGAAGCCGGGTCGGAACGCTGCCGCGTCGGCGTGGCGGTGTATGTCGATAAACCCCGGCGTCACCGTCAGGCCCGCCGCGTCCACCTCCTGCCGGGCCTCCCGGCCCGTCAGGTCGCCTACCGCGGCGATCCTTCCGTCCTGAATGGCCACGTCCGCCCGGAAGCCCGGCGCACCGGTGCCGTCTATCACCGTACCGTTCCGAATAATGATGTCAAGCATGGTCTGTCCCTCTTTCCTGCTTCCCCGCCGTCAGGGGCAGGGTGATGATGAACCGCGTCACGCCTCCGCAGCTCTCGCAGCGCAGCGTGCCCCGGTGTGCGTCGATAATGGCCTTGGCGATGGGCAGCCCCAGTCCGAAGCTGTCGCCGTCCGTCCGGGCCTCGTCCGCCCGGTAAAACCGGTCAAAAATGTGGGGCAGCTTGTCCGCCGGGATGTCCGGTCCGCTGTCCGCCACCGTCATCACAGCGAAGCGTCCCTGCTTCTCCGCCGTCAGGCGGATGTCCGTGCCGCCGGCGGAATACTTCACCGCGTTGTCCAGCAGCGCCGCCAGCGCCTGGCCCAGCTTCCCGCCGTCGCCCCGCACCGGCAGCTCCGGCGCGATGTCGTACTCCAGCCGTTTTCCGGCCTCAAAGGCCACCGGCTCGAATCGCAGCGCCGCCGTCATCGCCGCCTCCGACAGGTCCGCCGTCTGCTCCGGCAGCGACCCGGCGCTGCGCTGGGCCCGGGACAGCGTCAGCATATCCTCCACCAGCAGCTTCATCCGCCGGCTCTCCTCCCGGATGTTATCGATATACACCGCCTGCTCCGGCAGCGCCGACTGGTTCAGCAGCTCCGCCGAGGACAATATCACCGTCAGCGGCGTTTTCAGCTCATGGCTGGCGTCGGACAGAAACTGCTCCTGCTGCGCCCACGCCGCGCCCACCGGCCGCGTCACCACGCCGGCCAGCAGATAGCTGCACAAAAACAGCACCAGCAGCGCCGCCGACCCGGCCAGTGAGCACACCGCCGCCATAGACCGCATGGTGGTGCTCTCCAGTGTGGTGTCCGTAAAGGCGATCAGCGTGCTGGTATACCCAGTCTTGCGCAGATACCGCAGGTGGAAATCCGCCAGCAATCCCGTGTCCTCCTCCTGGGCCAGCGCCTCGGTCACGATGGCCGCCAGCTGGCTCTGGTCGCTGAGGTCATAGTAGCTGTTGCCCGCCACCCGGGCCATGCCGCTGGCATACACCTCCGCCACGAAGCAGGGGATGCCCTCCGCACCGGGCTGCCGCGAGCCGTAGTCCCCGCTCTCCAGCGCCTGATACAGCTGCTGCTGCACGCTCTCGCGGTAGTTCGCCCGGGAGATCAGCACCACCGCCGCGAACACCGCCAGCAGCACCAGCGAGATCAGCAGCATATTGGTGGCCACCACCTTCCAGCGCAGATGGCGTATCATGCCTCCACCTCCAGGCAGTAGCCCACCAGCCGCAGTGTCTTGATGCGGACTCCGGACTGCAAATGGGTCAGCTTCCGCCGCAGGAAGGAGATATACACCTCCACGTTGTTGTCCTCCGCCGCAGAGTCGTAGCCCCACACCTTCAATATCAGCTGCTCCTTCGTCACGATCTGGCTGCCGTTCTTCATCAGCAGCTCCATCAGGTCGTACTCCCGCCGGCTCAGCCGCACCTCCCGTTCGCCGCACCGCAGCAGAAACGTGGACTGCCGCAGCGTCAGGTCTCCGAAGACCGTCTCCCCCGCGTCGGCGCTGACCTCCTCGCCGCTGCGCCGCAGCAGCGAGCGGATGCAGGCCAGCAGCTCCTCCGACTCAAAGGGCTTGGTCAGATAGTAGTCCGCGCCGCAGTCCAGCCCCCGCACCCGATCGCTCAGCTCGCTCCGGGCCGTCAGCATCAGCACCGGCAGACTGCTGCCGCCGCTCCGCAGCTCCCGCAGCAGCGTGAAGCCGTCCATCCCCGGCAGCATGGCGTCCAGCACCAGCAGGTCATAGATACCGCTGCGGGCGTTGTCCAGCCCGGATATGCCGTCGTTGCACACGTCCGCCGTGTAGCCCTGCCGGTGCAGCAGCTCCGCCAGCGTGGATGCCAGCCGCTTCTCGTCCTCCACGATCAATATCCGCATACCGAACTCCTTTCGCCGTTCCCGGCGTTTCTTACGAAAGTCCCAGCGCCGCCAGCGTCAGCACCTGGGCCAATCCCGTCTCCTCCATGCGATAAATGGTGGCGTCGCCGTTCAGCGTCACATACCGCCCTCCGTCGCCGGTGCTGCCGCCGACGGTCAGTGTCAGCGCGCCGTCGCCGCCATGAGCGTTGACGTAGTTCACCGCCAGCACCGCCGCCGGTGCGTCCAGTCCGCACACCTCTGCCGCGCCGTCCGCCGGGTCATAGTCCACGCAGGCCGTCACGGCCAGCTTCCCCAGCTCGTCCACCAATGATGCCGTCTTTTCCGTCACATCCCGCGCGCCGGACCTCCGCACGCCGCTCTCGTCCACCGAAAACGTCACCTGCTTGCCCTCCGCCCCGGTCAGCGTCAGGGAGATCAAATTCTCCTCCGTGATGGCCGGCAGCTCCGGCAGCACCGCCATGTCGTAGATGCTGCGGCTCAACGCCTCGCCATCTGCCTGGGCAGCCAGCCGCACCACGCCGTCCGGCGTCAGCACGTACCAGCGCCCGTCCGATGTCTGCGACCCCACATAGATGGTGCTGTCCGCGCCGTCCGCCGTGGCCGTCACGTATTTTTTCGGCGTCTCCAGCCCATAGCCGCTCAGCTCACCCTGGCCCTGCACCGGCTCTGCGGCGGCCAGCGATGACGGCAGCGCCAGCAGCTCCGCCACGGCGCTCTGCTCCAGCGGGAACGTCCTGTCCTCCGCCCAGTACCAGGTGTCGTCCGTCCGGGCAAACCGCAGCGTCACCTCGCCGTCGCACAGCTCCAGCGCCGTCACGCCCTCCACCGGCACGATGTTCACCGCCATATCCTCCTGCTGGGGCTGGGCCTCCTTCTTGCCGCAGCCGCACAAAAGCGTCAGCGCCGCCAGCAGCGCCATCGCCCGTATCCGTCGTTTCATGTCTGTGTCTCCTTTGCCGTATTCTGCCCCTCAGTATACCAATTTCCTGGGGAAAAAGAAAGAACAAATCGTAAATCTTGATGTGAAGATGTGAATACGCAGAGGGCAGGCCCACTGGCCTGCCCTCTCAGACTGTCTAAAAACCATGCTGCAAGTTTCGACGAGTGAGCAGCGGGGGAGCTTGAGGGGGCAAGGCCCGCCTCAAATCAGATAAACCGCCGCCAAAATCCTTGCTATAGCAAGGATTTTGGAAATTGCATTTTGAACTCGTTCAAAATGCTCGGCGGAAAGCGCAGTCAAAAAAGTCCCTTGCGGGACTTTTTTGACAAGCTGAGAGGGCAGGCCCACCGGCCTGCCCTCTGCATATCCCCTCTGTTTGCCATATCCGAGCTGGTAAGTACCCCCTCATGCCTCCCAATGCTGCCGCCGCTTCACGCCGCACAGCCGCGCAGCCCACGAGGTGGGAAAGCTGCGCACCGCCCGGTCCAGCCGGGTCACGGCGTCGTTATACAGCAGGCGGCTGGTCCGGAGCATCTGCTCGCAGCAGTCCGACGTGCCGAAAAGGCGGCTGTACGCCTCGTCTGCCCGCAGTCCGGGATGGCGGTCCGCCGTGGTAGACACCGCCGCCAGCACATCGTCCAGCAGCTGTTCCTGCTGCCGTACCTCCTCCGGTGTGGACAACGGCCCGATGACCCGGCGGCGCAGCCGCAGCTGCTCTGCCAGCGCCGCCATATTCTCCCCCGCGTAGCCCTGGGCCACCTCCAGCAGCGCCAGCACCGCGTCGAACCGGGTGGACAGATGCGCGCTGATCTGCTTCATGGCCCTGCCGGCGTTCTCGTCCATCGTCCGCAGACTATGCCGGGCAGACAGAAACACCAGCACCACAGTGACCAGCAGTATGGCGCAGCAGATAAGCAGCTCCACGCACTTCCCCCCTTCCGTCCGTCATCCCCCCGACGGCCTGTGCTGCCAGTATACCGCGCCGGGGCCGCGTCGACGGTTAAAATGCACGAACCTCCCGGAAAAGGGAATAAATCGCCATAAAACGCCGCAGCGGGCGTCACATCACAGTGACGCCCGCAGGGTGAACCGACCGTTATTTGCGGTGAAGGAATATACGCCGCTGTAGCGCTCCACAATGGAGCAGATGCTGCGGACGCCGATGCCGTGGCCCTCCGCCTCGGTGACAGGCAGTCCCTTCCGGAAACGGACGTCCGGCCCGCAGGTGTTGGACACCTGCAAAAAGAATTTGCCGCTCTTCTCGTAGGCCACCGCCTCGATGTCGCAGTCCTTGCTCTCCGCCCGCAGCCGCTGACAGGCGTGGAGCGCGTTCTCCAGCGCATTGGACAGCAGCACGCACAGGTCCGTCTCCGCCACCGGCAGGAACTGGGGCACCTCCGCCCTGACCCGCAGGGGGATGCCGCTGTCCTCCGCCCGCTGGGCGAAGGAGGACAATATCAGGTTCACTGCCTCGTTCTCGCAGAACCGGCGTACCTTTTGGGCCTCGATCTCGGCACAGACCTGACGGATATAGGCCTGCGCCCGCTCCGTCTGTCCGTTTTCAATGCAGCCGGACAGAAACTGCATGTGATGCCGCAGGTCGTGGCGGTAGGTGCTGGCCTGCCGGTCAGCCTCCCGCAGGCTGGAAATTTCCCTCGTGGCCTGGGACACCTGCAGGCGCAGACTCTCCTGGGCCTGCTCCAGCCGGCTGCGCGCCGCGTTCTCGGCGGAGATCCTCAGCACGAACACCAGATACAGCACGCAGCACGCGGAGGGCATGAACTCCACCGCCGCCGCCAGACCACGCTCCAGCATATCGGTGTAGACCCGGGTCAGATAGTCAAAGGCATAGCTGATGGCGGGCATAATGCCGAAAAACACCTGCATGGACGGCTTCGTCCGCCCGATGGCCCGCACGGAGGGCGCTACGAACCTCAGCAGCCCCCACAGCAGCGGCAGCGTCACGATCAGCTCCGCCACGCTCTGGGTATTGCTGCCGCCGCCGATGCAGGCCACGGCAAACAGCGCGATCCACCGCCGGATCTGACAGCACAGATACGCCGTCAGCACCGACACGATGGGCCAGATCGTCTTCCGCTTCATCACGCACAGCACGATCATCAGCGGTATGTGGGTCACCAGCGGGTAGATCGCCCGCAGCAGCCTCACGTCGGCCACGTAGTACACCATGCCCTGGGCCAGCATGATCACCGCCATGCAGCCCCAGTAGCGGGCCAGCCGCTTCCGCGTCCAATCCAGATCGCAGAAGGCGGCGGACAGGATCATGCCGAAAATGCCCACCACCGCGTTGTTCAGCAGCGAGATGCCGGTCCACAGCGCCTCATAGGACACCGTCACCGTTCCGTCCATCATAGGATCACCTGCTTTCGGCTGAACACGTGCTCCAGATACCGTTCCTTGATCTCGGAGAACTTCCCGTGGGGAATGGGGATCTCCATCAGACACGCCATCTGCAGACCCCGGTAGGAAATACTCTGTATATAGTCCATGTTCACCAGGAACGACCGGTGCGGCCGCAGGAAATTGCCGTAGCCCTCCAGCTCGGCTGTGAGCTTATCCAGACTCCCGGCGCTCTCCAGCACCTGCCCGTTGGCCATGTGGAACAGCAGCGCCCGCCCGATGATCTCGCAGTATTCCAGCTTGTCCAGCCGGATGCGGGAGATGCCGTTCTTACAGCGCAGCAGAAGGCTCTGCTCCTCTGCTCTCCGGCACTCGTCGATGACGGAGTCCATCAGCTGGAAGAATGTCTCCTCCCGGATAGGCTTGAGCTGGTAATAGTACGCCCCCACGGTGTAGGACTGCACGGCAAACTCGGCCGAGGAGGTGAGGAAGATGATCTTCACATCGTTGTCGAACTGCCGGATCTCCCGGGCGGCGCTGATGCCGCTCTCCCCCGGCATGATCACGTCCAGCAGCAGCACGTCGGGGTGCAGGCCGTTCTCCATCTCCGCCAGCAGCTCCAGCGGACTGCGAAAGGCCGTGTACTCCATGTCCGGACAGCGTTGGGCCTTATACCGCTCCAGCAGGCCGGTGATCTGCTCCAGAAACACCGGCTCGTCGTCGCAGAACGCGATCTTGATCATAGGGCAGCTCACCTCCCTTCCCGTGACCTCTTTTTCTATGCCAGTTTTATACCAGCGCCTTCTCCAGCTCGTCGATCAGTGCCGCGATGGCGTCCTCCCGGCAGTCCGGCAGCACGTGTACGCCCGGCGTCTCCCGTACCTGCGGGATAGCGTTGGCCGGTGCACAGCCCAGTCCCGCCCATGTCAGCATGGAAATATCGTTGGCGTGGTCACCCACGCACACCACGTTTTCCCGGGAAATGCCCAGCATCTGAGCCATGCGGACCACCATGCCGCCCTTGTTTGCGCCCTTGGCCGTCAGCTCCACCAGCGTCACCGCGCTGGGCACGACCTCGTAGCCGTCGTACCACGGCTGGCTGCGCAGGTATTCCAGCAGCATGGGCAGATGCTCCTCCTCCGTGGAGAACAGCGCCTTGCTGATGGGCGAGGGCACATCGTCCATGGAGGCCACCTCCACCGTAGGCGTGTGGGTGACGTGCATATGGCGGCGCGTCACATCGTTGGCGTTCAGCGCGTGAATGCTGTTGTCGTCGTGGTACAGCTCTACCGCCACCGCGGGCAGCTCCGCCGCCACCTGGGCGATGTGCGCCCGGGCCGCCTCCGGCAGGAACGCCGTATACAGGTATCTGTGCCGGGAAAAGTCATAGATAGCCGCGCCGTTGAACAGCACCGTCGGGCCGTTCATGGGGATGTCGTCCACCACCGTATCAAAGGCGGGCTTGGCCCTCCCCGTGGCCACGGAGAAGATACCCCCCTCGCTCATAAAATGCTTCAGTGCCGCCCGGTTGCGGGGGGAGATGGGAGGCATATCCACGCACAGGCGCAGCGCCTCCTCGGTGTAGACCAGCGTATTGTCAAAGTCGCTGACCAGCAGCATGCCGTCAAATATCCCCATCGTCACGCCTCCGTTCCGCCGTTGGGCTTGCTGCCGCTACTCCCGCCGCCTCTGCGGTGACGGCGGCGAGGCCGCTTCTTCTCGCCGGAGGGCACACCCTCGGCGGCGGGCTGCTGCGGCTTGGGCGCGGCAGCTGCCGTGCCGCCGTTGCCGCTGCCGCCATTCCCGCGGCGTCCTCTGCGCCGACGGTTTGAGCCGCCGCCCTCCTTGGGCTTGTCGCCCTCGGCCTTGGGTGCGGGAGTTTCCGCCGCTGTTTTCTCCATACGGGGCGCATCGCCCCGGCGGCGATACCGCCCGCCGCGACGGCGGCGCTTCCCCCCCTCAGCGGACTCCGCCGCGTCGGGATCAAAATCGCTGATGAGCGTTACCGGCGGCAGCAGCTGCTCCTCCACCGGCTCAACATAGCGCTCCGGCCGCTTGTCGGGGATGGCGATGCCGTCCCGGCTGCCCTTGCCGTTGCGCAGGACGCACACCTCGCAGTTGCGGTAGCACCGGGCGTTCTCCGGCCGGTCGTCCAGTCGGACGTTCACCGTCTCCTTCAGCAAATTCACATCGCTTACGTTGCCCGGCCCATCCGGCGTCAGCACGAAGGAGTCATTCTTGGGCATACGCTTCACCGCGTCCTCATAGGCGTCCTGCTCGTACTTCAGGCAGCACATCAGCCGCCCGCACGTGCCGGAGATCTTGGTGGGGTTCAGGCTCAGGCTCTGGGTCTTGGCCATCTTGATGGACACAGGCAGAAACTCGTCCATGAACTGGGCGCAGCAGAAGGGCCGCCCGCAGATACCCAGGCCTCCGATCATCTTGGCCTCGTCCCGCACGCCGATCTGACGCAGCTCGATGCGGGCGCGGAACACCCCCGCCAGGTCCTTCACCAGCTCCCGGAAATCCACCCGTCCGTCGGCGGTGAAGAAGAACAGGATCTTGCTGCCGTCAAAGCTGCACTCCACCCGCACCAGCTTCATCTCCAGCTTGTGCTGCTGGATCTTTCTGCGGCAGATGTCAAAGGCCTCCTTCTCCCGGCTGCGGTTATAGGCCGCTGTGTGGCAGTCGTTGTCCGTGGCGATGCGCACCACGGCGCGCAGGGGCTTCACCACCTGGTCGTCCTCCACCTGGTGGTTGCCCTGGGCGCACTGGGCAAACTCCGGCCCTTGGGCCGTCTCCACGATCACGTCCTGCCCCGCCTGGATCTGAAGGCCCCTGGGGTCAAAATAGTACTCCTTGCATCCGTTCCGGAAACGGACGGAGATCACTTCGGTCATAATAGCTCCTCCCATCTTACGGCGATAGCGCCCAAAACCTGGCCTACGCCCACATTGTAATCACATTCCCCGGCATACTGGGCCAGCATATCCGCCAGCGATGCCAGCTGCCGGTCTGTCAGCCTGTCCGACAGGGCCGCCGCCTCCCGGGCGCACAGCGGGTCTGGCCGGAGCTTGCCCCGGCGCACCAGCAGCGCCTCCGCCGCGGCCCGCCAGCAGTCCTGCAGGATCTGCCGCAGCTCCTCCCGCCTGCATTTTCCCGTCTCCAGGGCCGTCAGGCATTTCACCACCGGCAGCAGCCGCCCCTTGCCGAAGGCCTCGCACAGCTCCCCGGCGGCCTGACACAGCGGCCGCTCGTCGCCGCCGCCGCACCGCAGCAGCACACACCGGGAGCGAATGGTCTCCAGCAGCGACGCCGGGCTGTCGGCGCAGAAGATGAACGCGGCGTAGGGCGGCCCCTCCTCCACGATCTTCAGCAGCACGTTCTGATCCCGCTCGTTGAGCTGGCGGCAGTCCGGCACGATATAAACCTTCCGCTCCGCCTCGTTGGGCCGGATATACACATCCTTCCGCAGCGCCCGGACGGCGTCCACCGTCAGCTCCCGCCGCTCCGCGTCCCGCACGGTGATCACGTCGGGGTGTATATCCTCCAGCACCTTGCGGCAGTGGCGGCAGTGCAGGCAGGGCTTCTCCCGCCCCTCGCAGACGTGGGCGGCGGCCAGATACCGGGCCGACGGCAGCAGATCGCCGCTGCCGGTGAGGATCACCGCATGGCTCAGTCGCCCCGCATCGGCGGCGCGGCGCACCGCGCGAAGCCATGTGCTGTTTTCCGCCGGGAGCTGGGCCATGTCGTCACCTCGTTTGCCTATTACTTCGATATAGTAGTATACCACACCGGCAGCAGCGCAGGCAAGTTCGATTTCACGCCTTTTGCTGGAAACAGGAATAAAAGTTGCATTCATGCATCAAATAGGCTATGATGAAGGGGAAATATTCCCCCGGAGGAGATACGCTATGTGGTACGCATTGCTGCTGGCAGCCTGCATCGCCGGCGACCAGCTTCTGAAATATTGGGTGGTGCGCCACCTGGAGATCGGCCAGTCCGCCGCGTTTCTGCCGGGTCTGGTGCAGCTGACGCGGCTGCACAACACCGGCGCAGCCTGGGGCAGCTTCTCCGGCAGCACCGCCCTGCTGACGGCGGTGACGGCGGTGCTGCTCGTCGCCGTGGCGTGGCTGGTGCTGAAAAAAGTCATCCGCCACCCCCTGGGCCTGTGCGCCGCCATGCTGGTGCTGGGCGGCGGCATCGGCAATATGATCGACCGGATCTGCCGCGGCTACGTGGTGGATATGTTCGACCTGGAGTTCATGAGCTATCCCATCTTCAACCTGGCGGACTGCTTTGTGGTGGTGGGCGTGATCCTGGGCGCGGTATACTATCTGTGGTTCTACGACAAATACGACGGGAGGAAAGCAAAGCATGACGACAGTGCTGACAGCGTCCAATGAGGATGCCGGGACGCGGCTGGACGCCTTTTTGGCCGCCCGCCTGCCGGAGCTGAGCCGCTCCCGGGCGGCATCGCTGGTGCAGGAGGGCCGCGTCACCGTAAATGGCCGCCCCGTCTCCAAAAGCTGCCGCTTGAGCGGCGGCGAGACGCTGTCCGTGTCCCTGCCGGAGCAGCCGGCGGACACGGCGCTGACCGCCCAGGACATCCCTTTGGACGTGGTGTACGAGGACGACGACGTGATCGTGGTGAACAAACCGGCGGGGCTGGTGGTGCACCCTGCCCCCGGCCACCCGGACGGCACGCTGGTGAACGCGCTGCTCCACCACTGTGGCGACAGTCTCTCCGGCATCGGCGGCGAGAAGCGCCCCGGCATCGTCCACCGCATCGACCGGGACACCAGCGGCCTCATCATCGCCGCCAAGAACGACGCGGCCCACGCCTTTCTCAGTGCCCAGCTCAGCGACCACACCCTGGCCCGGACGTATGAGTGCCTGGTCACGGGCAGCCTGAAGCAGGACAGCGGCACGGTGGACGCCCCCATCGGACGCCATCCCACCGACCGGAAGAAAATGGCGGTAGTGTCCAACGGGCGCAGGGCCGTTACCCACTGGGAGGTGGTGGCCCGCTATCCCGGCGCGACCCATGTGCGCTGCCGGTTGGAGACGGGCCGCACCCACCAGATCCGGGTACACATGGCCCACATCGGCCACCCCATTTTAGGCGACACGGTGTACGGCGCGAAGAAGCCCGTCCCCGGCCTGACGGGCCAGTGCCTCCACGCCACCGGCCTGCGCTTCATTCACCCCCGCACCCGCGAGATCGTGGAGCTGACCTGCCCCCTGCCGGAGGAATTCACCCGTATGCTGGCAAAGCTGGAGAAAAAGCAATAAAGAAGGCCGCCCGCAGGCGGCCTTCTTATCATTCATCTATTTACTCCTCCGTCTCGATCAGTCCATACCCGCCGTTGTTGCGGTGATAGACCACGCAGACGTTGTTCGTCTCAATGTTGCGGAACACATAGAACGAATGCCCCAGCAGGTTCATCTGCAGAATGGCCTCGTCGCTGGTCATGGGCTTGACCGCAAAGCGCTTGGTGCGGATGACATCAAAGTCGTTGTCCTCCACCACGTCGAACTCAGCGGGAACAGAGGAGACCAGTGCATCGGGCCGCAGGTTTTTGGCCAGGCGCGTCTTGTTCTTGCGGATGCGGCGGTCGATGAAGCTGACAGCCTCGTCGATGGCGCTGCGCATATCGCCGTCAGGGTCCTCCGTCTGTGCCCGGAACAGCGTGCCGTTGCTGCTGCGGATGGTCAACTCCACCACACAGCGGTTCTTCTTCTCCACGGCAAAGGTCACAAAGGCGTCTGCCTCCTCGGGGAAATACTTATCCAGCTTGCTGATCTTCTTTTCGGCGTATTCCTTGATGGAGTCGTTGAGGGAGATCTTCTTACAGGCGAATGTGAACTTCATAGTGCTTGCTCCTTTCGTCAGTACGGTCAGTGCGTAAGGGTCGGGGAGGGATATCCCCTCATCCTTGACAGCATTATAGCAAATATCCACACAGTTGAGAAGATGTTTTGATAAGATTTGTAAAAAATTCACAAATCTTTCGTGAATTTGACGGGAGCGTCCGCTTTCGCCAAAACTCGCGGTGGTTCGACAAAACCTCCTATTTACAAGGCCCGGGGCATGGTGTAGTATAGTCCTCGGAGGCTTTCCAATATCCCACCCGCTTGCGCCGCTCCTTTCGGGGCGGCGTCTTTTTTGCCCCGGGCCGCTCTTTGCTCCCCCTATCCCTCGGCAACAGTTCGTCCTCGCCCCCCTCTGCGAGGGAGGTGTCATGGCCGAAGACTATGACGGAGCGAGAGCCTTTCGGTGCTGTCACTCTGCGCCCCTCAATAGTCATTCCTGCCGAACAGTTTTATGATGGTCAGCACACCGATCAGCAGCAGAAAAGAGATCACAGTGTCTTCACCGCTGCACCTTAGTGAGGTATTCCGCGGTCAGTCTCAGATACCCGCGCTCGTTGTGGGCGATCCCCGCCCAGTCCAGCACCGATGCCAGTACAAATACGGGATCAAAGACATATTTCCCCTCAGTCGCCCCAAAGTAATTCTTGCCGATAGCACCTACCACAGTGTCCAATGTGCAGTCCCCCTCCCCCAAGGGGTAGTTGCGGCCATTCCCCTTGCGGGCAGTTCCGTCCTGACTGAGCAGCAGCTCCACGATCACATCAAATACATCATATGTAAATGCTTGGCTAACAGGAAGTTCATTGCACAGAAAAGTGCGTCCGTCGTTGGCGGCCCGGATGATATACGGCTTGCCGGTAACGGAATAAACTGTGGCTCTGCCGCCATTCTCGTACAGCTTCTCCCGGATAATGTCAGATGCCTTCATGCTATTCGGATTTGTATTTTTGAAAATACCCATAGTGACCTCCTCCTTGTTTTCCACTTCTTTCCTCTCATCCATCTCATCTTCGTCGAACAGTCCCAACGCCAGCAGCAGTTCATTCAGCCGCTTTCTTGCCGTAGGATAGGAGATACCCATCCTCTTCTGCACGTCTTTCATGCTCCCAGCGCAGACGAGGAACTCCCTCAAAAACCGCGCCTGCTCTTCGGTCAGCTGCTCGTACGGCGACAGCGGCTCATCTGTGGGAAATTCGGCCTTGCAGCCAGGACAGGTCAGCCGTGCCAATCGGAGCTGCTCGCCACACGCAGGGCATTTACCTGAAAACTTCATTGTCATCGCCTCCTGTGTCAATTAGTATAACCTACAAGTTCCTATTTGTCAATATTAGTTTTAATTTTTTTAAACCTAATATTGACTTTCTTTTTTTATTAGTCTTCATCACTATCGTCTTTTTTGCCCCATTGCGCTCCCCCGCCCTCATCTGCTACAATAGAGTCACATTCAACGGGAGGTCAGCCTATGAAAAAAGGTCTCACATCCAACGCCATCAAGCTCATCGCCATCGCGGCCATGACCCTCGACCACGTGGCCTGGTGGCTGTTCCCCGGCTACCCCCGGGCGGCGCTGCCCCTGCTCATGCACATCATCGGGCGGCTCACCTGCCCCATCATGTGCTACTTCGTGGCGGAGGGGTATCAGTACACCCGCGATGTCCGCAAATACACCGCGCGGATGTTCCTCTTTGCGCTGGTGTCCCACTTCGCCTACATCTTCGCCTCGGCGGACTTCGCCGGCTGGCGGTCGTTCATCCCCTTCTCCTCCGGCAGCGTGCTGAACCAGACCAGCGTCATGTGGTCGCTGGCCTGGGGTCTGGTGATGCTCCGTGTGGTGAACAGCAAAAAGCTCCCCCACGGCACGCAGGTGCTGCTGATCCTGCTGATCTGCGCCGTCAGCTTCCCCAGCGACTGGAGCTGCATCGCCGCGCTGTGCATCCTGGCCTTCGGCACGAACCGCGGCGATTTCCGGGCGCAGATGACGTGGATGCTGGCCTACGTGGCCATGTACGCCGCCGTGTACGCCCTGGCGCTGGACGCGGTCTACGGCGTGCTGCAGATGGCGGTGGCGCTGTCTATCCCCATCCTGCTGCGATACAACGGCCAGCGGGGCGCGTCCCCCCGGTGGAACGCCGCCATGAAGTGGCTGTTCTACCTTTACTACCCGGCCCACCTGTTCCTCATCGGCTGGCTGCAATGGCGGGCCTGACAAATTTTCTGTCACACATTCTCCCCTCGTTCGTTATAGAGACAAAGGCGGTGAGGCATCGTGGACAAGGACATTTTCGAGGCGCTGTACCGGCGTTACTACGCCCCGGCGCTGCTGTACGCCCAAGGCCTGTGCCGCAGCCGCCACCTGGCGGAGGACATGGTGCAGGAGGCGTTCTGCCGGGCCTGGCTTTCGCTGCCGGATGAGGTCACCAGCTTCCGGGGCTGGCTGTTCCGGGTGCTGCGCAACCTGCTCATCGACCACCAGCGCCGCCAGAAGCACCTGTCGGCGGACGACCCGCCGGAGCAGGCGGACACCCACACCCCGGAGAGCGCACTGCTGCACCGGGAGGACGCGGCGGCGCTGTACCGTGCCCTGGAGCGCCTGCCCGACGCCGACCGGGAACTGCTGACGCTGCACTGTTTCGCCCGCCTGACGGCGGCGGAGCTGGCGGACACGCTGCACATGACCCCCGCCGCAGTGCGCCAGCGGCTGCACCGGGCCCGGACACGGCTGCGGCAGAATATGGAGGAGGATGGCTATGGATTTTGAAACGGCATTTGCCCACTATCAGAGCAATACCGCCACCGCCGAGGAGACTGCGCTGGTGGAGCGCGAGCTGGAGAAATACCGGCTCATCGAGGACTATTTCGCCGCACGGGAGCTGCCGGAGCTGCCGGAGGACACCGCCCTGGCGGCATCGGAGACGAAAGCGGTAAAGCGGCGGCTGGGCCGCCGCACCCGGAACACGGTGCTCATGGCCGCCGCCGCCATGCTGGCGGTGCTGCTGCTGCTGCAATGCGCGGTGTCACCGCTGCTGAACCGCCGGGTATACAGCAGCGCGGACGATCACCTGGATTTCGACGCCGCCATGACGGCCCTCACCGGCCTGTATATGCCCCTGGGCGTGTATGTCGGCAGCTCCCTCTCCCACACCGGCTTCATGACGGACACCGTGTCCCTCCAATTCTCCGATCTCACCGGCAGCACCCGCTTCGGCGTCCGCACCGGCCTGACGCTGCGGCTGGGCGTGCTGGGCCGTCTCAGCGCCAGCGACCTGCTCCCCCTGCACTACGCCCTCATCGGCTATTTCACCCCCACTCTCAACGCGGACGGCACGGAGGCCGCGCCCACCGACTACTGCCGGCAGGCGCTGGCGGACATGAGCGACCAGCTCACCGTCACCTCCGCCGTCCAATTCACCGACAGACTGTCAGCGGACGAGCTGGCCGCCCTGATGGCCCGCCACCCGGAGCTGACCTTCCTCTCCGGCAAGGTGGGGAACGAGGGCGTGTATACGCCCCAGTCCCTGTTCTGCTCTCTGACCCCCGCCGGCATCAGCTTCGGCGACGCGCTGGAAGCGGACTACCCCGGCTTCACGCTGCCCCACACCAACATCACCGGCGCGGCCCTCCAGCAGCACTTCGAGGCCATGCTCCAGTGTCTCATTGACCACCCGTCAGTGGCCAGGTCGGCGGCCATGATGGGCAACGAGGCCCACAATTATAAGAGGCTTCTGCAAGACGTGCAGGACAACGGTCTCCAGTTCACCGGCGTGTGGGTGCAGGGTTCTCCCTCCGCGCTGCTGTCGCTGATGGACGAGAGCAGCGCCCGCAGCATCAGCAACTACGAGGCCCATATCCGTCTGGCGAACTACGATGCATCATAAAAAGCGAGGGGATGCCCCCTCGCTTTTGTTATGTGTTGTGCGGTACACCCCTGCGTTGTCATTGCGAGGCCAGTCCGCAGGGGCGGGGTTCTACCCCTCCCGCCGTTTTACGTTCGCACTCCCTTGCCTCTCCCTTTGGGAGAGGTGGCCGAGCGCAACGAGGACGGAGAGGGCAAACCATGACCATACCAGCCCTCTCAGTCACCTGCGGTGACAGCTCTCCCAAAGGGAGAGCCAAGGGTCTGCACTCGTCTACCGAGTGCCTACACGTCATACGCTTCGGGCGGGGCAGAGCCCCGCCCCTACGCTTCGTCTACCGAATATGCGTCCCCGGGTGGGTATTCCCAAAAAGGGAGGGCCGCGGCCCTCCCTCTCTCACAACTCTACCACGCTCTCCGCTCCCAGCGCCGCCGCGTCCTCCCTGTCATGGGTCACGCACAGCACCGTGGCCTCCGGCGCGTGGCGTCGGATGTACGATGCCGCGTCCCGCCTTGTCTCCCCGTCTAAGCCCTTGAACGGCTCGTCCAACAGCAGCAGCTCCGGCCCGGCGCACACCGCCCGGGCGATGGCCACCCGCCGCCGCTGGCCACCGGACAGCTCCGACACCGGCTGGGCCAAACATCCGCCCAGCCCCAGCTCCGTCAGGTGCGCCCGTATCTCCTCCGACGTCATCGCCCCGCCTGTGACCAGCCGCACGTTGCCCTCGGCGTTCAGCCCGTCACACAGCCGGTCCTCCTGAAACACCATGGCCATCGGGCTTGGCACGTCCTCCACCCTGCCGGCCTCCGGTGTCTCCATTCCGGCGATGCACCGCAGCAGCGTGGTCTTCCCCCGGCCCGAAGGGCCCATGATGCACGTTACGCTCCCCGCCGGGAAGTCCATCGTCACGTCCTCCAGCACCGTGTTCGTGCCGAAGCGCTTCGTCAGATGCACCACTCTCACCCGGACGCACCTCCCCTCAGCGCGGCGAAGCCCCGCCGCAGCAGCGCCAAAAACAGCCGCTCGAACAGGGCGCTCACCGCCACGATCACCACCGTCCAGGCCAGCAGGTCGGCAGTCTCCAAATAGATCTTGGCCTCGTACAGCTTCTCGCCGATGGAGCCGCCCACCACGCCGATGACCTCCGCCGCCACCCCTGCCTTCCAGCTCATGCCCAGGGCCGTGGAGCAGCCCGCCAGCAGATACGGCTCAAGGGCCGGCAGGTGGATATACCGCAGCCGCCGTGCCCAGGGCACGCGGAACAGCCGTGCCATCTCCAAAAGCTGCGGGTCGGTGCTTTTCAGCCCCTGCAGCGTGTTGGAGTAGATGACGGGAAACACCATCAGGAACGCGATGAACAGAGGCAGCCGGGCGCTGCCCATCCATATCAGCGCCAAAATGATGAACGACGCCACCGGCACGGACTTGATGACCACCACATAGGGCCGCAGCAGCGTCTCCGCCGGCGGCCAGCGGTAGGCCGCCAGCGCCAGCACCACGCCCAGCGCCAGCGCCAGCAGAAAGCCGCCGGAGATACGCACAAGGCTGCACCCCACCGTCCGCCACAGTCCGGCGGTGGGCAGCAGCGCCAGCAGGCGGCTCAGCGCCTGCCACGGCGTGGCCAGCAGAATGCGCGACCCCACGGACATAGCCGCGAGCTGCCACACCGCCAGCGCCGCCAGCACCGCCAGCGCCCGGGTCAGGGCGTCCTTTTTCATGCCCCCAGCCAGTAGAAGCCGTCGTCGGGCATCGCGCCGCCCACTGTCTCCGGCTTCAGGTCATACAGCGTCTGCAAATACCCGCTGACGGCGGTCTTCATGTCCTCCCCGGTGATGCACACCAAACTGCAATAGGGGATGGCCTTCTCCGCCACGGCGGCCTTGACGATACCCTGCTGCTCCACCAGCACGGCGGCCTCGGCGGGGCTTGCGTTCACATAGTCCACGCTGGCGGCGTACTCCTCCAGGAACTTGGCCACCGCGTCGGGATGCTCGTCGGCAAAGGCCTTGCGCACCAGCAGCCCGGCGGTGACGAGACGGCTGCCGTTATCCAGCCCGTCCCACTGGGCGGACAGATCCAGCGCCACCCGCAGGCCCTCCACCTGCCCCTGCGCCACGGTGACGAAGGGCTGGGGCAGCATGGCCGCCGCGCCCTCCTCCTGGGCCATCTGGGCCACCACCTCGGTGGGCTCGCTCTTCCATTCCACCTGCACGTCCTTCCCCAGCGTCAGGCCGTTTTGGGCCAGCAGATACGTCAGGGCGTACTCCGGCGTCGTGCCCTTGCCGGTGGCGTACAGCGTCCGCCCCGCCAGGTCGCCGAGGCTCTGAATGGTGTCGCCCCGCTCCACGATATACAGCACACCCAGGGTGCTGGCCGCCAGCAGCATCACGCCGCCGTCGGTGTTGGCATACAGCGTGGCGCCCAGGTTGGCCGGCACGGCTAAAATGTCCAGCTCACCCTTGATGAACTGGGGCGTCAGGTCGGGGGCGGAGGCCGCCATGGTGAACGTGTAGTCGTTGGCGGTCAGGCCGCTTTCCGCGTCAGCCAGCAGCTTGACCATGCCCATGGAGGTAGGCCCCTTCAGCCCGCCCAGCCGTATGGTCACCTTTTCAGCGGGGGTCCCCTCCACCGGATCGGGATCGGTGGTCTTGGTCTGGCCGCAGGCGGCCAGGGACAGTGCCAGCACCAGCGCCAGCACCAAAGAAACGAACTTCTTCATGATGTCAATTCTCCTTTGTGATAATGTTGGAATACTGTGTCTTGGCACTGACGCCCTCCAGCCGCCCCAGCTTGCCGCTGAGAGCGGAGATAGCGTCCTGAGGCGCGTCCAGCGCCACGGAGATGATGTTCACACCCCGGGGTCGGTAGGGCACGCCCATCCGCCCGATGATGTAGGGCGCGTACTGGTGCAGCAGGTCGTTCAGCGATGCCACGGAGGACTCATCCTCCACGATGATGCCGATCAGGGCTACGCGGGTCTCCATACGCGTACCTCCTTTCAGGAAAATCAAGTTTTTTATAGAAAAATGCAAGGGAAAATACACGGCTTTTATAAATTATTTCAAGTTATTTTCAAGGAAAATATAAGAAAAAGCCGTGTCCTGACGACACGGCCACAGCGCCCGCACAGCGGGCGTAACTCATATAAGTGGACGCATCTTCCGCCTCAACCCGCGGTTTCGGCGTCAGGAGCTTGGCTGCATTGTATGCCTTTTCGGAAAAAAAGTCAAGAAAAACGGGCACGGAGAGAGAAGAGGGGGACTTCTCTCTCCGTGCCAAGCCCGAACATGGCAGAGGGCAGGGGGAACCCTCGTAATATCTGTCGGCATGGAAAACGGCAAAAGCCGTTATATAGCGTTTTAGAGTCTTGTGCCTCGTAAAAAACAGCGACTGACCGCCTTTTCTGTTACCGCAGTCAGCCGATCATACGGACCGCAGCCCGGTTAGATGCTTTACTTTGCGTCCCTGCCTTTCGACAGGTTTGCCCAAAATATACTGTTTTCCTGTTGTCACGCATTATATCACGCCGCCTTTTTCTATGCAAGAGGTTTTTTCATACATATTTCGACACATTCCATGCAAAAATGACAACAAAATTGACAGCCGCAGACGGCATGGCCGCCTGCGGCTGTCAGGAATCAGCGGATCTGTCCACTGCCCCGGATGACGTACTTGTAGGTGCTCAGCTCGTCCAGTCCCATCGGGCCGCGGGCGTGGAGCTTCTGGGTGGAGATACCCATTTCACAGCCCAGGCCGAACTCACCGCCGTCGGTGAAGCGGGTGGAGGCGTTGACATAGACGGCGGCGCTGTCCACACCGGCGACAAAGGCGTCCGCCGCCGCGGGATCTTCCGTGACGATGGCGTCGCTGTGGCCGGTGGAGTGGGCGGCGATGTGCGCCACGGCCTCGGCCACGCTGTCCACCACCCGAACTGCCAGGATGTAGTTCAGGAACTCCGTGTCGAAGTCCTTCTCACCGGCGGGCGTGCCGGGAATCATGGCGGCGGCACGGCTGTCCAGCCGCAGCTCCACCGGGGGCTTGCCCGCAGCGGCGCGGTCTGTCACCAGTCTCTTCTGCAGGCGGGGCAGGAAGTCGGCGGCCACGGCGCTGTGTACCAGCAGTACCTCCTCGGCGTTGCAGACGGAGGGACGGCTGGCCTTGGCGTTCTCCACGATGTCCAGCGCCTTGTTCAGATCGGCGGCAGCATCCACGTAGACATGGCAGATGCCCGTGCCGGTCTCGATGCAGGGGACGGTCGCCCCGGCCACGCAGGCGCGGATCAGTCCCGCGCCGCCCCGGGGGATCAGCAGGTCCACCACGCCCTTGGCGGTCATGATGTCTGCGGCGGACTGGTGGGTGGTGTCCTCCACGATGTTCAGGATATCCGGGTCGCCGCCGGCGGCGGCGATGCCGCCCTTCAGGGCGGAGACGATGGCGCAGGCGGTGCGGTGGGCCTCCTTGCCGCTGCGGAGGATGCAGGTGTTGCCGGATTTCAGGGCCAGCGCCGCCGCGTCGGAGGTGACGTTGGGCCGGCTCTCGTAGATGATGGCCACCAGCCCCAGGGGGACTTGCACCTTTTGAATAACAAGGCCGTTGGGACGGCAAATCTCCGACAGCACCCGACCCGTGTGGTCCGGCAGGGCGGCAATGGCGCGGACACCGTCGGCCATGGCGGCCAGGCGCTTCTCGTCCAAATACAGGCGATCCAGCATCACGTCGGTGATATGTCCCCGGGCGGCGGCCATATCCTGCGCGTTGGCGGCCAGAATATCCGGCGCGGCGGCCAGCAGGCTGTCCGCCATGGACAGCAGCAGCCGGTCCTTGGCCGCACGATCGGCGGCCGCCAGGGAGGCCCTGGCATCGCGGGTTTTTTTACACAGCTCCAGCGTGGTCATTTCTTCACGCCTCCTTTGCCAAAAATCGAGTGCCCACGGGCTTGCCCGCCACGATGTCGTAAAGCAGGGCGGGCTTTGCGCCGTTGGCGATGACCATTTCACACCCGGCCTCGGTGACGATGCGGGCAGCCTTCAGCTTGGTGGCCATGCCGCCCGTGCCGAGAGCGCTGCCGCTGCCGCCGCCCAGGGCCATGATATGCTCGTCCAAGCAAGGCACGGTGGGGATGAGATGGGCGGCGGGATCGCGGTGGGGGTCACCGTCGTACAGTCCGTCGATGTCGCTGAGCAGGATCAGCAGGTCGGCGTGGACCGCCGCCGCCACGATGGCGGACAGGGTGTCGTTCTCGCCGATGGTGTTCTCCACGCCCACCTCGTCGGTGGCCACGGTGTCGTTCTCGTTGATGACCGGCAGTGCGCCCAGCTCCAGCAGGCGGAAGATGGTGTTGCGCATATTGCGGCTGCGCTGCTCGCTGTGGACATCCTCGCCGGTAAGCAGCACCTGGGCCACGGTGTGGTTGTACTCGTTGAACAGCTTGTCGTAGGTATACATCAGCTCACACTGGCCCACGGCGGCGGCGGCCTGCTTGGTGGGCATATCCTTGGGCCGCCCGGGCAGGTTCAGCTTGCCCACGCCCATGCCGATCGCGCCGGAGGACACCAGAATGATCTCGTGACCGGCGTTTTTCAGGTCACTGAGCACCTTGCACAGCGCCTCCATCCGCTGGATATTCAGCCGCCCGGTGGCGTGGGCCAGGGTGGACGTGCCGACTTTGACGGTGATACGCATAGAAGAACCCCCCTTGGGAAAGATATTTTGGTTATTATACTACCGAACGGGTCTGTTGAAAAGAAAAATTTTCCTTGACAGAGATGCACTGTCATGATATGCTAAGTGTACTAATACGCATAGTACACTTAATACGCTATGGGAAGGAGTGGTGCGATATGGTGGCACTGGACCATCGGGACGCGAGGCCGCTGTATTTGCAGGTGAAGGACAGCCTGCGGCGGATGATGCTGACAGGGCTGCTGACGCCGGGGGAAAAGCTGCCCTCGGTACGGGCCTTGGCCACACAGCTGGCCATCAACCCCAACACCATCCAGCGGGCCTACGGCGAGCTGGAGGCAGAGGGCTACGTCTACTCCGTCAGCGGCAGGGGCAGCTTCGTGGCGGAGACGGACAACGGGCAGGCCCAGCGCATCCGGGAGCTGACAGAGAAGCTGAAGCCGCTGCTGGAGGAGCTGAAGGCGCTGGGCTACACCCGGCAGTCGCTGGAGGCCCTGTGGGAAGGAGGAAACGACCATGCTTGAGGTAAAAAACGTAGTCAAGACCTTTGACGGCTTCCGGGCGCTGGATGGGCTGACCATGACCGTGCCCAAGGGCGCGGTATACGGACTGGTAGGCCCAAACGGCGCGGGCAAGTCCACCATCATCCGCCATTTGGCGGGCATCTACCGGCAGGACAGCGGCGAGGTGCTGCTGGACGGCCAGCCGGTGTATGAGAACACCGGGGCCAAGCGGCGCATGGCTGTGATCGGCGACGACTGGTACTATTTCCCCCAGGCGGGTATCCGGGAGATGGCGAAATTCTTCGCCGGGATATATCCCGCCTTCAGCTGGGAGCGGTACGAGAAGCTGAAGCAGGTGTTCCCGCTGGACGAGAAAATGATGCTGCGGCGGATGAGCAAGGGTATGCAGAAGCAGGCGGCCTTTTGGCTGACGGTGTGCTGTATGCCGGAGTACCTCATTCTGGACGAGCCGGTGGACGGCCTTGATCCGGTGATGCGGCGGCAGGTGTGGTCGCTGCTGCTGGGCGACATGGCGGAGCGGGGCACGACGGTGCTGGTGTCCAGCCATAACCTGCGGGAGTTAGAGGACGTGTGCGACCATGTGGGCATCCTGAACCACGGAAAGGTGCTGCTGGAGCGCAGCCTCAGCGATTTGCAGGACAACACGGTGAAGCTGCAGGTGGCCTATCAGGGCGTCACCGAGCCGGTGCTGCCGACGGAGCTGAACATCCTGCACCGCAGCCATGTGGGCCGGGTGTATACCTATATCGTCCGGGGCAGCAGCCAGGAGATCCTGCGCCGGATGCAGATCACCGAGCCGGTGCTGCTGGAGTCCATTCCGCTGACGCTGGAGGAGATATTCATTTACGAGCTGGGAGGTGTGGAGTATGCCGCGAAAGACATCCTTCTGTAACAGGGCGCTGCTGCGCAGCGATGTAAAGCGCTACTGGCCGCTGCTGTTTCTGTACGTGGCCGTGTGGGTCATGATCCTGCCTCTGCCCATTTTGCAGGCGGGCCGGTGGATGGTCAGCGCAGAGCAAATACAGGCCGAGATACACAACACCATCTATAACGCGCTGTTCGGCTCTATCGTCATGGCGCTGCTCTTCGGCTGCCTGACGGCTATGGCGGTGTGGTCGTATCTGATGACCACCCGCGCCGTCGGTCTGCTGCACGCGCTGCCCGTCACCCGGACGGAGCAGTTCCTGAGCCACAGCATCGCCGGACTGGGGATGCTGACAGTGGGCAACGTGTTCATTTTCCTGCTCAGCGCGGCCTGCTGCGCCGGGCGGAGCTACGTGGACTGGGCCATACTGGGCGCGTGGCTGCTGCTGACGGAGCTGATGGAGCTGTTCTTCTTCGCGCTGGCATCCCTGTGCGCCATGGCCACCGGCTGGCTGCTGGCCATCCCGGTGCTGTACGGCGCGGTGAACGCCATCGCCATATTGCTCCATACGGTGGTGCAGGCCATGGCCAACATCTTCTACTACGGCTATTACACCACCGGACCGGCGAAGGCGGTGATGTGGCTGACGCCGGTGGGCCGTATCTGGACGGCCATTGGACACGACACCAGCTACTGGATCACCGCGGATGGCCGGGTGTCCCCGGAGTATCTGGAGGAGGGCTGGCGGGTCTCACATCTTTCTCCGGCGGCCTACACCACCTGCGCCATCTACGCGGCGGCAGGGCTGGCGCTGCTGGCGCTGGTGTGGTGGCTGTATCAGAAGCGGCCCAGCGAGAGCGCCGGCGACGCCATGGCCTTCCGCTGGCTGCGGCCCATCGCCCGGTGGATCATCGGTCTGTGCGGCGGCTGGGGCTTGGGCCTGTTCCTGCACTACGCGGTGCTGTATAACAGCAATTTGACGCAGCTGCTCATCTGCCAGGTGATCCTGGGTGTGATCTGCTTCTTCGCGGCGCAGATGCTGCTGCAAAAGAAGTTCCGCATCTTCAACAAGCGCTGGTGGCTGGAGACGGCGGCCATGGTGCTGGTGCTGGCGGCGGTGACGGTGTGCGTGAAGCTGGACTTTACCGGCTATCAGCACCGCGTGCCGGACGCAGATGATGTGACCGAGGTGCGCTGCACGGGCGTGGCGGATCTCACCGCCGACGACCCGGAGACCATTGAGACGGTGGTGGCGCTGCACCGGGCCATTTTGGCCCAGCATGACGCGGGCATCACGCCGGAGGACTCCTACCCCGCCTCCGCCACTCTCCCCGGCGAGCCGGTGGTGTCCGTGTTGTCCAACGAAGATTTGGTGATCCGCTACCTGCGGCTGACGTACACGCTGCGGGACGGCACAGAGCTGCGGCGGAACTATCAGGCGTTCGTGTCCGCCGGGATGGACGTGTACCGGCTGATGACGGAGCTGGCCAACAGCCGCGATAACCTGCTGGGGCTGACGGGGCTGCAGTGGCTGGAGCGGTACGGCGGTACGGATGCCGTAAACGGCGGGTATATCTCCCGCTACCGGGACGGCGCGTATGCGGTGCTGACGGCCCAGCAGGCCAAGGAGCTGGTGCATCTGATCTACGCGGACGTGGACAGCGCCGCCAACGTCATTGATGTGCTGGACAACGACAAGGGGCTGTACGGCCCGAACGGCGTGGAGCAGAGCATCAGCCTGTATCTGACGCCGCTCGAAGGCGAGACGCGGGACATCTCGCTGGATCTGCCCCTGTTCTGCACCCGGGCGTGGGAGTTTATGGACGGGCTGGAATTCACCGAGCCGGTGGACGGCGAACCGTATTACGAGGACATCATTGTGAAGGACTATCTGGATTGAGAAAAAGCGGGAAGGGCGGCGC
>UMGV01069789.1_pt1 | contig 38514 bp, 61 predicted proteins | sample 1965361 | NCBI WGS metagenome assembly UMGV01 (sample SAMEA4836081, study PRJEB28245) | human gut metagenome | biome: gut microbiome; material: fecal sample | place: Denmark | collected 2008
ATAGGCGGACGAGCCGAACCAGTCGGAGACGGCATCCGCGCTGTTGAATTCCATCACCTGTCCATATGGAATCAGGTTGTTTTCTCCGATAAAAAGACCATTCAGCGCAAGAGGATTGCTGCCTGCACCGATAACTCCCGGATTGATGGTAACGATTTGGTCAATGGGTATATATGACGCCATTGTTTACTCCTTGAGAGGAACCGGAATCAGCGTCAGCGACGGTTCGCTGAAGAAATCCATCGGGACGCTGACAACGGGGTTGATCTGAATCTTTGCTTCTGTTTTCCAGCGTTCAACGAATTGTTTCTCGCCAGAAATAAGGGGAATCTGCTGCGGATCCGTTACGTAGAGTGGACGGACGTTTTCCGGGAACGCGTCACATCCGTAGTAATCAAAAAAAAGAGTGCAGAATGTCTGCACTCTTTCTCCTGACCCCTTGCCGTAAAAATCCACTTGTACCGTGTATTCGGTCGGCATAACGGTGTTTTGCGTCTTGGTCGCGTCGGTGTCGGTGTATGTCCTCAGATTGGTCGACAACCGGCGCTTTCCCACATTGCTCATGGCAACGAACGCTCCACGCGGTGGCGGAGCCCGATTCTGCTGCGTCTGAATAACTTCAACATCCGGAAACAACTCGGAAAGAAAGGCCCGCAGCGCCATAAAAACGGCACTGTCCTGTATGTCTGGTTTCATTTCTTACTGATCGGATTCGTCGGTTTGCAGTACGGCAATGACATGCGCCCAGCCAGGCCATGTCTCAACGACAGTAACAACCTTCCACGTTTGATTGGGATTGCCCGGAATTTGGGGAAACATGAGCAAGTCCCCCCCGCGCTCGTCAGAGCGAACAACGCCCTGCACGTTCCCGTACATATAGACGGAGCGCATGACACCCTGTATGTCCAAACCTTCGGTAAACGCCAGCGTATCGCCTGAAACCGCTTGGGATTGCACCTTGATAGCTGTATCGATGTACTGCGGAATCTGGATACCGGCATCATCAATCAGATAACCGTTCGACCGGCGCCATATGGCTGGGATGTTCTCGTTGACAACCTGTATGGCGTTATTTGAAATCGTGAAGACATCAATCATTCGTAGTCAATCGCATTATAAAGAACGTGAGTGTCATAAAGGGACGTATCATCACCGGACGGTGGCGTTTCGCCTTTCGCAATACGTTCCCTTGCTTCCTGCACGGTTGAAAAAGTTCTTTGCCTGTTTTTCGACTTCACCAGATATCGCGTCATGACTGTAACAGGGGACAGGGGCGGATCAATGCCTGCCTTGATCGCCGCCTTGATATCGGCTGCCATCTGTCCCCCTACAATCGTCGTGAGATTTTCTTTCGTAATATCGCCGCGCAGATAAAAAGCGAGATATTTGTCACGTAAAGCACGCCACTCCGGCAGTTTCGCCGCCTCCGTACTCCGGATAAACGACCTGGGAGGAATTCCCCGCGACGGAACGCCGTATTCCTGCCAGAACGCCACCTGCGCAACCGATTGCCCGGTATCCGGATAGGTCGCCCCTTTCAGGATGCCAGCCTTGATCTGATAACCGTCAAGTGCCTTGATCCTTTTGATCAAATCGTCGATTTTAGCCATACGGATGAAAGTGCGGTTTCGTGAAAATCCGTCCACCCAGAGCATAGGGCATCAGCATCTGCAGGAGCGTCCTGCCGCACGGGGTCTGCGAAAACCATGGTTGGCCCCACATATCCATGCTCTGGAATCCGACGCTGACGGACCCTTGTGTGGCACTGGTCAACGGCCCGGACTGTCCAGCCCCCCATAATTCCATTGTCGCGAGATGGCACACGAGCAAATAGAGCATTTGTTTGCGTGTATAGATGTTGCGGTTAGGATCATACGGAAATCGCGATTTGTCCGTATTGTCGATAAAAGTACAAGCCAGCTGGAAAAGATTGTCCAGCTGTTCATCCGATATCAGCTCCTCCGTGAATTTCGGGTAAAACGTCCGGAATTCTGTCGCATTGAAGACGACAATCATTTGCTGTCTTCTTTCGTGGTTGTCCTTTTTGGATCAACCGGTTCCAGACCGTGCCGGGTGTCTTTCAGTTCTTTCGCTTTCGCCCGTGCACTGGCAGTATCGTTCTGCGCAAAAATCAGGCCACGTTTGAAAATCGTCATGTTTCCGTATTGCCGCACGATTTCTTCCCAGTCCTGACGGTCTATGATCGATTCGCCGAACTTGCCGATCGAAAGAATGCCTTCGTTGGCGCCACGCAGATTTTCGTTCGACCCGTTTATCTTTATCTTTTTGTCCCCGACATCGAAGACAAGGGAATGCGCCAGATTGAGACAAACCACAACTTTTGTATCCGTTTTTACAACAGACTGTGCCGTTTTGGCCGTTACCGGTTTTCTTGCCATTTTTGGTGTTTCTCCAATGTTTCAATCCACACCGACGGATAGGGACCGTGCAGATTGCCTCTCCCTTGATGGGGAGGTCTCAAGTCATAAAAAACCCTCAAGACCCGAAAAGGGCTTGAGGGGAAAGGAAGGAATCAATTCGCCGTCAAATACCACTCATGACAGCATAAGCAAACGGCATTTTCATGATCGCACCATAGGTCGACGCGGAAAACTTCTGCCGGAAGCTGGAAGTTTCCGGGACCAGTCTGCCTTGACGCATTTTTTCGCCGAACGCCAGATCTGCCGTATCGTTACCCATGAACTGTTTGACCATCAGGATCATGGTTTCGCCTGCGGTTTCACTGGAGAGCTGCGGCACTGTTTCGACTTCCAGACGCGGGAAGTTTTTCTGCATCATTTCGCTGGCCGAAACATTGAAGTTGGTGGCCATCGCAAGCTGCACCGACCGTGCAGGCGAAATCAGCAATTTCATCTCCGTATTCTGGTCGATCAGGCCTCCTGCCTGTGATACGAGTTGGCCGAACAGTTTGAGAATATCGTTATAGACTGCACGAGTACCCAGATCGTTTTCGATGGAAAGTTTTTCCGGCCAAGTAATCGCCCCGGACACATTGTTCGGGGTAATGGCCGGAGGCAGATTCGGTTCATTCAACAGACCGTAAATCTTGCGACCCGCTACCCCAAGCAAATAGAATTTGTTGGCATCCGTTCGGATGATTTCGGCTGCACCACGCTGTTTTCCTGCAATCAAATCGATTTTAGCCTGTGCGGACATTTCCACTTCCAGATCACCGTAAGTGATTGTTGTCTGGAAAATGTACTGTTCGCGGTTGTTCCATTCGTTGTTTACACCGGAGGAGGGGCCATCCCCATAATCGGAATACGGACCGGTCGACCCGGTATATTCTTCGGTGCGGAACTGGTAGATCGCCGTTATCCAGTCTCCGACCTTTTTCTCGTCCAGTATCGCAGCCGACGCTCTTTTGGCCGTCAGAATCGGGATGACCTCCGGAGAGATATACTGCAGCAGGGCCGCCGGAACTGTGGTGTTTGGCGTTGTAATGAGCGCCGCGTCCATTGCCATGACATTTTGCCTTGTTAGCCACCCTTTGGCATAAGGGAAGCGAAAGCCGTATCGCTCGACTTCACGTATTGATGGAATATGTGCCATTTATTCACCCATAAAAAAAGCCCCCTGTTCAAGGGGGCTGGTGGTTTCTGTCCTGTTACTGATTGCCGATCACGATCAATTCGCCGGCCGCTCCGCCACGTTTCACTGTGAAATCGGTCTCGACGCTACCCGGTACGGAACCGCTTGCCGCACCTGTACTGATGGATCCGTCTGTCGTGCTCGCAAATACTTTCTGTCCGATGGTAGCCTCTGTTTTGGAGATGGCATAAAAATCGCCTCTTACCGCAACCGACAAGGCGCTGCCACTCGGTACAGTCAAGGTGCCCGGCGAATTGAGAAGATAATTCGGATACATCTGGACACGGACGACAAAGCCCATGACGGCCGTACCCGTTCCCTGAGCGGTCCAGGCAACCGAGAATGTGATAACGATATCCGTTCCCGAATATTCCGTCTTGGAAACCGTCACCGTGCTGTTCGTGCCGGTTGCCGTCAGATCGCTTCCGGGGGATACAGATCCGCTCGTCACTGTCGCGATGGTTTTCCCTCCCAATGTAACGGTTCCTTTGAAATCCGCACCGACCGGAATCGTCAGTGTCCCGTTCGCGGAGGTATTGGTGCTGTCCGTTTTGTTAATCGCCCCGACGGTTGATTGCAACGAAACATCCAGTCCGTCATTGGCGACGGTAACGTTTCCTGTCACAGGATCACCGGATGAAGGGGTTGCTGCAACGGCATAAGTGTCACTTCCGGACGTATCGACCGTCGCACTGTTTGAGGCCATCGTATAGGGATCTGCGCCTGGAAAGACGAATGAACCGACATTGACGTCTCCGTCTGCTATGGGATTGACCGGAGTAAATACATTTTGTCCTTCACCGGGGTTGACCATATCACCCGGCACGCCCAGAGCGTAATCCTTGTTTACGTATGATTGCAATGCCATGTTTTACCTTTCGATTTTAAGATTTTTCAATCCCGCGAACTCTCCGGTATATTTCCGGTCCTGATAGGGGGTTGCGTCCATTGCCATCGTTTGTCTGTGCGTGTCCACAATGGCTCGGAACACTTCGCGAGCCGCCGCTTTGTTGACGCCTGATCGTCCCATCTGTGCAAGTGCGTAACCATAAATAGCGTCGGCACTATCGAAGGCCAGCGGGCGAACTGCTCCAATAGCGGTTTCCACCTCTCTTGCCGCCTCGAATTTGGCCGCAATGGATCGTTCGACTTTCTTTATCAGGGCTGCGGAATCCGCCGCATAGCGTTTTTCCATCGCTTCCCGTTCATGTTCCCGATCCAGTTTTTCGCGTTCGGCGCGATTGCGCATGTCCTTTTCGCCATCATGCATTCCCCAAGCGAACCCTTTGGCGAAAGCTTCTTTCACGGCATCCGGCTCGGCATCCATGCCGCATTTTTTCAAGGCATCTTCTGCCCGTTCGCGCATGTGTTCGCGCATGAGTTTTTCTCGCTCGTGACGTTCACCTGCGGCCACAGCTTCCGCTGTATTCAAGGGAGTCGCATCCCTGCCACCGCGCATTTCCTCCCGTTCTTCGCGCTCGCGTTCTTTCTTTTCGCCATAAGCGTAGGCCTCGGCGGTGTTCAGCCCGTCATCTTCCCCGTCCATTTTCCGGGCAATTTCGCTTTCACCAGTTGCTTTGGAATAAGCGAGATCGGTAAGGCTATCTTCAAATTTCTTCAAATCTTCCGGAGACAGCACTTCGGAAAATTGGTTGATCAATTCCTGAATCTTGGCGTTTTTATCCTCGTCTGTCGTAATGTCCACAATTTCCCCGGTAATGGGATCGCGTTTGTGCAAATCCAAAATGGTTTGTGCTGCATTGACTTCCGCGGCTTCGATGCCCGGGTCACTGTCTTGTGCACCGCGGAAGAAGTCTTTGAGAATACTCATAAGCTGTTTTACTCCTTTTGGTTTCAAGTTTTCGGAAGAATCTGCCACGACCACATCCGGGCCTGCACGTCCCTCTTCCACGATGGCAACATGATTGCCCCTGATATTCCGCATCACGAAGTCATACGGCGTATCATCGAAAACACCCGGCGTGAAATCCGGGTCATACTGATATGCGCAGCTGATTTCCCTGCACGTACCGTTTTTGACGGCCTCAATGCCAACAGAATCCGTAAAAATCATTCCGTTGTCGACGTATGGCGCGTTCCAAACCGCGTTTGTCGCCATGGAACCGACCTGATACTCCTTCTTCGGATCGTCGGCGGATACCGTGTGATGCATCAGCATGATCGGCAAGCCGTTGAAGGTGTCCACCGCTTTTTGCAGTTCTTCCGACGGTCGGTAACCGAAATAAATCTTGTCCGGATCGAGACCACGCTCTTGCCAGCCTGGTATTTCTCGCCCGCGATACGGTACCACTTGCTCTTTGGTGATATGGCTTGATTCAACGTGCATGAAGCCGTTTTCATCAAAGCGACGCTTGCTCGCCGCATCAAAGGTCAATGTTGTTCCCATGGAATTGTCCCAGTTATAGGCGGATTTCTCGGCAATCTGCCTTGCTTCTTCATAGCTGCTCCCGTTTCTAAGCATTCTGGCGGCATTACGCTGATTCATGCCGTAAGCCGTTTCTGCTCCAGCGCTCGACCATTTGGCGTAATTCGCAAGAGCCGGATTGGAGGCAAGCACTTCATCCGCTTTAGCGATATTCCCTTGCTTCATCGCTTCATTAAACTGACGCGCTCCCGGAAGATTGTCCAGATACATTTCAGGAAAAGACTTCAAGGCACTTTCTGTACTGGAACGCCGTAACGCACCCCAGCTTCTCTTTTCTTGTTCAACACGATACGGGTTGTATCCTTCACCACCTTCGTTGAACGTGTTGTCATATCGTTTGGCTTGTGCGGCGAGTTCGCGGTCAGTCATGGATGATGGTTTCGCTGTTTCTGTTTTCTGTGTAATGACTCTTTCTGCTTTTGGCGCTGATTGAGGTATTCCATAGAACCGGTTCAATGCTTCAGGCATTTCGCCGCTTCGCTTGTCCCAAAACTATTTTTTAGCATCAGGATCCCATTTGGCGCCGGCTTGCTTCGCCGCGTTCCTGTCCTCATATTTGACGTTCAGATAGGCTTTCGGCGCGATTTTCGTGTCCTCTTTCCGCTCTTCCTTGAATCGGGCGTATTCCTTCTGCCATTTCTTGAGAGCCTCTGCTTCTTCATTCGTCAATTTGACTTGCTTGCCGTCAACGAAAACCCTGTTGTTCGAATAGAACTTGCCGTTCCAGTATCCGTTTGACACGAGGACAGGGCGTTTCGGCGCAACAGGACGCCCCTGATCATCTCGTTTTATTCCGCTTTCTGCCGTTCGATTTTGTTGGTACGTCTTGTGATCAGGTTTTTGCCTTTGAAACCCCCTTGGTGTTTTGGGACCTGTAAAGTCTTTGCGAACTTCAGAAATGCGCTGCCCTGTGAACTTTCCGCCCATTCCGGCTTTCACCTCGCCGGTCTCCCCGTCGATCTTGACGTGCGCTCCTTTGTTTTCCGCCCCATTCGGCTTTACTGTAATCCACTTGTCCGCGTCTTGAATAATCATGTTTATCACCTGAAAAATTCAGGAAGCACCGCTCTATATCCACAGGCGCACAAAATCAATTCCCCGGGCATGACTGTTCTTCCTACCGCACTGTCGTACAGCCCCCTGTCAGGCCCATACAGCTTGAAACGTTTTCCGTTCATGGCAACGTGGGTCGGTCGTGATGTCTTGCGTCCCGGCACGTGATCCCAAATTCCCTCGGTAATGCCGGCCGCCAGATCGTGTGCCTCACGGATAGCCTGTGTCGCCTTGTTGCTCTGGTCTATGGCGATGGTTCGTGCTCTGTTGTTCGTTACGGCAAAGCGTTTTTTCAGTTCGTCCTGTATATAGGCGATGTCTCTACCTGCTTGCACTCCGCGTTGCACGATGCCAGATACTGCATCCAGTTCTCGTGCTGGAATGCTGCGGATCAGGTCAACCTGGGTATATCGCAACGAATTGAGGATATTGTTCACCTCGCGTGTGTTTCGCAATTTGATATCAAATCCAACGGAAACGAAGGCCTGTTCCATGGACTTCACTGTGCTGGTATTGACGCGTTTTACAAACGCTTCGGCGATGCTTGCGGCTTCTTCCTCATATCGGTCTTGCCAGCGTCGTGTCAGCTCTTCCATCGTGCGATTCAAGTCTGCCGCGCTGCCGTTCTTGCGTAATTCCGACATGAGCCACCACGATACCGACCGTTGCATCTCCTCGTTCAATGTGAGGATTTTCTTGCGGTACCACGCCCTGTTTCCCGCATTCGGCAGTATGGGACGCAAGACCTTCGCTCGCTTCTTTTTTTTCATCAGTAGATTTCACCGGCTTTGTCCGCGTCATCCAGATCGCCGAAATCCACAGGCTCGCCTTCAGGGACGTCCGCGGGGTCAATAAATGACAGTGGGTTGTCAGGATCGGATGCGACAGCCTGACGCGCTTCTTCCGGGCTGATAACGCTTCGATCCAACAAAACCGCCATCGTGTCGGCTTTTACTTTCTGGGTGTTCGCCATGGCGGCCTGATCTTCTTCGCCGAGCTCTGCCCATTCGAATATCAGCCCCTTGTTTGTTTTTCCGAAAAGAAAAACATGGATGCAATCGATGATGGTTTTCAGACCGTGTCCGAAAACTTTTTCCTGCTGACTGGAAATATGGTCGTTGTAATTCCGCAGATCGCTTTCCCCTGTGGCATTGAAGCCGGAAGGGGATATACCCAGCAATTTAACGGCAGGTGTGCGATTGAGCGCTGCAAGAAACTCAAGTCCCTGTTTGGTGATATCAGTCAACCCGCCAATCGGCGTTTCGATCTTGACGATGTCTTCGTTGTCCTTATCTATCGCCGTTATGCTGTTGTTGTCCTGATAACGGGCGATCAACCGGATACGATTGTTGATCTGGTCCGTTCCGGCGCCGTCCATCAGCGTGGCAGACATGTTCGTCTTGAAAACGGTCATGCTGTATTTCTTGGCGATGTTCGCGGTGGCGACACGGCACTCCGAAAAATGCATCACATAGTCCCAAAGCAGTTGGGCTTGTGCGATACCGAAGAAGTTGTAAACCGGCTTCAATAGCTGTGGCACTTCGTTGGCAACAAAGCGAATCAGCCTTGATGCGTGGACGCGCTTGCCCATGACATACCAGTGATCCGGCCTGAAAAAATCCGCTTTCAAAGGTTCCGCACTGTTGTAGGCTCCCGGATACACATTGATAGGGTCAATTACCCGGAATGCTTTGAGATTGCGCAATTCATTGCTGTATTCGCCCATGTTGAGCGGGGTTTGCAATTCCGCATCATTTGCGCCTGTATCTATGTAAACCAGACACCCGCCGAAATAGCCAACTTTTTCTGCAACCTCATGCAAGACATCCCGGATGTGGAATTGCTCAAGCGCGTTGTTCATCGCAACAACAATCTCCGCCTTGTCAGGTTCTTCGCTCTTGATTTTTCCGAAATCGCGGGTCATGTCGTCCGCAACCGTTTCAACGCATGCGCGTATCAGTCCGTTCTGGGCGATGTCCTGCAATGCCGGATAGCCCAGAAACGATGCGGTCGTTGGCATTTGGCCGAGTTCCAGCGAGTGAGACAATAGCCCCCACGCGTAAGCACAGGCTTCGTCGTTTGCCATTTGTGCATCTTTATCGGGTTTCCCGAGGGTTTCCGCCGGTTTCAGTTTTTCGCGCCAGTCGATGATTCCGTCAATGCTGTCGTCTTCAAACAGATAATTCGAAATGTTTAAGGGCCGATAGGAAGGTTTTTTCAACGTTTTTCGCATCAGAGTTTTATGTTGAAAGGTCGCCTGTTTTTCATGACGGGTTCAAGGCTATAACGCAGGGCATCAATTCCATGGTTGAATGCATCCACAACATCCGGAAGCACATCCCCAGAAAGACGGTCGATCTTGTAACTGTAAGACCGGAATTCATTGATGACTTCTTTGCATCGTGGGTGGATGTATATTTTCCTGAAAGATTTGATGAACGATATCCCATCTTCTACAGAACCCCTGCCCTTTTCTGCTGGAGAAATTCTGGGCAATCCATGACGCTTCAAGTAAGAAATGGATTCCGGTCGTGCAGAATCTGCTCGCGTAACGTACTGACTGAAACGTGGAATGCGTGCGGCAATGAAATCTGTCGTCTGATCAAGCTCTAACCCTACCTTGAAGGCCTCATGTTCAATCCACAGGCATTCGTTATGTATCCAGCACCGAATCGCCGCCGTCGGGTCTTTTGAAAAACCGAAGTCTATTCCCTGATACGGGCCGTTCCAGTTCGACGCTGCAACAAAATCATGTATTTCGTATTTGCCAGCAAAGATTTGTGCGGCAGAGTTTTCACGGTAGGCCCCTTCCCATATCCAGCGGTAAGTCGCATCGTCCAGACGCTTCAGGTCGTTCTGGCGTTCTTTTTCCAGCACGGACGGAAACCATGGATTGTCCATATAGTTCATTTCGGCAATCCGTGCATCCGGCATTTTGTTCTGCCGGAATCTCAGATCGGTAGGACTTCCCTTTTTCTCGGGGTTCCACGTCACCCAGATTTCAGAGCCTTCCGTTCTGACCGTAGGGATCAGCTTCAACCATGCAGATTCGGAGACGTTTTCCGCTTCGTCCACCCACGCTATAAGAATGCGAGCTTTCGACTTCACACTGTCCAGATTGTTGCGAAGACCAACAAACTTGTATTCGATCAGGCCGTTGACGGAACGGATGTATTTTTCGCCGATATCGTAATACGCATTCAGAAACGGCTCTGAACGAATCGCCTGTTTCACTTCTTCCATTGAGGAATCCTCAAGGGAATTCATGAACTCGCGCCCACACAGGATGATGCCGCTTTGAAGCTGCTGACCGAACATGTATCCGCGAATGGCGCTCATCTTGGCGAAAGTCATGGTCTTTGCACTTCCTCGCCCACCATGTGCGCCACGGTATCGAGCTGGCCCGTCAAACACCGCTATCAGCTTCGGGGGTATCTGTATTTTTGCCTGGCTCACCTGCCACCAATAAAATGCTTGTCGGGAACACCACACCGCCTGCTGTGGATACGTTCATTTTTTCTGTTGGCTTTTCGCCGACACTGTCCCGGATTGCCTCAAATGCGCGTACATCGCCGGACAACGCTTTTTCAAGGAGTGCTGTCACAATAGCATCCCGTCTTGTCGCTCCATCCGGCATTTGGCCGGCCAGCATCATTTCCAGCGTTTCACGGATTGTCTTTTTCCTACGCCTTGCTTCACCGGAAGCAATGCCGCCTTTTTTGCCTCTTTCCTTTGCTTCGTCTTTGCTTCGAACGGGTTTTAAATCTTCTTTTGACATACTATTTTACTCTTGCATTTTAATACATATTTATGTATAATAATTACATGTCATAGAGAAATGGAAACAAGGCATGAACAGTAAAAAACTGATCAAGTTGCTAACCGATAATGGTTGGAAACTCGTAAGAATAGATGGCAGTCATCATATTTTTACGAAAGCGGGCAATCCTAACAATCTTGCTGTGCCTCACCCTAGAAAAGATTTGAAACTCGGTACTGTCAAAGGATTGCTAAAGAAAGCCGGTCTTTAATAAATGATGAGGTTTTCCTCATCATTCATGCCTTGTCAAACCGTGAAACAAACAGGAGATATCATGAAATATCCTATCGTTATCGAATTGGGCGACGAAAAAACAGCCTGTGATGTCCGAATACCCGATCTGGACGTATTCACGGCAGCCGATACGTTTGAAGACTGCTATGCCGTTGCCGTGGAAGCTGCAAAAATTGAGCTGGATAACATGGCCAGAAATGACCGGAAAATACCAACTCCTTCTAAAGTCGAGGATATTGTCAAAAATCCGGAATACAAAGGCTTCCACGTGGGGCTGGTGGATATCGACATCACTCCATATCTTGGAAAAACAGAAAGGCTGACTATCACGCTTCCATCCAGTCTGTTGGCATCTATTGATGCTTACCTGCAAACACATAATATCCGAAGCCGCTCTGCTTTTCTGGCGGATTCGGCTATCGAGAAAATGGCACGTTGACGTCATTAAAAAAGCCCGCTTGCTGGCGGGCTGTATGGCTGATGGATCGGGATGAAAATCTTTTCTATCGTTTTCGTCGAATTGCTCGAACCGGAAAAACTGGATGTTTTCCTGCGTTCGGCAATGCATCTGAACCGGTCTTGCGGCATCACATACTCGGAAATGAATACCGGCTGTTTCCGGCTTTCCGCCCAATCGTAAAACGCCTCGTGATCGAAGGCGCTCTTGTATTCGTCTGTCCCATGATAAGGGATATCGCAATAAATCACGGCGTCATCCGGAAGGGCAATATCCCGATAATCTCCCGTTCGTACTTCTGGAATGGGTTCTACTCCTTGTAGCTTTTGAAATCTTTCCAGTCGCTCCAGACTCTCCAGATCTTGTATTCTTTCCAGACTTTCTACTTTTTGCAGATTTTTCAGTCTTTCCAGACTTTTCAGGCCTTGACTGTAATAGTCATATTCCGGCAGTGGAAGGATTTCTCGCATTTTCTCGTATGCCGCTCTTGTCGGGAACGCCCATTGTGATTTCCCGAAGTAGTGGCCGGCCATGCCTTTCGTCCCGAGATGACGATCAACGTCGGCAGCCGTCCTCCCGGATGTTTTCAGGGCATTTCTCAATTCATTGCGCAGATAGTCTTCCGTCTCCCCATGCTCCCTGATGTAATCAGCCTGGCGGGCTTTTCTTTCTTCAAGCTCTTCCCGTTTTTGCTGTAAACACAGAATGAATTGCCGATAGTATCGCCTGCGTTCTTGCCATGTGTCCGCCATGATCATTTTGCACGCCAGCAGTTTCACCCCTGCGATTTCGTCATTCCAGAGATAGTTTTTTGCACCATTTCCGAACGACCAGCACAGCGCGACATAGGGGTCTGCATCCTTGAGTCGGTCGAACGTTTCACGGTCGATGACGCGCTTCTCATCGGCGAACCCTCCGGATATCGCCTTGACGAACGCTCCGGGAAGAACTGGATCGATATCGTTGATGATGAACCGGTCGTATTTGCCGGAAACCATTGCCGCGTGTGTCACGGCACATCCGCCACAAAACAGATCGCACAATGTTCCGCCATGAGGCAGAATGCTTACAACCCATTCGGCGATTTTGTTTTTGCTGCCCTTGTAGGGGAGTCCGTATCTCATTTCAACAAATGCTTGAGACCGAATTTATGATGGCGGCAATAGCATGAAGAGCATATACAACGAATACCGCACACAGAACACCCCAGCATAACCGCCTTGCTGCGCGGCACTTTTCAAGCGCTTCAATCACTTTTACTAACCCGCCCACGTTCAGGGGTTTTGTTTTATGCGATGCAACAAAAAAGCCCCCGAATTTTCGGAGGCTTTATCTTATGGATGCATTCATCCATTTTGGAAATTAACATGCATTTTGTCCTATTTTTTCGGACATGTCAACAGTTTTTCTTTTTTAGATGTTTGAGCTGGCTATTTTTGTTTAAAGAAAACGGGGGAAGACGCTGAGGCAAAATCAGAACCTTCATCATTAAATACCTCAACTCCATCCGCGTTAGTTTCTCTCACACTGCAAATTTGAAGAGCGTCGCTTCCCATACCCTTTGACCAGCCAACGTTAATGGTATGTCCTCGTCTTTGCGCAACAAATGTCGCTTCCGTTTCATTCATGCTTTCCGAAATAACAACCCATTGTTTTTGGGCTTTCGGAGAAGGGGTAAGGTGTTTTATCACCTGTTTATAACACGCTTTTGCTCGCTGGTTATCTGATCCATCGGTTGCAGGAGCCGTTTCTACCGGATGAACATCATCCCGATGCGCGAAAGCCCAACTGGTTTCAGGTTTAGCAAAAACAGGATTAACCATATAAATCAGTTTTTGTTGACGCTTTTCTTCCTGTAATTGGTCGTCTGTTAAAAAAAGGTCCCTTTCCCGTGTCAGTTCATTTCCCTGTTTCTCGCTTAAAGTGAGCACCACATCATTAAATATTTCGTTGGTTTCTCGATTTACGAAACACGAAAATTTCACATCGTGCCATTTTCCATATTTGTCTTTCAGTTTTGCGCCTTTTACTTCATACCAAATATTGGGTGCCTCTGGATATATATCCTTTTCAGATACGGAAAAAGATTTCGCTTCATATCCAAACTGAGTCATCGCCATTTTGTGTATGTTGTCGGCGATGAAATGAGCGCAGATATTCGCTCTAATTTCTGCACCGGATTTTTTACCGTTTTTGTCTTCATTTTGTGATTCAGCTGCGCCGGAAACAGGCTCTTTTAAATCAGCGCTACCATCCTTATCGCCAGTTTCTTTTTCATAAATAGCCTGTGCCCGCTTATAGTCCTTGCGACATTCTGGCACATCAGGTGCATGAAAACATACACTGTCTGAGGGCATTTTGCTGGCGATCGAGTAAACTCTTTTCGTCTGCAAATCAAATGTTTCATCCCATGATGATTTTCCATTCAAAATGGAGTTTACCAACGTATCTACTGCATCCCCTTTTCTTGCTATTAGATCATCTAGCATTTCGCAATCAGCACGCGACGGCAAAAACTTGATCTTTTCACATGCCAGTGAAACACGTTGTCCCTTCCGTACATTTCCAAGGCTAGATTCATCTTTTACCTTGAAGTCCGCCCCGAAAACGTCTGCAGGCGACCTTTCAGAATATACGATTAAGTAAGGCCCAAATACACCACGGCCTATATCGTAAACTTTTCCACTTGTTATAAACTTTTTATCTTTAAATTGACGTTCGGCATTAATAATGTTTTGCTTGGAAACAAAATTAATATCTTCTATGTCAACAACATCGTAAAGTCCATACGTTCTTTGTTTGATGGTGTCGGACACGTCATTGGTGGCATTCAGAATTGACGAAAGGATCCGACGTTTTGTTATTTCCTTGGTGTACCAAACGGCATTTTCATTCAGCGAAGGAGGCGGAGGCTTTCCTACTTCACAACCAACAATAAAAATTGAACACAAACATACAAACAGTATTTTTTTCATGATATTTTTCTTTCGCCTCAACACCGTAAGATACTCGCCAAACGTGAGGGGTGTTGCACCCCCACGTCATTATGCGATCAGATCAGCAGAAACAACCACATCGCACAAGTAAACATTATCAGACAAAAACTATCCAGGACAAAACTTTTCATTTCGTCCCCCTGATCTTGCCGATAACGGACTTCCTGTAATGGGCACGGTAGGCGAGTGCCTTGACACATGCCGCGCCGATTTCCTCGATCACCTCATCCGTCAGACCGATATTCCCCGGATCGGCAATCGCTTCTGCCAGCCCTTCATAGGGACTTTTGTTTGGTATCGGGGCTACATGCAGTTGTCCGGCATAATCCACGTAGAGGCGGAAGTTCTGTCGGCTGATCTGCTGGGCGATGATGCCGGCAAGCACGTCATCCGGAATCGTCAGGGAAGGGTGAACGTCCTCGCCTTTGCCAACACGCACCCAATCATCGGCAAACTTGATCGCAATATCTCGCACCTTGGCAAAATAGTCCTTGTCCAGAAGGTTGATGTCCTGTTTCTCGGGTAATGTGCGTCCGGCTTCGGCGAGAAATACGCGGATAACCTTGAGATGGAATGCTGGGCTTATCCATGCGGCATATGCGATGACCAGTTCCTTGCAGGCGTAGGTGCCGCCTTGTGTCCCGCCCTTTTTTGTGCGCAAAGCAGTAATTCCTGCTTTGGTAATTTCTGCTATTAAATCTTGAGATTGTTTATTTTCGATAAACAGAGACGGACGATGACGATTTTCATTTCCAGATGCTCTATGTAAATCATTGAGAGAATATAGACCGTCAATCTGACGAACTTCTGATGTGCCTATAATGAGTGCTTGCATGGTTATGCTCCTGTGAATATTGTTGAATCAATCGCCTACCCCCTGTCAAAAGGGTGGGCGAAACCATGCGGGTTGACAGACCGGCTCACAGGATACCGGCAAGCCTTGCGGCTTCCCACATGGCTTGCCCATAGACGAAGCCATGCAACGGACAAAAAAATACCGCTTGGCTAGCGGCTGTCCGCCTGTGAGATTCGGGCTGTCAAACCCGACACCGTCTTTTTCCGGTGCGATGTCAGTATAGCGATATTTTCATCCATGTGTCAAAATACAGGCAAAGGAGCCTACGCCATGAAAAAAAACGAACTTGTGAAAGAGGGAGTAGAAGCACCGCATATAGTGAGCACACGCCGGCTTGACCACTTCTTTGAAGTGGAAGTGGTATATGATCCGGAAGCAAACGTATGGGTAGCTATCTGCGATGAACTTGGGCTTGCAACAGAAGGTGAGAGCCTTAATGCTGTCATTGATCGCGCCAATCTGGTCATTCCGGAACTGCTCGCTGACAACGGATTCCCTGTCCGTGACGCTTACTACGAAGTGAGCTATGTTTTTGTTCAACGTCAAACCGTCACATTCAATTAAATGGGCGCTTCTTTTTATCCGCAATTGCGGAAAATCCTTCTTGCTCACGACTGCGAATTTCGCAGACAAGCCAAGGGAAGCCATGAAATGTGGTTTTCTCCAATATCCCGGAAATCTTTTGCTGTTCCCGTAACAGTCGATTCCCGTCATACTGCAAACAGCATTCTGCGGCAGGCCGGTATCAACGAAAAAATTTAACTCTGTTCTCACGATTTCAATAACTCGTTCATGACAACAGGTATCGCTGCTTTGATAAACTCCCATGAAATGGAAACGGCAGATTGACGTGCCTTCTGTCTGATACGCATCCAAACGGTTTGGTCACGCAATGCGTCCAGCAAGTCATGCCCTTGCATTGAGATGAAAATGCCCTGCATATCCCACTGGGAGAACTTGCCGCCCCATCCCCGCGAGACAATCCCGTTTTTCAAAATACCGGCGTCCAGCATGATTTCGATATGGCCGAAAATGTCTTCTTCGGTGATGCCTTTGTCGATAAAATTCTCTTTGGAAAGATACGTTTGCAAGGATCCATCCTCGACTTTTTCGAGAATATCCCTGACCAAGTCCCAATCTCTTTTCATTTCAGTTCCCCAACAACCCCCTTATCCGTCAAAATCCGGTCAACAGTACGATACGCCACAGCGTCCATACCTTCTTTGCTCTTTGTTCCCCGAAGATAATTGATGATCTTCGGAAAATTTCTCGTGATGGTTTTTTCGCTGACGCTTGCCATGCTGGCTATCTGCCTGATGGGTAATATAGATCCGCTGTAATACGCCTTGACACACCAGACAACCGTCCCCCGATCTGCGCCGTGCAATGCGTTTTTGCACACGTCAAGCACGATGTACGGGATCGCTTCCGCCCATTCCCTGTTTTCGATCTTGCCAGAGCAGCAAGCATGACCGCAGCTGCAAGGCAACCACATCGGCGCGTATTTCGCCGTTATCAGGCTTTCAATAAGCCTTCCGGCGGAACTGACTTCTCGCCTTATCATGCCTGCCTGTGCTGCGCCATTCAGCCCGCCCAGTCCTTTTCCGGTAGTTGGAAATGGCTCCAGCGACAGACGTGCCGTGATGCAGTTTTGACCTGTGTAGTTGTAGGCGAAAATCAAAGCCTGTTCGGTGTTTTCAAACAATGTCATAAGTTCAACCGATTTTTTTCATAAAACTCACGCGTTTTCGCATTCAACCAACACTTCTACCCGCGGAAAGTCGGAATATCGCTTATCGACAGTCGCATGCGATACCTTCGCATCGTCAGCGTAAACCACACCATTCAAGGCGTCCGATACAACCTTGCCGACGTTGTCCCAGTCCGGCTTTTTTGTATGCCTGAATTCACCGGACAATGCTTTTGCCCTGACCGACTTTGTGCAGGATTTCGGTATCGGGAAAAACGCCGTCACGGAAAGCGAAATCGCGCCCGTGAGCAGCTTTTTGCCCTTCATGGCTTTCATGGCACACAGCTTGACGATCGCTTCGTATGAGCGCGTTTTATCGGGCGTGTAGGCGTGTCCGTTTTTCGTGAAACGCGGACGGGCTTTTGCGACTGGGGCGCCGGGAACGGAAAATCGGATACAGGTCATATTTACCCCTAATGCACTTTGTGGACGAGAGTATCGTCCAGGAACGACAATGGTTCTTTGCCGACAGACTGTCTCGCCTCGTTAAGTACCTGTAGCCGGTAGTTAATCTCATCCCGGGACACCCCGAAGAAATCTTCAATCAATCTGGAGCTATATACCGGTGTTCCGTCTGCCAGATAACCATCCGGTTTGGGTAGCACTCCTTGCCGAATACCGGCGTCAACGATTTTTTCTTTCAGCTCTTCCGGTACAAGTGCCAGCATCGTTCCCATCCACTTCATCGCCTGAGCAGACGTTACCCCGTATTTTTTCTTTTCCCGTTCATACTCCTCTAGGGCATTCAATAACGCTGTTTTCTCGGTTCCCATGTTTTATCCTTTCATATCTCAATAAAGCCCTTGTTTTTTATTTGAGCAGCTTATTCTTCATACTGACTGTCGATGTATTCATCAGTGCTGATACCGTGTTTCGCCCAGTCTTTTTTCTTCGGCCACAACAGTCGCCTGCCACAGTTTGAACAGTATGTGTGCTCCTGATTGCTTGGCGCATGGCACACTGGGCAGTCTCCTAACAGCGTCCAACGGTATGTATCGAATTTCATCCGTGCCGGTGTGACTGGTGTCAACCGATCCATCAGGTAGGAAACACCGTAAAAATGTACTTCCTCAATAGGGATGCCGAAGTGATTGGCCAGTTTCTTATGGATGGCGTTAAAGTAAGATTCTATGAAGTTCATTTTTCGAAATAATCTGGCGGTAATCCAAGCTCCATAAACATCTGGCTTGGTCGCATGTCCCTGTCGATGCACAAGAACAGGAACATCCGGGGTGAAAAGGAAATATCTCCGCGCCTCATATGGGAAACAGACGAGGCAGTCACACCAAGGAGAGGCGCCACGTCGATATCTTTTCCCAACCCGTATAACGCCTTGATGTTGTCGATGATCAATGCATTTTGTGTCATATCGCGCTCCTCACTACATGCCGTATTGCGTTGTCCCAAATTCGAAAGTTAAGCGGGATGGAGTCGCGGGATACCGGGAAATAGCAGTAGATCCCGTCTTTTTTCTCCAACCTAATCCTGTTTCGGAAGCAGAGGTACTCCGCGCTTCCTGAAGCCTTTTTACTACTGACGGAAAACTTGCTGGCGATCTCCCACGCGCTTACCCCCGGATTGACTTTGATAAAGTCCAAGACTTTTTGCGAAAAAGAAACGCTATCTTTCTTTCCCGCCTTTTCTTTCGGTTTAGCGACGGAAGAAGGGGCGCCTTTATATCCCTTTGCGAGATATAACGATTTATTGCCTATCTTTTTGTCAAGAACGGTTATCCATTTTTTCTCCCTCAGGTTTTTTAGTATCTTGTACACCACCGTCTTCGAAAGGGAGAGTCCGTCAATAATCTCACGTGCCGTTTTTGCGTCCTGACTGCAAAAAGCCAGAATGTTCCGGCGTGTCTCGCCGTCTCGACCTCGTGTTTTTTTATTAGTCTCCTGCATTTCTTTTCTTCTGTTCTTCATGGCGCATTAATCCATTTTTTTCAGCCGTCCGACCTCGAGGATCGGTAAACCTGCTTCGGTCGCGGTTTCATGATCCCCTTCGGTATTCATCGACTGCCTTTGCGATTTCCGCTTTACGTCTGGCTGTCTCAACTCGGTCTCGCTCGATTTCTTTCGACCGGCTGTATCGCATCAGGCTGCCGGACTTCAGGTTTTCCAACAGTTCTTTTGTTTTTTGGGCAATCCTGAGTCTGGCTTCTTCGGACGGGGCACCCGGTAAGGCAGGATAAAGCGTGCTGTCGCAGGCTATTTGCCCAGCTCGTTGCGCGTTATGGATGGCAATTTCCCGACGCTGGGCATCCGTCCCCAGCGACACATCCCATTTCACCAGTATCAGCTGTGCTCTGGCGTCATCGACCAGCCGGTTGTAGGCATCCCGAAACGCCATGCGTGCACCGATGTTGTCGCCGGTATCCAGAATTGATTTGCAGGCGAACATCGCTTGTGCAATTTCGCTTGTCCAGACTACTGTTTCGGACTCATTTGCGCTTTTCAGTGCGATTGCCCACGCTTCATCTGCTGTCGGTCTCCCATCCATTTCTTTGCATCGCCTGGCCAGCGCTACGGCAGTCGGCACGAATTCCGACCGGTCGCAGTGTTCCTCCAGTGCCACCTTGATGCTTGTCAACGGGAATGGCCGGAGGAAATGCACGAATGCGTTGAATGTTTCCGGATCGGGAGCACTTTTCCCGTAGCCGGCATAGGCAAGTTTCAACAGCTGGTAAAGCTCTTTGCGATTTGCGTCATTCATGCGATTTTCTCCATGTCGATGGTCCTTGCCTCATCATCCAGCGATTGCCCGAAAATCTCTCTTTCGATCCGTGCATTGCGTTCGGCAATCGTTTCCGTTTTTCTTCCGCTACCTTTCGCTACCCAATCCGCTTTGAATCCACGCCAGCCATTAGCGCAAACGGTTTCCAGCACCTCCGTCAGTGTTATTCCCGCTTTTTGTGCTTCACGAACCAGTCCCTTGACTGCCGTCTCCGATATCGGTGCTTTCAAGCGCTTTCGCAATTCGGCAAAGTCTCTGGCAACGTCATCAGGCACTCCTTCCCGGATCAGCAGGTCGGTCGAAAATGGCGCTTGCGCCTTTTGACGGTTCCCTGATGGTTCCTTTAATGGTTCATTGATGGTTCCGTGTCCCACATTTGGTACTTCTTCACGGGAAATTTGGGACTGTTTCGCGGGAAATTCGGGACTGCTTAATGGGAAATTTGGGACAGTCCCATTTTGGGGACAGTTCCGTTTTTGGGGCTGCTTAACAGTACCGTTTTGGGGACTGCTTGCATCGGTCAAGTCCGTGTTCAGGCGATAGGTTTTAACACTTCTCGTTTCTCCCTTGCTGACACCGGTATATTCGATCAGACCGCACTCGACAAGAATGCCTATTGATTTCAGCACGGTCTTTCTGTCGAGACTTGTACACTCGGATAGTTGCTTGATGGACGGCCACGCCTCGTCGTTTGTGTTGGCATAGTTCGCCAGCGCGACAAGCACCAGCTTTTCAGATGACTTGATCCCACGAACCCTAAAAGACCAGTTGATAGCCTCAATGCTCATATTCCCATCTCCATCCGGTAAACAGGACATTCGTTGATTAGTTCGCTTGTCCTTACGATCAGACACAAATCAAGCAATGCGTTAAACGATATGGCAATCTCGATGTCGGACAATCCGGTTTTTTTTGCGAGAAATTCGTTCGACGGCCTCACGAACCCTTCCGGAGCTGCTCCGTCTGAAAGACAAACCAGAAGCCACTTTTCCCGGGCTGGCAAATCCTGCTCGAAAGCCCATTTCATTACTTCGACGCTCATTTTTCCCCTTTCACGTTCAGAATCCCCGATAAAAACCACCACTCAACCGTTTTTCGATGAGCTTCTTCCCACATCTCAACCCGCTCAGATTTGCTTAACCTGCTTCCCTGGTCGATTTCCATATGGCAGTCATGGCACAGATAGGCCACACGGAAATCATGCGCTTTGATTCCTCTTCCTTTTCCGTCCCGCAACTGGTTGCTGTGAGCGGCTACAACGGTTCCGTCATTGACACGTCCGCACCCGAAGCAACAGGGCGAAAACTTTGCCAAATCAAGCAGTTTCCGGTTCCGATAGATCATGTAAACATCCTTTCGGAAATGCCGAACTGAACGCCTAAGGAAGCCCCGTATGCGTAAATCTGTTCGAGGTAGATAGAGAACCCTTTTGTCGTCAGATCGCCCGTTGAGGCCTTCAGAATCCGTTCTCCTGACGGCAAATAACGCCATTTCTGATAACCTTCCCGCGCAAGTTCCGTATCGGCTTCTTCCGGCAAAAATTCCCGTTTGAAATGCTCATGCCAGACATCGGCCGAGTACGTCTGACCGTTGACGTATGCCTGACTCGCAATGTCGCGAAGCGGACCAGCCCACATCAAAGCGTTCTGGTCCTTGTTTCGGCTTTTGATTTGTTCGCCGATCCTGATTTCAATCGGGTTGGCCGAATCTATCGGGATGTTTTTCAAAACGTTTATTGCTGTGTCCAGCTGGATATTGCTGACGACGAGTATTCTCCGTGTGGGATAGCGTGACCTTTTCATGATCGTCTCCAGATTTTGACCGGATGTCCGTGTGTTCTGGCTGATTTGGCCAGGATGTGCTCCCCTGTCCATTGGATTACGCCCGCTTTTGCCGCTTTGCTGGCTAATGCGCCCCATGCGTTGTGATGGGAGGGTGGTTCAAGTCCTTTTCGTAGGTAGTGCTGACGGAAGTTCTCGAACGTGAACACATCCACCTTGTTGACCGATAGCAGAATCAGATACTGGCGCAATTCGTGCAGAGCGTTTTCATAAAACTCTCGGTTATTTCTGAGCACGGCTTGCGTTCCGGATCCTTTAAGACGCTCGCCTTCGCTTGGTGCCAACATCTGAATCTCCTAAACTCTTATTGTGTTTGTCGGGGATTCCCAACTGTTAAAATGGCTTTTGCCAAAAACTTTTTCCAGAAAGGAACCCCCATGAAAACTGAAGAAATAACCTTCCCTGCAGTCTCTTTCGAATCTATTGATGATCCACTGGTCGTGTTAAATCCCGATACGGGGGAGCCAGAAATACTGATCTACACGCCTCTATTCTGTTTTTCCCTGCGAGTGAACGACAGCCAATTAGAATCACTGGGTCGCCAGATAAAACAATTTTTCGAAGGCTCGGCACGCAACCCCCTATTGCGTAATAAAGAAAAACCCGTCCAATAAAACTGATAATGTTTTTCATTTTTTGTCGTTTCCAGTCATGTCATTACCTGTGGTTTGGTTGGAACTCCTGACGTGTTATGCTTGTGTCGCCAAACAACAAACTTCCACGAAAGGAGTTCCTAAAAATGGATCCTGTTACTGTCGCCACAGCGGTCACAACCGGAGCCAGTGTCTTGTCCGGAATCAGCAGCGCCATCGGAATAATTAAATCGATACGCTCTTCCGGCCTCTCCGAGGTACCGATTGCTACCTTTCTCCAGCTCGGAGACCAGCTCATCGACGCTCAAGTCGCGATACTTTCCTTGCAAAAAGAGATACTCGAAAAAACAGAGGAACTGAGAAAACTGCGCGAATCCATCTCGGAGAAGGAAAAATATTCTTTGGTCGAGACTGTCCCTGGTAGCGGCAACTTTGCATATGCGCGTAATGTCTCCCCAGTAGAAAGCCATTCGGGAACGCCAGTCATGACGGAGCCCTTCCACTATATTTGCCAGAGCTGCTTCGATAAAGGGATCAAGTCCGTTTTGCAAAGACAATTTCGGGGAAGCGTCGGAAACAGATTCCCCGTCCTCTATTGCCACGGTTGCAGAACAGAGATTCTCGGAAAATGACGGTGCATTCAGTTTCGTCATCTGTTCTGACAGGAAACACTGTTTTTTCCTAATTTCGTCCGGCGCTACTCCGTCCAGAACCATCTTGCACAATGTTTCGGATATCAATCTGTTCTGATATTCCGTCAGTTTTTCTGTCATTTCCCCTCCAGTTTCAGATACTTCGCATGTTCGTGATCCGGCAGGTACGAACCGCGTTCGATCATGCCTCGTGCCAGTTCAACAGCTGATCGCCTTGTCCAGCCTTCATTGATGAAGTACCGGATCAGGGCCTTTTCATCGTATGCATGGTTCTTTCCCGAAACACACTTCATTTTTCTTCCATATCTGACCGTTCACGGGCTTCTTTTTCCATAAATTCAATTCCCGGTACTTCGATACCGTTCTCTTTTGCCAACTTGATTAAAGCCAAGCAAATATCGAAAGATGGACTTTTCGTCTTGCCTGTATGTAGCAAGCTCACATTTGACTGGGTACAGCCAAGGTGCTTTGCGATTTCCTCTTGACGGAATCCTTTTTCGATCAGTTTGGTGGTTATTAATTGAGCAATCATGCTTATATTATGCGCATGCTTATATTTTAAGTCAACAAAATATTTATCATTTTTTGTATTAGGATGCTCATATGAATATTGGACGAAGATTAAAAGAAGAAAGAAATTTAAAAGGGCTGTCTCAACAACAGCTTGCGGATGCTGTTGGCATAAAACAATCTGCTATCTCACAACTTGAAAGCGGCGCCTCGTAAAAAACTACTTACGTTGCCGCAATAGCGGCCAAACTGGGAGTAAACGCCTTATGGTTGGAAACAGGCTTGGGACCCAAGTACCCTAACAACCAAAAAGACGACGCACAACAAGAAGATGGGCCGCTTGACCTGATACCACGTACATCAAAATATGGAAACAGTGTCGTTTACGATTTACTCGATGTTCGTGCGGCTTGTGGAACTGGTTTGCTTAATCCTGATTATCCTGAGATTGTTCAGCGTCTGGTCATGTCCAGCAAAACAGCACAGGAATTAATCGGAAATTTGAATAGAGCAGGAAATATAAAGGTCATTCTTGCTGCAAAAGACAGCATGGTACCCACCATCAATCCGAATGATCTGCTTTTTGTCGATACAGTCGCCACTGAGTACAAAGGCGAAGGGATATATATCATTCTGCACGGTGGTGAATTACTTTGTAAGAGACTTTCTCTTGCAGGCAGAAATATTCTCGTCCAATCTGACAATGAAAAATATGCGTCTTGGCTCTGGAGCGAAAAACCAGACGAAACACGAATCATTGGCAAAGTGTTGCGCGCCCTGCCGATGAATTTCAAGAACTTCGGGAACTGACATATGGAACCGCTATTAGAGAGAGATTACTACATTGAAATTCTTCAAAAATTAGCCGAAACCGCACCAGATCACATGGGTAGTGTCGAGTGGTTCCAAGAAAAAGCCAACGAAAACCAGAAAAAGTATATTGTCAATCTCCAATATCTTGAGCAAAAAGGGCTTGTTGTCAGTCACATCATCCGAAGTGTAGATGGCAAATACTCTTGCGCATTCCCTCCCGAACTAACTGCTGACGGATGGGACTACATCAGCCAGGAAGGTGGTGTTAGAGCCAATATCGACACAATTACCGTCAAAATTCATGAGAACACACTTGCTCAACTGATTTACGCCATAAATCAGAGTCAAAATACGGATCAGTCTCTGAAAGACAAGCTAATTTCTGATTTGAAATCACTTCCGGGTAAGACCATAGTGTCCCTCTCAACACAGTTAATTTGTGCGGCACTTTCTCATCCTGAGAAATTAACTTCGTTGCTTCAAAGTGTTTCCCATCTCCGCTAAATATAAGATAACCAACTGTTTCCCCCATTGATGTACCCAACTGGACAGCAAATTCCTTGATACCAAGATCGCAGTTCAGTTGGAACACAACATTGTTCTTGACTGCGATATCCGGGATCAACTCCACTTTCGTCACCCGTTCTGTTGACAAATTACGCTTCGACAACATCAACCCCTCCTCCACAATACAGATCGTATTCGCAGGCGATTTCTACCGCCTTTTTTGCGTCAGCCCCAGCCGCCATTGCGCCTAAAGCCAATTCTTTTCCGCTTCCCCATGATGTTCTTTCATCACGCGGATATTTTGTTTCAAAGGTCGACGACCAATACTCGATCAAGTCTTTATCATCGATAACCACCAGCATGACCTGATTGTCGTCGCTAAATGACGGGAATCTCTCCTTGATTCTTCCGCCCTCTACCCATTTAAACAAAGCATCAGCATATTTTGTTTCTCCCGTCACCCCACAAAGCACATTCCCATATTTCCTGATCTTCGTTATCCGTTTGTTCTTTGTGTAACCAGATGTGATCTGTCTGTCTGCTGCCAATGTTTTCCCATCCCATGCAATTACTGTCATTTACCCTACCCTTCAAAATTGACCTGCATCAATTTTATCAGAAAAACATAAGTACAGTATCATTATACTTATTGATTTATAATATCAGTAATCTTATAATTACTTCATCAGCTAAACAATGACGGAGTAAAAAATGGCACACACAACAAGAGATTTTTGTCCAGTGATGGCTGATCTGGCCGCATACGAAAGACAGCAGGATCGCTACGGCCATTTTTGTGATCGGGTCAACAAGGTTGTTGAGGAGCTTCTTGCAGGCGATTTCAACCCTGCTACACCGGAAAACATCTCTGAAGCGCTGGAAACTTTCGACGCCTCCCAGATGACAAGCGACCAGATCAAAGACTCCATCTGGGCGTACTGGAATGATGCCGCCGAAAACTTGGCAGTACAAATCATAGACGAAGAAGACGAACGTGCCAGGGAAGCAGAAGAGCAGGCCCGATATTACTCCTGCAACGATTAACACCGGCTGATGCGCGTCGGCCGGTCTGGTTTCCGGATCCAGATAAAAAAAACCGGATTTTCTGAAGGTTGATTTGATGATGAAAAAGATGCTTGAACTTTTTACCGGTATTGGATGGGCATTGTATATCGGCCTGTTCTGGATTGCTGCGGAAATCATCAGAGGAGCAATAGCATGACATTGACACAAGCTAAAAACTATCTCGGTGACACTTACATCCTTTCGCCTGAATATGACAGGGATGACAATCCGGCGCATTCGTACCGTGACGGGGCTTACTGGTTACAACCGGAAAACATTGAGGCAGCCCGCGAAATGGTCAAGGAGATAGCATGAGCGACACGAAAAACGTCTATGCCGCGATCAATGCGGTACAAGCGGCCTTGTCAAAGATTGGTATCACAAAAAACCGCGAGGCGAAGGACTGGAACAACAAGCCGATGTATGCCTTTCGGGGTATTGATGATGTGTATAACGTGATTTCCCCCCTGTTGGCAGAACATCACCTGTGCATTATCCCTCGCATGGTATCGCGGGATTGTGTCGAGCGAAAAAGCACGAAGGGAGCCGCACTGTTTTACGTGACGGTTGAGGCGGAGTTTGACTTTGTATCGGCAGACGACGGGTCAAAGCATACGGCGCGGACGTTCGGCGAAGCGATGGACAGCGGGGACAAAGCAACCAACAAGGCTATGAGTGCTGCATATAAATACGCCTGTTTCCAAACATTCGCCATACCGACAGAGGGAGACAATGACCCTGACGCAACGGTACAGGAGCCCATTCAGCCGAAGTCTGATTTTGACGATCTGGAAGACCCGGATGACTGGACAGACGTTTTCACAGCAATGGGTGACGCATCAACCGTTGAGGAACTGCAAGCCATCTTTGGCGATGCATGGAAAAAGGCGAATCCAAAAGATCGTCCGTCAATCAAGAAAGAATATGACCGCCTGAAAGCGATACTGGAGAAAAAGCAATGAGCATAAACAAAGTCATCATTATTGGATTCTGCGGTCGCGATCCGGAAAACCGATATCTGCCGAGCGGCGAACAGGTTACCAGTATTGCAGTAGCCACGACTGATCGCTGGCGTGACAAGGCTACTGGCGAGCAGAAGGAAGCGACCGAATGGCACCGGATTTCCTTCTTTGGAAAACTGGCTGAAATCGCCGGACAGTATCTGAAAAAAGGGGCGCAGGTTTATGTGGAAGGACGGCTGAAAACACGGAATTACACAGACAAAAATGGCATAGAGCGTTACCAGACTGAAATCATCGCCGATCAGATGCAGATGCTTGGCCAAAAGCATGACGGTCAGCAAACAAAGCGAAATACGTATCAGGCAGGTAAAGACGGTTCAGACGATATTCCTTTTTGAAGGGTGATTTATGAGACAAGACAAACGCGCTCTTTTTCAGCGTATGCAGCAAATCCAGTCATGGAACGGAAAGCTGGATGAGGATGAAAAACGGGATTTGTCTCTTTTCGCCTGGCTTTCTCTGGATTGGGCGAAACGGGAACCGAACAGGCAGGCTGTTTTGAATATCGTTTCGGTCTGCAATCTGGCATTGGTTCTCGCGAACAAGGAATATCCGAAAGGTTATATGGGTGAAGCGAAAACAGCATTCGCTGTCGTGCTTGCCAACTTGAAATTACTGATTTCCAGAGGAAAGGAAAAAGGAACGTGGTCTCTGAATGGAGACCTTATCCGGAACCTGCCGGTTGTTCTGTCTCTGCACGATCGTCAACTAACAGAAGTCAGCCGGAAAGTCATGGAGGCTTGTGTCAATTATGTCCGGGAGAATGTATGAGTAACTTGTACAAGCTGTCTGCCGAAGTGGCCACACTCAAGGACAAACTCGAAAACTCAGAGCAAGACCCGAAGACAATCGCCGATACCATCGAGGCGGAAAGCTTCGATTTCGAAAAGAAATGTCTTGCCACAGGCTATATCGTTAAAGAGTTTGAGGGAAAGATCATCGCTCTGGAAAACGCTTGCGACGAAATGTGTCAGCGAAAAGTGCATTTTGAGAACAAGCGCAAAAGCTTGCTTGAGTACTTACAGACGTGCATGACCATCGCTGGAGTGCGGAAAGTCAAGGGACTGGAGTTCGATATTGTGATTAAGAAGAATCCGCATGCCGTGCAGATCATCGACGATGGGCTGGTACCGGAAGTGTACTGGAAAATTCCGGAACCCGAGCCAGCAAGATTGGATAAAAGGCGACTCCTGAAAGACCTGAAGGACGGCAAAAGCGTCCCTGGCTGTCAGCTGGAACAGACCGAACGGGTGGAAATCAGATGAGACTGAAAGACTGGCTGATGGATCAGCCGCCAGACGAACCAACAAACGAAGACGAGCAAAACTCATCCCCCGTCCAGTAGCGGTGACGGGGAGACGAAACAACCGCTACGGCGTGAGGGTGACACCGACCACGCAGCTTTAACTACTCATGATTATCTTTCCTTCCGGTTTCCCCCGCTCCGGACAAAAGCGGGGATACATAAAGGAGAAATAAATGTCAGTAAGACCCATAACCGACACGTTACGCCAAATCGCAGGTGGCGAATTTATCGACAAATCCAGCGACATGATGGCCGAGCTGGTCAGAGCGGTTGACGAACAAGGTGGACAGGGTTCCATCACCCTGAAAATCACTGTCAAGCGCGCCACTGCAAACGGGGCCATGACCGTAACCGGAAAAGCCACCTTGTCCAAACCGGCAGAGGCTCCAATGGAAGCCCTGCTGTTCGTCACTCCGGAAGGCAATCTGGTACCGGATAACCCGAACCAGCAGAAGCTCAACCTCAAGACCGTTGACGTTCCAGCCGCTCCGCTGAAAACGGCAAACGCTCAATAACCTCCCTCTTACTCTTAAAGGATTTTGACAATGGACGAAGAAAAAAACATTGCAGAGACAATTTTCGAGAACGCACCGCAACCAATTACCGTTTACCAAAACGATGAAATCCAGTTCCGGAAAATCGCTGTCCCGAAAGGATGGGAAGTACAGGATTGCGACAATGAGGCCCTGCTCCAGAAGCCGCGGCGTAAAAAAGCAATTGTATCGTTGAACGACACGGACAGCTTTATCGGATACGTCAAACGTCACGGCTCATTGACCGCTTGCACCATCTGGGCCGACGTTGATTATGCGGAGGACAAGGCGAAATTTCAGGCTGTCATCAACGATCACGGTGAAAAAGAGGATGAACAGGCATGGCGCGACCATGTCGCCCACTATGCGCCGCAGTTCTCGCCGGAGTATCTGCGGTGGGCAGGCAAAAACAGAACGGTCATGTCTCAGGTTGATTTCGCAGAGTTTCTTGACAACAATCAGGCGGACATCGCCAGTCCGGATGGCTATCCGTCCAGTGCTGAAATTCTCAATATGGCCCTCAACTTCGAGGCCAAACAGGATTACCGTTTCAAATCGTCGGTGCGCTTGCAAAACGGTGGCGTCAACATGACATTCGTCCAGGACGACGACAAAGGCACGGTTGAACAGATGAGAGTGTTCGACAAGTTTGCAATCGGCATTCCGGTTTATTTCGGGGGAGACGCCTATCAGATCAATGCACGGCTCCGCTACCGTCACCGTGAAGGCAAGGTTGTTTTCTGGTATGAACTGGTGCGGCCCGATCTGACCATGAAAGCCGCGACGGACACGATCATCCAGAAGATTAAAGCGGAATGCGGTCAACCGTTCTTCTTCGGCAATCCGTTTGCATAACTCTCCTGTCAGCCGTTTTCCGCAGCCGGAAAGAAACAGGGAATGCAGGACGACCGGCACCTCTGGCCGGTCTGGTTCGGCCTCATCCGGGAGTGCCGCCCTGTCACGGTCTTTGGCGAGCAGGTTGAGGCAGCGATTAACCACGGATGGCTCGATCTTGTTCAAACTGACCTGGAAGGCGAAGGATACGCCGTCGGGTCGGTCGGTCTGCCTGCTGCGTGCGTCGGTGCGCCGCATATCCGACAACGGTTGTGGTTCGTGGCCGACGCCACGCAGACATTCGACCGGGAACCCGGACAGGGCGCTGGATCGGAAAGCAAGACTGGAAGATTCGGTTTTTCTGGCAAGCTGGCCCACTCCGACGACGAGAGACCACAAGGACGGTGCGGAAGCCAATGTCCATGTCAATGCGCTGTTGGGACGGACGGTGTGGATTACGGCGTGGCCGACACCGCAATCCCGGGACGGGAAGAGCGGCGGACAGTCGAAACGGGCAATGAGAGAGACACGGCACGGGAGCAATCTGAACGACTTTTGCCTGCTTGCAGCATGGGCGACACCCCGTGCGAACGACGCGAAAAAACAGGGAGATATGGCGCAAGACCCGAGGAACGGTCTGCCGGCGCAAGTGCTGGAACCGGGAACTCGGATCAATCGCCTTGGTCGGGTGCTGACTGGATTTATTGCCGAGACCAACGCTGGCGGCCAGTTGAATCCGGAATTGTCCCGATGGCTCATGGGATATCCGGCAGAGTGGGCGCATTGCAGGCCTACGGCAATGCAATCGTCCCGCAAGTCGCGGCGGAAGTAATCAGGGCGTATATGGAGATCAGATGAAACCAATACTCGATGCCTGTTGTGGCTCAAAAATGTTCTGGTTTGACAAGCAAAACCCGTTGACCGTATTTGCTGACAACCGAACCGAAGAACATGTCCTGTGCGATGGACGTGTACTGCAAATCAGGCCGGACATTATTCAGGACTTCCGTCATATGGGCTTTCCGGATCAGACATTTCATCTGGTTGTTTTTGATCCGCCTCATCTTGTCCATGCCGGACCGCAATCGTGGCTCGGCAAGAAATACGGCATTTTGTCCGGTGACTGGCAGAACGATATACGACAAGGATTTTCTGAATGTTTCCGCGTAACAAAAGAAGATATGGGACGGCTGAGAGACTTTGTTGTTGTCGGGCATATCCAACCGGGAAAAGGCATACAGAAGCGGTTTGCGGAATTTTTGGAAGGAACTGTCACAGTAAAGCTGCCAGCACATTGTGGCAATTTAAGCGATATTTGATTTTTATGATGACGAAAAAAGAAAACGCGAAAGCTGATTTTATAAAAGACCTAGCGGAAAAAATGTCCCGTGAAATTTGTGAAAATCCTGAATTCAATGAACAAGAAAAGGACGCGGTATCTGTGCAAGTCTCGACATTAGTTTTGTCTTGTGTTCTTGCGGGAAAGATCGATACGGTGAAGCTGAAAATTTTAGGAATCGTTTTCGATAGTGCATTGGACCTTGCGAAAAGACTGGAAAAGGAAGCGGAAAATGGCGTCACTAAATAAAGTAATCATCATCGGCAATCTCGGCCGCGATTGGAGAGAAAAATGATAATGGTGTACGTGCAATATAAGGACAGACCAGATGTCTGCGGGACGGCTTTCGCAAGAAGCTGGGAAGAATTGTCCAGGGTGATTGATAAAATTTTCGGCGATCCATGTTTATGCCGTATAGCTCCACACGAGGGCTACGGAGCTGTGTGCGTACAGACGGAATGGGTGAAAAAGGAAGGATTTCTTGAACCTCGATGGGAAAGCCTCACAGAAATAATAGGACCATACGAGGCTTTTAACCTTACTCCACTCAACGCAAATGGTTTTTTTGAGATGGACTGGGATTATGTCAGATCGCATAACAAGCCACCAGTCCACCTGGAAAAAATTTTTCGCCTATCTGGAGATAGTTCAAAGATTTAAAGAGGTGTTATGGACGAATTTCTGAATCAGGATGAACTGGCCTTTTTAACCGGAAGGACAAAAAAATCCGCACAAATTCGGTGGCTGACGACGAACGGATGGCATTTTGCAAAAAATGCAAATGGATACCCTGTTGTCAGTCGTAGCTATTGTCGTGAAAAAATGAGTTTACAACCTCAAATAAAAAAATCATTTCCGGATTTTAGTAAGGTTGCGTAATGATAGCCATCAAGAAAAAACATCTTGATTTGCCACAGCACATGGTCGTGCGTATCCGTAAAAACAAACGAGGAGACGAAAAACGCTACTATTTTTACGAACTCCCTCGCGACAAAAACGGGAAACGCAAAACCATCGCTTTGGGCAGCGACCTTCCCAAAGCGAAAATAAGATGGGCAGAACTGGAAGGACAAGAACATCACCCCGTCGTGACAGAAAACTCTTTTCAGGCTGTCTTCGAGAAATACATGGTTTGGGCTGAAAACAGAAAAGAATCCGGACTGTCGGATCGAACCATTAAAGACAGGAAAACATATTGGCGATTTCTTGCTCCGGTGTATGGTCCAATGGATATTGATGATATCCGGCCAGCACAAATCATGCCTTATTATTATCGTCGGTCATCCAAAGCCAGTGCAAAAAAAGAAATCAAATTTCTTTTTTTGCAACTGGGCGATTGCAAGAGGATACATGACAGTAATCAACCCGGTTACAGGATTGACACGTCAAATGAAAGTGGACGAAAAACGAAAAATATATGTATCAGATGAAGAACTGGCACTCGTTTATAAACACTCGAAAGATGTATTACGCGATGCCCTGGATATTGCCTATCTGACTGGTCAAAGACCGACAGATGTCAAAAAATTGCGTTGGGATAACATCAAAAACGGATATCTGGAAATTACCCAAAACAAGACCGGAGAAAAGCTGAGAATAGAAATAACTGGAGAACTGGCGAATGTCCTGGACAGGATCAAAAAACGTGGTGTGGTCAGTATGTTGATATTGGCGGATCCGGCCGGACACATGCTGAACAATGACGGATATTTCCGCTACCACTTCAATAAAGCAAGAGATGCTGCGCAACAAGAAGCCGAAGAACGAGGAATACCCTTCCAGCGTTTTCAGTTCCGCGATTTACGCGCCAAAGCGGCAACAGACATAAGGGACATTTACGGCATCGTCGAGGCATCCAACCTGCTGGGGCACACCAATACCAGAACGACGGAAATCTACATACGACAGCAAAAAGGCAAGACGGTAAAACCGGTTATGGCGAAACAGGTGTTTCGCCATGAAGATGCAAAGAAAGTCGGGAATGATGATAAGTGATTGATTTTAATGGCCTGCCCTAGTGGATTCGAACCACTGACCTACGGCTTAGAAGGCAGTTTATAAATTATTTAAAATCAATAGGTTAGTTAAATTTTCGTTTCGCCATGCACAAAAAACAATCAGCTCAAACACCTGATAAATACTAGCTATTATTTTTTATGGCGAAACACTTTTGTACTGATCAATACACAGATTCAGCTCCCGGATTGCTGCGTCTCCGTCGGCTGCGATAGAGATAAGATCGTCAGCAGTCTTTCCGTCAAGTTCGGCTCGCGTTTTTCCAGTTGCAGCTCCGGGATTTCCGGGCACTGCACAGCCACGGGCGGGGACTGACAGGCGCACAGTACCAGAGCGCACGCGGAGGCGCAGATCAGCGATTTTGGATTCAGCATTTTTCTTTTCCTTCTCGTATTTTGCTTGCAGTTTATTGTGAGTAGATTGCCATTCCTGCTCTTTTGATCTGGCTTCCTGCTCGGCACGCTGGAGCGCTTGCGCGTGCTCGGCGGCTGTCGCTTCGATTTGCGCATTGAGCCGCCAGCCGTTTGCAAACCACCCGGCAGTCAGTCCGACAATCAGGCCAGCAATTCCGACAAGCAATTTTTGATGCATCCTTTGCTCCAAGTTTGATCCAAAATCTTGGATCACTAGTTATTCGGAAAAACCAAATAACTGGTTATCAACAACTATTCGGAATTTCCGAATAGTTATCAAATTCATCTGCTTACAATCTGTAAGCGGTTCCCGGGGACAATTTGTCCCCCGCTTACCGGTTCCCTGAAACATTTACGTTCACGGAACTCCGACTGCTTACCTGCGTTGAAATTGTGGACCGGACGGTGGTATCCCATCACCCGCGTCCAGACTTCGCAGCGCGTTCGTTTTTCTTCCGGCAATTCGTCTCTCGTCATTTAGACTCCCCCTTGCACATTTTGTATTCCGCTTCACGCCGCTTGACCAGTCCAGGCAATACCTTGCCGCCTGCACGGTTCCAGCGCCTGATTTCCGCGCATGCGCCGGCTTGTTTAATTTGTTGGTAATTTTCCGGAACATATTGACCTTCGCAAATGAGCTGCTTTTATTTTTAGCTTTGTTTCTTCACTCATTGGACCGCGCTTTTTTCCTTTTTGAGATTCCCAATATTTTTTGTATCTTGCGCGTTTCTCGTCTGTCATTGGCCCATAATTCGGGTTCTTTTCACCACGAATTTTTGAATATATTTCGTTCTTTTTAACTGGGTCTGATAAAAGCTTTCTCCGTGCCTCAATAGATGCCTGTATCTGTTCTCTGCTAGGCTTCCATCCACTCGCTTTTCTTGTAGCCGCTATTTTTTCCCTTACCTCTTTTGGCATTTCTCGATTTTTCCATGCCGCTCTGCCTTTCTCCGCCATATCGCGCATGTTGTCAGCGTTCGTTCCGACAAATAGATGTTTAGGGTTTACGCATGACGGGTTGTCGCAACGATGACAAACAAAAATCCCTTCATGTATTTCTCCGAAAAATGCCTCATATGATATTCTGTGCGCTAATACTATTTTGTTACAGATATTCAACACACCATATCCTGCTTTTGTTTTACCGCCATTCCACTCCCAACATTCGTTTTCTCCTTTGACATGTGTTCTTCTTAAAATGCGACATTTTAGAGAACAATATTTCATTCTGTACGGACCTTCAAAATTCGTCCCACAATATCTGCATACTGGCATAAAATCACATATGTTTTATAACTGACTAACGCGACAATATTACATTATTTTTTTATTCCGAGACACATTTCTTTTTCTTTTTGACGTCTTTTTACAATTCCAGGAAGTTTTTTGCCGCCAGCATATACCCATTTATCAAGCTCGTTACACGCCCCTGTGTAATCGCCTTTGTTGAGCTTTTTGATTAGTGTTGACCTGCAAAAAGCACCAGCACCTATCTGATAGGATAGGCTGACGTAGGCATCGAACTCATGTTGATACAGCGGCACCTTGATACAGCTTCGGATAGCGTCGGCGTGTTTTTCCGTACTTTCCAGCAGTTGCACAAGCGCTCGTTCCGGTGTGGTCTTGTCGCCCATCTTCACGCCTGCGGTTTCGCCGTAGCCGATGGTGGGAATACCGGTCGCATCCTTGTACGCTTCGCCGCGATAACCTTCGTGCGTGGCGATACCCACAAGCGCGGCTGCCGACACAGCCAGCGCCGCCACAGTAATGCGCGTCTTATTCATTTATACCCCCGTGCTGCGAATAGACGTAGCATTTCAGCTCGTACAGCTCTTTTTGGAGCGCGTCGAATTTATTGTGCAAGTCGTCGTGACGTTCATCATTTGTACGGATGCGTTCTTCCAGACGGTCTTTCATCCGATCAACGCATCCACGCAACCCGTCAATCAGCTTGTACAAGCGCCGGAAGAAAAACCAGAACATTGTCGCAACACAGACAACAAGCCCGGAAATTATGCCGATAAGAAGCTCTGGCGTTATGTAATTCATCCTCTTTCCTTCCACGGATTAACGCTACACACGAACATAGCCGTATAGTCAGATACGACAAATTCCGGATTGCCGGCATGCTGAATGCGGTACTTGCACGCACTCTGCAATTTCCATCCCAGATAAAGACGCAAGCACCTGCCGGGAAACGTTGGCCAGATCACATACAACATCCATCGTGCCTTGACGGGGTTGCGTGATGTCGTGGCAAACCAAACGCCCGGATGGTACGGGTCGTTGTCCGTCTCACTGTCGCCGTATTGCAATAGCTCATCGTTCGCCGCCACGAACGTGCTGAACACCGTCCATCGCCATCCGTATGCCTTGTTACGCCAGAGCCATGCAACGCGCTGGACATACATGCCGATTTTGTGATGTGCGACAACAAACCCAGCCCATCGCTCAATATGTCCGCGGTCCCCTTCGATCGGATTGTCAGGCGTGAGCCAGAGACGCAGCGGGTTTTTTGTGGACAATGTGACATCGCCCTGTCCATCGGCGAACAGGGCGATTATCGGTGCGAGAGGAAAAGCGAGAAGACAGACGATTGCGGTCAGTGGTAGGTACAACAGCCAGATCATGCCGCGTCCTCGTATGGTTGCGTCCAAAGTTCGGTCTGTTTCTGACCGGCGAGCAGGAGCGCCTGTGTTAGCTGGTCAATCGTCACCTGAGCGACGGTGTTGTCCGCCAGTACCCACGCTGTCGTGGTATCCGCTGGTAATCCGGAACTGGTGAACATGGTAATCGCTCTTGACATGCGATCTTGAGATTTCTCGTCGCCGTCAAATATCATCCCGTCCACTTCGACGGTGATGCGGGATACCGCTTCGGTTCGCTCCGTTTTGGCTTCGGTCATGGCGACTTCCGACGCTTTGTCTTCGTCCAGTACCCATTGCCCGCAGACGGCCTTGTATGCCGGGCCGGGTTGTTCTCCAGACATTTCCACAGTGTTTTCTGGCGACCAGTATCCGAAATTCCCGTCCCGATCAAACGTCTTTCTGATTTCGATGGCCTCAAACGATCCCTCGAGGGCGTAGGTTTTGGGTGGGTATTTTGTGTCGATTTCCGACTGCTCCATCCGGATAAATTCGTTGTCCGCCTCATTGATTTTGTAGCCGTCCGGTACAGTCACTATACCTTCGGCTACCTGTTGGGACAGCGGTTTCAGGCCGGTCAGATCGTCCTTGAGAGATGCAAACGGTAATCCGACATACCCCGGAAATCCGCTCGGGACTTCGAGAGCGTTTTCGGGTTTGGTTTGTGCACAACCGTGTTTTGTGATTACTCCATTATCAATGATGATGTATTCCATGTCTTTACCCTTTATGCGGTACGTTTCCAGATGCGGATGGTGCTGTTGGCGGAGCGGAATTCGTTCACAGAATAGGCGCCGTTAGAGTTGGCAGCGGAAAAGTACATGAAGATTCCTCGCTGTCCGGATCCGCCCGCCTTAAATTCATTCCAGTTATATTCATTTCCGTCGGCTCCATTTGCGTAGAAAGCCCCAGTTGAAGCCCAATTCGACATCTGCACGTTACCCATGAATCCCACTATATTCGGTGCGCCGCCATTCTGGTTAAAGCCGAACGCAGCCGCATTGCCGCCCTCGGCACGGAAAAACAGACCAGCATAGATATATGACACGTTTTCCCACGTGCCGCCGAAAAGTGTGGTCGGGTCAGTCTGACCCGCGAATTGCACATAGATCGCTCCGACCGGCATGGCCGACGGGACGACGATGTTGATGCCGGTGGCCGGGTTTTGGAGCACCCATTTGTTCCAGGTCGCGCTGTATTGCAATATGGCAAGATAACCTTCGCCACTGATGTCACCTTCGCTCAGAGGCTGGTTTGCCCCTTTCACGATAGTGACCGCTCCAAAGCCGTCCGGGTTGAACGATGGCGTCGTGGTCGCATTTGCAGCGGTTGCCTGGAAACAAACGATCATTCCGTCAGTCAGTTCTGTAACAGGATTTTCGTATGTCACTGTAATGATGTCACTGCTTCCACCGGCCACAGCAAAACGTATCGAATTTCCGCCACCGCCATAAAGCAGCCAATCCGTTCCTATCAATTCGGGGTTACTGTTGAAATCACCGGTATTGTTATCGATGGCGGACACATAAGAAGCGTTATTGTCATTCGCCTGCAGAACTGCCCCGCGAGGATACCCCCCAATTGCCGTACAGAAATCACTGTTGAATTTCATCTGTACACCGGCATTCCAGTTCTGGATATTGGACGAAATCACATACAGGATTCCGTTGAAATCCACACCACGCGGAGGAATGCCATTCGCTTCCGTCGGTATCATGGTAATCGGTGGAAATCCTGCTTCGTATGATGCGTAATTCGCTTCATCCGGCGATGTTGGAGTGTTGACCGGAATCGTTGCCTTGTTCCCTGAATTGCAAAACGGGACAGGAATGAGAACAGGTGTCGTTATGCTCATGGTTACTTAGAAGTAGTCAGGATTGTAAAAAGTGCCTTGATTAAAAGGTGCTGATTTGGATCCGGCTTCTGAAAAGCCGAAAATATTAGGTTGGGGAATTTCGACGATTTCTACCCTGACTCCCGCCGGTCTCGGCAGTACGTCAGAATAGACGATTGTTTTTTCGTAAGGTTGCAGATAGAAAGCAAACACGTATCGCATGGCCATGCCACCAAGATCGAGGACATAGCAACGTTTTCCATCGAACAGATATTGCAGCATCCTGTTGATCGTCGGGGCGTTCGGCCGGACTATGTTCGCCATGGCTTTTACCATGATGAGCTTCCGGTACGCCTCATCCTCGAGCCGGTAAGTCGTCGTGGCGCGTTTTCCGTCATAAAACGGTGCCTGATCGAAAGGTGCAAACGAATCATTGGTCGTCTGGAATCCGAAAAACTTGCTGGCGCTGTCCGCTGTGATGTAGCGCCCGATTCCGACGATATTTCCCCAGATGTCTAATCCAAAAGTGTTTGCCGTTTCGATGTTCCATATCTTGTCGTAAAACTCGTTTACGGCAGATTCCGAATCGAAATACAACTTCAGGTTTGCGACCAACTGCTGGATAGTGGGACT
>UMGV01086772.1_pt1 | contig 38082 bp, 33 predicted proteins | sample 1965361 | NCBI WGS metagenome assembly UMGV01 (sample SAMEA4836081, study PRJEB28245) | human gut metagenome | biome: gut microbiome; material: fecal sample | place: Denmark | collected 2008
ATAGAATCAAAAAGCTTCCCCCTAGATATATCGGGTGAGCCCTAATCCTGTTGAACAGACAACGTCAGAGCCCACGCCGATATGATATACGCTACCGTAAAGAGACCTCCGTAAACAAGCATACAATACCCGTATGGGTACAATACATGCTTACAAGGTCTCCACAGGATTGATGTAATCACACCCCTGAACATCTACCGTTGCTTCATTCAAGACAGGATTATCGTAATTTGCTAGATTTCGATGTGTCTCAAACTTAGCGTTGAGTAAACGCCTTCAATATGTCTTGGATTATCTTCCCACCCAAGCCCGCTTTGCATAGATATTCTTTCGATATCACCATGCTTCACGCGGCGTGAGCTGTCTCATAATATTTATACAAGAACGCGTCTTGCCTCAACATTATGATTGAGACATGATAATCCAAACACAAATTTATATATTTTTCTCAAACTAAAAAAATAAATATTAAAATATTTTTAATATCATCATCACTTTTATAAAAACTCAAGTTTTGCATATCTTTGACATGCTGCCAGTAAACAAGTTCTTGCTTAGGCAAGTGGCAAAGCCGAACGAACAAGAGACGAGAAGATCACCTTAGTTTACACAAACTTATTATAATGAGATAAGGCAAAGCTAAACGAGAAGCGTACGAAACTCAAAGAAAAATCTACGAATTATACAAGTAGGACGGTGGCCTCTGTGCCCTGTCCTCCCGACATTAGGAATGGGCAATAAAAACATGTGAGGTTATCTATTTAGAAGTACTGGGTGCTGGAGGACGGGGCGCGGAGGCCACCATCCTACTTGGAGGGCGCATCCGTTTAGCTAAAAATTAATACTCGCAATGCTTCGTATTGCTTGCGGATCATTAAACATTAATGATAATATAAAACGCTCGAAGCGCGAAAAAGATTGTTATCTCGTGTTACTAACCGAGAAGACCCGCTGACCCTAAACAAACAAGCCCTATCAAGCCCCTCTCACCCCTTCTCCCAAACCACGAGTTCTCGTGGTAAGGTGATTACTTTTTTGCGTTCGTACCAAATGCGTGACGAAGAGGTGAGGTGGCGTATTTTGTGTCCTGATATTACGTAGTAAGCGGCTGTGTATTCGTCGGTTAGTGCTGCGAAGGCGGCTTTTATGCGCGAGCATTTTTCGTTGAAGGCGTTGTCGAGTGGGTCTACCAATCGGTCTACCACGTCGTGCACCTTTTCTACATCAAGCCACGACGAGATGCGCATGTAGATGCTGAGCAGTTCGTCGCGATGTTCAGAGAGATGTTTCGACTCTATACCCTCGGGATTGTTCAAAAACAAAAGATATAAGGCCTTATGTATGGGCGACATTTCTACCTCACGATTGTCATAGTCGATGAGGAAGAAGCGGTAGTCGGAGGTGATGAGTAGCCGACTGAGTTTTGTTCGTGCCGCCTCCATTTGCAACAGTTCAAGATTAGGCGTACCAATGGCTTGAAGCGCCACGTCGGCACGTCCGTTAGCAATCATTTGGTTTAACCATTGGCGCACCGTTGTTGCCATCTGCATTATTTTCTGCTCTTCCTCAGTCATTGTTTTTTATCTCGTTGCAAAAGTAAGACAAATATGGCAACCCGCAAAACAATAGTACATAATTTGTAGTTTTCTGCAAGGCTTGCGAAAACTTGCACCATTGCCTATACATCATTATCTTTGCATTGTCATTATTTAGATTTTGCAAGCTTTAAAACTTGCAAAACAGTAGACGAGTGACGAGCAGACAAGGAAAATATAACAACAAGAAACGAAAGAAAAAAAACGATATATGATAGACGTTTTCGACACTCCCAACGACACGGCAAACGGCCACACTTCAGCCGAGACTTACAGTGAGCCGAAGCCGCATCACATTATAAACTTCAGCCCCGACAGTCCTACCCCAGCAGAGGCACCACATAAGCCTGCCATCGACTTTGGCCCCGTAGAAGACAAAACCCACGGACTGATAAAGGTTGTGGGCGTGGGTGGTGGCGGCTGCAATGCCGTGCGCAACATGTTTAACGAAGGCATTGTAGACGTAAACTTTGCCGTGTGCAACACCGACAGCAAGTCGTTGTCAACGTCGCCCGTGCCCGTAAAGTTGCCCATTGGCAACCTGGGAGCAGGTGGCAACCCTGAAGAGGGTCGAAAGGCGGCCCAAAGTCATCTTGAAGAGATAAAGCGCCTGTTTAGCGATGGCACCAAGATGGTGTTTGTTACAGCGGGCATGGGCGGTGGCACTGGCACAGGTGCAGCCCCTGTGATAGCAGGCGTGGCCAAGAGCATGGGGTTGCTCACCATTGGCATTGTTACCATTCCGTTTTTCTTTGAGAAGAAGCGCAAGATTATCAAGGCGCTAAAGGGTGTAGAAGAGATGCGCAAGAATGTGGATGCCATACTGATTGTGAACAACGAGCGCATTTGCGACATCTACTCCGACTCTGACATCACCGTAAAAGAATCGTTTCGACGTGCCGACCAGATACTGTGTAACGCCACCAAGAGCATATCAGAGCTGATAACCATTGAAGGCGACATTAACCTCGACTTTAAAGATGTAGAGTCGACCATGCGTAGCGGTGGTGGCGCCATCATGGCGATGGGACGTGCCAGCGGCGAACGACGTGTTGAGAAAGCTATTGTTGATGCCCTCGACTCGCCCCTACTCTACGGCAACGACATCAGCAAGGCCAAGCGCATATTGTTTAACATATACACCAGCGGAAAGTCGACATTGCATGTGAGAGAGATGAACGAGATAGACGCCTTCATGGATGCCCTAAACCCCGATATAGAGGTGATATGGGGCGTGTCGGACGACAACACGCTTGAAGATGATGCCAAGGTAACAATTCTGGCAACAGGCTTTGACGATGAATTTGGGTCGAAGCAATATAATGATGAAAACCGAACACATGAAGACGAGTATTATTCGGCCCTAATAGCCAAGCTCTATAAGCCGCTAAAGAAAGACAACTGGACGTTTGTAGAACAGACTAAAACAGAGGTTGCTGAGCCCGCTGCAGAAGTTCAGCCCACGCCTGCCCCCGAACCCAAGCCGGCGCCAATAATGGAAATTGAAATTGCACCCGACCCAGAACCTGAGGTGCGAACAGAAGACGTACATCAGCATAAACCAACTTGGGGCAAATCGTTGCTCGGCCGACTGAAGCAGCGGCTTGAAGATATGGGGCTGATTGAAGACATGAATAACCCTACAGAATAGAGGGTAGAGATAAAAACAGAAGCGTCCTCGACGAGGGCGAACAAAAAAAGATTATATAATCTCTTTTTGCGCTTTGCGCGTTTTATTGTAAACATTAATTCCCATTAATTGAACATTAATTAAACATTAATAAAGAACCGCGCGAAGCGCATATTAATGATAATTAATGGATAATTAATGGGAATTAATGTTTTTAAAAACGGCAAGCAATGCAAAGCATTGCGAGCAGAATTATATTTTTACTTAGCAGCGGGGGCTACACGGGCCACACGTTTCTTTGCAGCCGAAGCAGCCTTATTGCTCTTAAACGGACCTACATATGTAGCGTTAATCTTAAAGCCCTTATCCGTAACAAAGTCGGTAGCAATGATATAGTCGCCAGTAGCGTTGTTCTTTCTGATGGTTACAGAGCCACCGCTGATAAAGCCGAACGTAGACATACCGCCTATGCCTTCATTATACTCGTAGCGTGTACCGTCAGAACCCGAAACACCACCACCATAGTTTTTCCAAAAACCAGCACGAACGGTGCCGTTAGCGCCATCCTCAGTTACAAGGAAGGTGCCTGTACGAGGCAAGAGTGTACCATTGTCATCGGCCAAGAAAATGGTGATACGATTACGTTTGTACCACGAAGCGCCGTCGGCAGAGGGGTCGCCACCATCCATAATCTCGAAGCAAGTGCCATCAAGGTCATAGGGGATGAGCCAGTCACACTCAAACTCAAGATCCTTATCTACATTCGGACCCGTGTATCCCTTAAACGAGCGGTCGCGATAGGTGCATTTGCCAGTGTAGTTAAGAGCAATCAGTTCGCCGTCTTCCTGCTCAATCAGTGCCTTTACAGTATAGGTACCATCAGCGTTTTTGTTGATTGTCAGTGTGGCATCTTTATACTTCACTGTTTTTTCAGTGTATTCTTTTTCGCCTTTAAAATCAGAATAAACCAGCAAAATGCTTTCTGTGTGCTCCATACACATATCATGGGCGTATCGCCAGTATAATATGAGTAGGTACCCAGCTGCGGCATAGGAGCAGTGGTGCCGTCGGCCTTTTTGTTATAGATACTGAAGTTGAAGATACGACCGTTGCCCTGAGGATAAACACTGTTATGAGGGCAGTCGCCCATACGAATCACAAAGTTCTGATATCCGTTCAGATAAGCATAACCCCAATAGTCGACATCAAAGAACTGAGACTCCTGCTCTTTATAATCAGACGACAATGTGGTAACCTTTTTCTTTGACAAGATGGTAGACAAGCCATACTTATCAACAGGTAGCGCCATGATATAATATTCGATGCCCGATTTTAGGCCCTCAAATGTATATTCTTTATCTTCTGTTAACTTTACCTTATAGTTAGAGAGCACAAACTTAGTGAGGTCTTCTTTCGAGTTGGCAGGAATAGCCGACACTAGATAATACTTACAGTTGTCGGGCTTAGTGAAAGCCACTGTAACAGCATAGTTATCAATGTTTTTTACCTTAATGCCCACTTCTTTATTCTCTACATAGTCGAAGCAGATGCTGTCAACCTCGTCAACCGAGTAGGATTTTAAGATATTGCTACCCTTATGAAAAACCATACGGTTAGCATTGCGTTCTTGGGCCTGAGCAGCGATGCTGCACAGCAACACGGCTACGAGTGTGATAATGTTAAAACGTAATTTCATTATATACTTGTGTGATGTTTATTTTACCATGATTTTTATTGAATAGTTTTTCACTCTCATCAGATAGAGGCCCTTGGGCAACTGTCCGACGCTTATTGCGCCACCATTCCAAGCCTTTACCTCGCTGCGCAAGCATCCGCTTACGTCATACAGCGCAACATTGGTGCTGCCTTCGTTCCATCCGTCGATGAAGAGTGTGCCGTTGTTGTAACGAGCGGCCAGTTTTGTGGTAGCCACATTAGTGATGCCCGTTGCCTGAGGAGCGAAACAAAACTTCACAACATCGGTATAGGCCGACTGATACTCACCACCCATTTTTTGCACAACGGTAAACGCGTTGGGTTGAAACACTATTTTCTTTACATTGCTCAGGTTAAAGGATTTTTCGCCTCCAGCCTTCGTCACGACGTAAAGTTTTGTGTCATCAGGGGTATTGGCCTGTGCTGTGATCGAGAAGAAGCACAGGGCCAGCCCCATAAACAGTCGTATTGTTCGAATCATTCGTTATAAAATATTGATATAATAAAAAAATTTCGCCGTTGTATGTTATCAGCGCACCACGGTTTTGCCGTTGATAATGTAGAGGCCCTTAGCCAGTGCATTGATTTGGCTGGGTGTAGCATTTTTCAACACCAGCAACGGTGTAAACGTCGGCGCCCTTTTGTGCCGATGTGGTTACGCTGCCAATGCCCGAAGCCACAGCCACCTTCACATTAATGATGCTGTTGCTGTTAACCACTACCTTGTATGAGCCATCAGTTTCAGCTGTTACAGCGGTGCCGTTCATGTCGATAGCATTGATAGCATATCCATCAGCCGTGCTGAAAGCCACCTCGGTGCCTTCCAGACATGAGAGGGCGCTGGTAAAGTTGTTAACAGAAACGATGCGGTCTTTTGTTACGTTCAGTTTCTCGGCATCGCCATCAACAGTGATGTTTGCCTCAACCTTGGCAGGTGTCTTGGTGAAGAACAGTTTTACAACATCGTTATCGGCAAGGGTAAGCGAGTAAGACTGGGCACCAGCGTAAGGCGGTGTTACCAGCTCGTCGTTCTTATACACGTTAAGAGATGTGGTGCCATAAACCGAGGTGTTGAAAGGACTGTCACCATCGTAAAACTCGATGGTGTTATAGCCTGTAGCCAATTTCTGCTGAGTGTAGTCTTTACGCATGAAACGCATCATTGAGGGAGCATCGGCATCTTCAACATATACAACGGCCTTCTTGTCGCGCACCAATGCAGCGGTAGTAACCGTAAGGTTCATACCATCAACAGCCTTCACGTTTACCTCGCTAAAGCCGTCGCGGTCAGTATATTTGGTGGTGCCATCGGTAACGCTTACCAAACGGAAGCCATCGTTAGCAGCGATGCAGAGGATGGGAGCCGACTCAGGAATTTCAACATCGTTTAAGCCCGTCTTCACATCGGCCTTATTGCCATAATATGAGTAGCCTTTATACACGGTTACGTGCGAAGCGTCGTCGATGTTTACATGAGCAGTCATGTTGCCATACTTGTGGGCTACAATGTTAACGGTGCTGGTAGCAGTAATCTTAAATTCGTAGCTGCCGTAGAAGTCGATGTCGCTACCATTTACGTTGAAGCTCTCAAGTTTATAATCGTTGGTATTGCCCTTAATGGTAACCTTCGAGCCAACCTTTACAGTGAAGTTGTCGTCGAGATAATTGGTTACAGGAACGTTGTTTACCAGCACCTCGGTGATAAAGCCGCCAGCCTTCTCGCTGAGGTTAAACTTCACAGCATAATCGATATTGGGATAGTTGGCCACAATGTTAATTTCGTCGCCATCAACCACGTCGATGCGGTATGAGCCGTATGCGGCAGCTACTGATGTGCCGTTCTTCGTCACGCTATACAATGATGTGTTGCTATCTTTGGCCGAAACCGCCAGTGGCGACTCGACACCAGGCACAAACTTAACATTGTTTACACCATTTTCAAGATTCAGTTTGCTATAGGTGCCCGAGGTGCCTAACGTTACTTTTGAGGCATCATCTACTGTTACCTTGCACACTGCGGTACGCACTTCGTCAAGTGTGGCGGTGGTTACACCCACTTAGCGCCATCATGCTTGCTCTCATCAAGACTTACGCTGCAGCTGGTGAGCGAAGAGATATACTCGTCAGAGGTACCATTATTTACCTGCTTGAGCACGAAACCAGTGTTCGCCGAGAAATACAGGCGGTCGCCCGTCTTCACGTCAAGCACGTTGTCGCCATTAGTCAAACTCTGGGCCGACGATCCTAAATACAATGTTAATTTTGAAGCGTCGTCAACGTTCACGGTAACGTTGAAGGCTTGCATCGGCACTAACGCCACGACCATGAGCAACACGGTCAGGATAAAACTTTTTTTCATAATAAAGATAGAACTTTGTCAAGCAAAAAAGAACAATAAGCCGCCTCCCTCGATTGGCTCACCATTCATACTCTCTCAACAATTAAGTAAAAAAAATTCAAGATAAGTAATATAAATTATGTGAAAAGGTAGATATAAAAAACAACACTTTAAAGCGATATAATGTTTTTTAACTATTTCGGATTGATATTGACGAAAATGAGGATGCATTTTATGCATAAATATGCAATATGGTATGCGTCTTCTGAAAGGCATCAAATTACAGTCTGAAAGCATGGGTTTCGCATCGTAAAACCCAGCATATTACAGCCTGAAAGCATGGGTTTCAGGCCCTAAAACCCATGCTTTCTCAAACGAGAAGTATCAACTTTGAAAAGTGTAAGCAATTCATACGCATTTGCTTATAGGTTATAATATTTTTCACATTTCTTATACAAACATAAGTTAATTCCCTAAAAACCCGTTTTTGTATATTTATGCAGTTTCTTGCATAAATATACAAAAACAAGAAATGCCTCTCTCGCCAGTTTGACATTAGCCAAGCATCAAGAACACATCAACGGTTACAGTTTTTCGCATTTTGCTTACATAAAAATTCAAATTATAAGCAAACAATAGCATTGTAGGTGAAAAAACGCCACCTTACATACACTTTGTTGAAGAAAATTATTATCTTTGCATAAGATAAGCGGCACCTCGGCAAAGATTACAAGCAAGCTTGTATCTCTGCTCTCGGTTTGCATTATCTTTGCATAAGATAAGCGGCACCTCGGCAAAGATTACAAGCAAGCTTGTATCTCTGCTCTCGGTTTGCATTATCTTTGCATAATATTAATCACACCTCGATAAGAGGTGAGCTTAAGACAACAACATCACAACACAAACAAGAGAGAAAAGATGAATGTTGCAATCATAAAATACAACGCCGGAAACATTCACTCGGTGGTGAACGCGCTGAAACGCTTGGGCGTAACGCCTACCTACACCGACGAGCCTGAAGCACTGATGAAGGCCGACCACATTTTGTTCCCAGGACAAGGCGAGGCGGCTACCACCATGCAATATCTGAAGGCGCACCGCCTTGACGAGGTGATAAAAAGCCTACGGCAACCCGTGCTGGGCATATGCATTGGCCAGCAACTGCTGTGCCGCCACTCGGAAGAGGGCGACACCGACTGCATAGGCATCTTCCCCACCGACGTAAAACGCTTTGTGCCTCAACGACACGAAGACAAGGTGCCGGCCATGGGCTGGAACAACATTTACAATTGCCAGTCGGCATTGTTCAAAGGCATCGCCCCTGACGAGTTTGTGTATTTCGTACACAGCTACTATGTGCCCCTGTGCGACTTCACCGCCGCCACAGCCAACTATATAGCACCCTTCAGCGCGGCCTTGCATAAAGACAATTTCTACGCCACACAGTTTCACCCTGAGAAGAGTGGTGCCACGGGCGAAAAAATCATCAAAAACTTTTTAGAGTTATGATAGAAATTATTCCTGCCATCGACATCATCAACGGCCAGTGTGTGCGTCTTACAAAGGGCAATTATGACCAGAAGACCGTTTACGGCGACAATCCTGCCGACATGGCGCAAACGTTTGAACGCTTGGGAGCACGACGCCTACATGTGGTTGACCTGGATGGTGCCAAATCGAAGCACGTGGTAAACCTTGATACATTGAAACGCATTGCCGAGCGCACACAGCTGCGCATCGACTTTGGCGGTGGCATCAAGACCGACGACGACATACAAAAAGCCTTCAGCAACGGCGCACACATGGTAACGGTGGGCAGCATTGCCGTAAGCCACCCCACCCTCTTCGCACAATGGCTGACAACCTACGGGGCCGATAAAATAATATTGGGGGCCGATGTGCGCAACGGTAAGGTGTCGATAAACGGGTGGAAGGAAGACTCGAGCACCGACCTTTTCGACTTTCTCGACCACTACACCGCTATGGGCGTTACACAGGTGCTATGCACCGATATATCGAAAGACGGAACACTCGAAGGCCCTGCCATCGACCTGTATCGGCAAATCATGCAACGCTATCCCAGCTTGCACCTCATTGCCAGCGGGGGCGTATCATCAAACGCCGACATCGAGGCGCTAAACGCAGCGGGTATACCGGCCGTAGTGTTTGGAAAAGCCTTCTACGAGGGGCACATCAATCTTGAAACATTGCAACTATGACAACAACACAACACCTCTCGACCCAACGAGGTTTGGCAAAACGCATCATACCTTGCCTCGACGTGAAGGATGGCGAAACGGTGAAAGGCACCAACTTTGTGAACCTGCGACGGGCGGGCGACCCCGTGGAACTGGGTAAAATGTATAGCGCAGCGGGAGCCGACGAGCTCGTCTTCCTCGACATCACAGCCAGCATTGAAGGACGTAAAACCTTCACCGACATGGTGACACGCGTGGCCGAAGAGATAAACATTCCCTTCACCGTGGGCGGTGGCATAAACGCCATTGACGATGTTGAACGCTTGCTGATGGCGGGTGCCGATAAGGTGAGCATCAACTCGGCAGCCATCAAGAACCCTCAGTTGGTGAACGACATTGCTCGACGTTTTGGCTCACAGGTATGTGTGTGTGCCATCGATGCCCGACTGGACGACGACGGATGGCACTGCTACGTGAAAGGCGGACGCGAACGCACTCAGCTAAACCTGTTCAACTGGGCCAGCGAGGTGGCCGACCGTGGTGCTGGCGAGATACTATTTACCAGCATGGACCACGACGGCGTAAAACAGGGATATGCCAACGAAGCGCTGGCACAACTGTCTGACCGCCTCTCAATACCTATCATTGCCAGCGGTGGAGCAGGCACCATGCAACACTTTAAAGAGGCATTTACACAGGGTAAGGCCGACGCGGCATTGGCTGCCAGCGTGTTCCACTTCGGACAGATAGCCATACCTGACCTTAAACGTTATCTTGCCCACGAAGGTATTAACGTTAGGCTGTAAGCCTGAAGAGGAAAAGACAAATAAAGGTTTTACACCTTATTATATATACATACACAAATACAACGACATTACAAGAAGAAACATGATGCAGATTGATTTTGAAAAAATGGGAGGACTGGTGCCAGCTATCATTCAAGATGCCACCACCAAAAACGTACTGATGCTGGGCTTCATGAACGAAGAGGCCTATCAAAAAACCATCGAGACAAAGAAGGTGACCTTCTGGTCGCGCTCGCGACACTGTCTGTGGACAAAGGGCGAAACATCAGGACATTATCTGCATCTGGTTAGCATACAGAACGATTGCGATAACGACACGCTGCTGGTAAAAGTGAACCCTGAAGGGCCTACTTGCCACAAAGGCACCGACACCTGTTGGGGCGAAGACAACACTGCCAATCCGCTTTTGTTTCTTACTGAATTGCAAAACTTTATAAACAAGCGTCACGAAGAGATGCCTGAGGGCTCATACACCACCAGCCTGTTTAAAGACGGGCTGAACCGAATGGCACAAAAGGTGGGCGAAGAGGCTCTTGAGGCGGTTATTGAGGCTACTAATGGCACCAACGAACGCCTGATATACGAGGCTTCTGATATGTTCTATCATCTCATCGTGCTGCTTACAAGCAAGGGCTTGCGCATTGAAGATATTGCCAAAGAGCTTCAGGTGCGCCACGACCCTTCTTGGCATAAACACTAAGCATATAAGCATTAACACACATAACAGATATGTTGGTAGACTATCGTAAAGTAAATATTTACCAGGACGAAGAACTGATATTGAAAGACGTTGATTGGAACATCGACGAAGGACAGTTTGTGTACGTCATCGGAAAAGTGGGTTCGGGCAAAAGCTCGCTGCTAAAAACACTGTATTGCGAGCTCGACATCTACAGCGACGAGGCTGAAAAGGCCGAGGTGCTGGAGCGCGATGTTATACACATAAAACGCAAAGAGATACCTGCGTTGCGCCGCGAGATGGGCATCATCTTCCAAGATTTTCAGTTACTGCACGACCGCACCGTGTACAGCAACCTAAGGTTTGTACTGAAATCGACAGGATGGAAAAATAACGACGACATTGACAACCGAATAACCGAGGTGCTGGAAAAAGTGGGCATGGAAGACAAAAAAGACAAACGCCCACACGAGCTTTCGGGTGGAGAGCAGCAACGCATTGCCATAGCACGCGCCTTGCTGAACACGCCAAAAATAATTATTGCCGACGAGCCCACTGGAAACCTCGACCCAGAAACAGCCGACAACATTGTTAGTCTGCTGCACGACATCACCAGTTCAGGCACTGCTGTGGTAATGTCGACACACAACTTGCACATCGTTGACAAGCATCCTGGCATCGTGTACCGCTGCGAAAAAGGCGAACTGCAAAAGGTAAACAGTTGATAGAAAGCAGCTTCGTCTCCGCCCCTACCGCAACATATTACATCATAAATAGAAGAAACATCATTAATAGCAACCTATAAATAAAGATAGACATGAAAGTAATGAAATTTGGAGGCACATCGGTCGGCTCTCCCAAAAACATCAAGCATGTGGCCTCGCTCATCACTGCATCAGGTGAGCCCACGTTTGTCGTATTGTCGGCAATGTCAGGTACGACCAACACGCTGTTGGAAATTTCAAACTATCTGTATAAGAAAAACTCTGACGGCGCTAACGAGGTTATCAACAACCTTGAAAGAACGTATATGCAGCACGTTGAAGAGCTGTTTACCACCGACGAGTATAAGCAGAAAACCATCACCTTCCTGCAAAGCGAGTTTGCTTATATGCGCTCGTTCACCAAAGACATCTTCACCAGTTTTGAAGAGAAAAGCATCGTAGCACAGGGCGAAATTATGAGCACAAACATGATGCTTAATTATCTTGAAGAAATAGGCATCAAAGCTATCTTGATATCTGCGCTCGACTTTATGCGTACCGACAAAAACTCGGAACCCGACGCACAGTATATCAAAGAAAAACTTACAAACATAATGGCCGATAACGAAGGCTACCAAATATACCTCACACAGGGTTTCATCTGCCGTAATGCATACGGCGAGACCGACAACCTGCTGCGTGGAGGTAGCGACTTCACAGCATCGCTCATTGGCGTAGCACTGCAAGCCGAAGAGATACAGATATGGACCGACATTGACGGTATGCACAACAACGACCCACGATTTGTTGAAGGTACCGACGCTATACGTCAGCTGAACTTTGAAGAGGCTGCCGAGTTGGCCTACTTTGGCGCTAAAATTCTGCATCCCACCTGTGTGCAGCCTGCCAAATATTCGGGCATACCTGTACGTTTGAAAAACACTATGGACCCTCAGGCTCCTGGCACCATCATTGACAACGTGCTCATTAAAGGCAAGATAAAGGCCGTGGCTGCCAAAGACAATATCACCGCCATTAAGATTAAGTCGAGCCGTATGTTACTGGCTACTGGCTTCTTACGCAAGGTGTTTGAAATATTTGAGAGCTACCAAACACCCATCGACATGGTGGCTACCAGCGAGGTAGGCGTATCGATGAGCATCGACAATATTGAGCACCTAAATGCCATCGTTGACGAACTGAAGAAGTATGGCACAGTAACGGTAGACGAAGATATGTGCATTGTGTGCGTGGTGGGCGACCTCGACTGGAGCAACCTGGGCTTTGAAACACTGGTGCTTGAGGCAATGAAGGATATACCCGTGCGCATGATTTCGTATGGCGGTTCTAATTATAACATCTCGTTCCTCATCAAAGAGTCTGACAAGCAAAAGGCTTTGCAAAACTTGAGCAACGTGCTGTTTAAATAAGAAAAGGATAACAGAGAGAGATTTACATAACGATTTAAAGAAAGACGATGAAAGGACAGTTTCCAATTGGCCAATTCGAAGGCATACAAACACCCTTCTACTATTATGACACAAAGGTGCTGAACAACACCTTGAAAGCTATCAACGCTGAGACAGCCAAGCATAGCAACTATCATGTGCATTATGCTGTAAAGGCTAATGCCAACGCCAAAATTTTGAACATCATACAACAGGCGGGCCTGGGCGCCGACTGCGTGAGCGGTGGCGAAATAAAGGCGGCACTGGATGCAGGATTTAAAGCAGAAGATATTGTGTATGCTGGTGTAGGAAAAAGCGATTGGGAAATAAACCTCGGACTGGATGCCGGTATCAGCTGCTTCAACGTTGAAAGTGTGGCCGAACTGGAGATCATCAACGAGCTGGCCGAAGCGAAAGGCAAGGTGGCACACGTGGCGCTGCGCATCAACCCTAACGTGGGAGCACACACACACGCCAACATCACTACGGGGCTGGCTGAAAACAAATTTGGCATTGCCATGCAAGACATGGTGCCCACCATTGTCAAAGCAAAAAAGATGAAGAACATACACTTCATCGGCTTGCACTTTCATATCGGTTCGCAAATTCTCGACATGTCTGACTTTGTTGCGCTGTGCCATCGCATCAACGAGATACAGGATGAAATGGACCAGCTAGATATTAATATTGCAAACATTAATGTAGGTGGCGGACTGGGCATCAACTATGACGACCCTAACGGGCAACCCATACCCAACTTCAAAGAATATTTCGACACCTATGCCCAGCACCTCGTGTTGCGCGAGGGACAACAGTTGCACTTTGAGCTGGGACGTGCTGTGGTGGGACAATGTGGAACGCTTGTCACACGCACACTATACATTAAACAAGGCACCTGCAAACAGTTTGCCATCGTTGATGCGGGCATGACCGACCTTATTCGCCCGGCATTGTATCAGGCCACACACAAAATTGAAAACATCAGCAGCAACGAACCTTGCGAGGTGTATGACGTGGTAGGCCCCATCTGCGAGTCGAGCGACGTGTTTGCAAAAAGCATTGAAATCAATAAATGCCATCGCGGCGACTTGATAGCGCTACGGTCGGCAGGAGCCTACGGCGAAATTATGGCTAGCCAATACAATTGCCGCCATCTACCCAAAGGCTATGTAACTGAAGATTTATGATTGTAGATAATTTAACTATCATTGTATCAACAATACTGATTATTTTGACCATCATCACAACATTGGTGGCTAACCCATTTTTCCGACTCCGCCCAGGGCATAACAACATGCCCTGCAACGAAGATAATGCTGACGATGGATGCACAGACAACGCTGACAATGCTAAAGCCGAAAGTGCTGACAATGCTAAAGCCGAAAGCGCTGACTACAAGGCCAATGTGGGACCACGCCTGTCGGTGGTAGTGGTGTCGAACGGTACGGCCGAACAAATGGACAACCACCTATCGGCCATACTTTCACAACACTATGAGCCTGGTTTCGAGGTGATTGTGGTTGCAGGGCATCGCGACTCGGAAACAGAAGACGTGCTGAAACGCTATGCGGCCAACTCAACACTCTATACCACCTTTGTGCCACAGCGTTCGCTATTTATGAGTAGGGGGAAACTGGCCATGACCATTGGCGTAAAAGCAGCTCACAACGAGTGGGTTATCATTACCGACTCGAGATATACGCCCGTGTCAGACCAATGGCTTAAGGCCATGGCAACAGGATGCACCAACGATAAAGATCTGGTGCTGGGCTACTCAAACTATGAGGCCAAGGCCAAACCCTTCTATCGTTTTGAACGCTTACGCGAGCAGGCATACTTTCTACGCATGGCCTATAACGGCAAGGCCTTTTGTGCCAATGCGGGCAATGTAATGTTTCGCCGCGACCTCTTCATCAACAACGATGGCTATCGTGGAAACTTGCAGTTTATTCAGGGCGAATACGACTTTATCGTAAACAAATATGCCAAAAAAGGAAATGCTGCCGTGATAACAAGCCCCGACGCATGGATGCAAGAAGATGCCCCCAGCAAGAACGCATGGCGTATCGAAAAGATTGGATTTATCAATTATCGTGGCTCACTGCAAGGCATCAACCGCTACAGGGCTCTACATATGTTCGACACCTTTTGTCTGTATACCAACTATCTTGCCGACATAGCATTTGGCACATGGGCGGCCATCTCACAAAACTGGATCATGTTGGCTGCAGCCTGTGTGGCCTTTATCGGCACGCTGGTGGCTCGCACCATCATCGCCAACAAGATGTTTAAACGCTTCGACACGCAACTCTCGGCTTGGCGAGCCATCCCTTACGAGCTTCGCGGCTTCTGGCATAGCCTCATCTACCGCATACGCTATGCTTATGCCGATAAACACGTGTTCTCAAGTCATAAACTGTAAACGCAATCTTCTGGCAATAAGATTATCAGTAATAAGCCCCAGTTATATGAATATAAGCATCGTTTTCACCTCTGAAGGCCCTTCGTGCCAAGCATACCTTGACATGGTGGAAGGGTTGCATAGCATTATAAGCCAAGACACAGCACACCATATAGGCAATGAGAACCCTGACATTGTGCATCTGTTTGGCGAGTTCGACTGGAAAACGCGCCACCTGCTTGACCGCTATCACGGCTTGAGAATACCAACGGTATTGACAGTGTGCAACGCCCTGTCAACCTACACTCAGAAACATGCTGAACTGAAACAAAAATCGGGACGGATACTAAAGAAGCAAGTGCTGAAACGGGCTACTGCCGTACACGCAATAGGCGAAACCGAAGCAGCAGCCCTACAAACGACAGTGCCCAACCTTCAAGTAGCCACCATTGCCAATGCCGCAGTTACGGGTGCCACATCGTTCAAAGAGATGACGAACGCTCTGATACATCTGTATAGCACTACCATGGCGAAACATGAACAAACGGTGCATGAAACAATAGAGAAAAAGTTGGCTTTGGCAAAGGTCGATGCAGCAGATGAAGTAGCTGTGGTGAGCAAACAACTGTTGTACGACAAATATCTGAACACACGCGGACTACTAACAACCAAACGATTGGAAGAAACGGCACAACTGCTCATTCGTACCGACTATGATGAAGACCGCTTGGCGGCACTATTACCTAAGCTGGGCATAACAACATTTACCCAAGAACTGCTGGCATTGCTGGAAGAGCAATCATTGCTAACAGAAGGCTTCATGCCCATCAAACGGAGCAAGAAGCAGTTGAAAATAAACTCTGTAAATAAACTATAGAATAACATGATGGCACTGGCCGCACACACAAAATATAAATTTCACGCTAACGACCATACCCCACTAAACCCCAATAACATGGAAAGAACAACACCCGATGTAAAATATCTAAAGTTGCTGTCGCAATCGTTTCCGTCGATTGCCGAGGCTAGCACTGAAATCATTAACTTACAAGCCATCCTCAACTTACCGAAGGGTACCGAGCACTTCTTGGCCGACGTGCATGGCGAACACGAAGCGTTCAGACATGTGCTGAAAAACGCTTCAGGTAACATACGCCGAAAGGTGAACGACTTGTTTGGAAACACCTTACGCGAGTCGGAACAACGCGAGCTATGCACCCTGATCTATTATCCTGACGAAAAGTTGGAACTGGTAAAGGCTTCTGAACCAGATATAAACGACTGGTATCACATTACCATTCATTATTTGGTTTCTATCTGCCGACTGGTATCGAGCAAATACACACGATCGAAGGTGCGTAAGTCGTTACCTACCGACTTCAGTTATATCATACAAGAGTTGCTGCATGAACGCACCGACGACGTTAACAAAACTGCGTATGTAAACGGCATCATCGACAGCATAATTTCAACCGGACGCGCTGACGACTTTATCATTGCCATTTGTAACGTTATACAACGGCTGTCAATTGACCAGTTGCATATTTTGGGCGACATCTACGATCGCGGATCGGGAGCACATATCATTCTCGACACACTGGCAAAATATCATAGTTGGGACATACAATGGGGCAACCACGACATCTTATGGATGGGCGCACTGGCAGGCAACAAGGCTTGCATCTGCAATGTCATACGATTGTCGTTGCGCTACGCAAACCTCTCCACACTGGAAGAAGGTTACGGCATCAATCTGGTGCCACTGGCCACCTTTGCCATGGAAACGTATGGCGATGCGCCATGCACCGAATTTGAGCCCAAGCTGGGTAAAGACGACGATGTTGACGGAAAGACACAACGCCTCATCACCTTGATGCACAAAGCAATAGCCATTCTACAATTTAAGGCTGAGGGCGAACTGTTCATCAAGCATCCTGAATGGAACATGGCCGACCGTCTGTTGTTCAACCACATCAACTATACCGATGGTACCATCAATATTGATGGAAAACAGTATGAATTGCGCAGCAACAATTTTGTAACTATCGACCCCAAAGACCCTTACCGCCTGAGCGCTGAGGAAGAAGACTTGATGGAGAAGTTGGTGCACACGTTCCGCGTAAGCGAGAAGCTGCATAAGCACATACGTTTGCTGCTGCAACATGGCTGCATGTATGCGGTGTTTAACAACAATCTGCTGTTTCACGCCTCTATCCCACTGAACGAAGATGGCACACTGAAAGAAGTAGAAATTGCACCTGGAAGAAAATATAAAGGCAAAGAATTGCTGTATAACATTGGCATGCTCATTAGGAAAGCATTTCAAGACGATGCTACACCCAAGGAGCGAAAATATGCTACCGACTATTTTCTTTACTTATGGTGTGGACCTAATAGCCCACTGTTCGACAAGTCGAAGATGGCTACGTTTGAACGTTACTTCATTGCCGATAAAGAAACACATAAGGAAGAAAAAGGCAACTACTTCTTGCTGCGTGATAACCCCGACATCGTAGATGCCATTATGGATGCCTTCGGCGTGACAGGACCAAACCGACACATCATCAACGGACACGTACCTGTGCACGTAGTAAATGGTGAAAACCCCATTAAAGCCGATGGTAAGTTGATGGTGATTGATGGCGGTTTTTCTTCGGCCTATCATAAAGAAACGGGCATAGCTGGCTACACGCTTATCTATCACAGTCGCGGTTTCCAGCTTGTACAGCATGAACCATTCACCAGTACGGCCGACGCCATACGCAAGTGTCTTGACATTCGTAGCACTACCTACATCATAGAGATGTCGCATCGCCGAATGTTGGTGGCCGACACCGATATAGGCACCGAGCTGAAACGTCAAATCTCTGATCTGCAAGACTTGCTGTATGCATATCGGCACGACCTTATCAAGGAAAAGAAGTAAAAGAATAGAAGAGCATAATAACAAAAGAAACTAAGGTTCTAAGATTTTAAAAATCAAAACAATAAGCCACGGCTTGCAACATCATTGTTGAACAAGTCGTGGCTTATTTTATTGCATCATTGGCAATCTGCTATCTTACAACAAACTCTTATCCAGCAGCCGCACACCCTTTTCGGTGCAAATGCCACGAAGAAAGAGCAAGGTTACATTATGAAACAAATAATCAAGCTTATAGGTGCGATACATTTGCGTACGCATAACATAATCCATTGCAGCATCACCTATTTTTGTAACAATATCATAATCAATATCGGAACGGAAATAGCCCTCTTGCACACCACGCTTTAAAAAAGCATTTTGGTTTTGACGCATCTTGCAGTGTTGTTGTTCGAAAAACGCTAACACCTTAGGATACTTGCTCAGCTCATCAAGGAACAATGGGTTCATGCTTGCTGTATGCTCTATCTTCATATGGAAGAACTCAAGAATAATATCAATAACGTTATGCGAAGCATCGGCAGCAAATTCTTCCATATAACGGTTCATCGCTGTTTCAAAATGCTCGATGCCTTCCAATAACAATTCTTCTTTATTAGCATATATTTCATAAAGCGTACGTTTCGAGATTGACAGTTTGCAAGCAATATCGTCCATCTTCACGGCTCGCACACCATGGGCATGAAATTCGTCCATAGAAACCGATAAAATACGGTTGCGTAATTCACGGCGATAAGCAGTCTGACAGTTTATTTTCTGCATATGTATTATGTTTTGTCGCAAAGTTACAAAAAAAGTAACAAAACCTATATTTTTTCAAAAGTTTTTATTACTTTTGTGCAATAATAACTGGTCTACTTATAGTAAATCATTACATACATCCCACAATAATAAATAGAGATAGGCGAAACAACAAGTTGTTTTCAGAAAACACATTTAAAGGATATAATTATGGTCAAGATTACAAAAGAGGCGGCCCTAGAGTATCACCAGAATGGGCGTCCTGGAAAAATCGAAGTAAAGCCGACGAAGCCCTACCACACCCAGACAGACCTCAGTCTGGCTTATTCACCTGGTGTGGCATTTCCTTGTTTGGAAATTCAAAACACCCCCGATGATGTTTACAAGTACACCGACAAAGGTAACCTTGTGGCCGTTATCTCTAACGGTACAGCCGTATTGGGTTTGGGCGACATTGGCGCAATGAGCGGCAAGCCCGTTATGGAAGGCAAGGGCCTGCTGTTTAAGATTTACGGTGGCATCGATGTCTTCGACATTGAAGTTGACGAGAAAGACCCTGAGAAATTTTGTGAGGCCGTAGAGAAGATTGCCCCTACCTTTGGTGGCATCAACCTTGAAGATATCAAGGCCCCTGAATGTTTCTATATTGAAGAGCGACTGAAGAGAACACTCGACATTCCTGTGATGCACGACGACCAGCATGGCACCGCCATCATCTCGGCAGCAGGATTGAAAAACGCACTTGAGGTTGCAGGCAAAGACATTGCAAAGGTTAAGATTGTGGTGAATGGTGCTGGTGCCGCTGCCATCAGCTGCACTAAGTTGTATGTAGCACTGGGCGCTAAGATAGAAAACATCGTCATGCTCGACTCGAAAGGCGTGATCACCTCTGACCGCGAAAACCTTACCGAGCAGAAGAAGATGTTTGCTACCGACCGTCGCGACGTACACACACTGGCCGAAGCCGTTAATGGTGCCGACGTATTTGTAGGTCTGTCGAAAGGCAACGTGCTTACACAAGACATGATACGCTCAATGGCCGACCAGCCCATCGTGTTTGCGCTGGCAAACCCCGTGCCAGAGATTAGTTATGAAGATGCGATGGCAAGCCGCCCCGACGTGCTGATGTCGACCGGACGTAGCGACTATCCCAACCAGATTAACAACGTAATTGGTTTCCCCTATATCTTCCGCGGTGCTCTCGACGTTCATGCCAAGGCTATCAACGAAGAAATGAAGATGGCTGCCGTACATGCTATCGCCGACTTGGCCAAACAGCCTGTGCCCGATGTTGTGAACGACGTTTATCATGTAAACGACCTCACCTTTGGCCCGCACTATTTCATCCCGAAACCTGTCGACCCACGACTCATCACCGAGGTAAGTGCTGCCGTAGCAAAAGCTGCTATCGAGAGTGGCGTAGCACGTCGCACAATTACCGACTGGGATGCTTACAAAAAGAGCCTCATGCAGCTGCTGGGACAGGAGTCGAAACTCACACGCAAGTTGCACGACACCGCCCGCCAGCACCCACAGCGCGTAGTGTTTGCTGAAGGTGGTCACCCCACCATGATGAAGGCTGCCGTTCAGGCTAAGGTTGAAGGCATCTGCCAGCCTATCTTGCTGGGCAACCCCGACCGCTTGAACCGTTTGGCTCAACGTTTGAAACTCGACCTCAGCGACATCGAAATTATCGATATGCGTGCCGACCAAGAGCAACGCCACCGTGCCAACTTTGCCAAACATCTGGCAAAGAAGCGTGCACGCCAAGGCTACACATTCGAGGAGGCTTATGATAAGATGTATGAGCGCAACTACTTTGGTATGATGATGGTAGAGACAGGTGAGGCCGACGCTTTCATCACAGGTCTTTACACAAAATATTCAAACACCATCAAGGTGGCAAAAGAGGTTGTAGGCATTCGTCCTGAATACAAACACTTCGGTGCTATGCACATCCTCAACACGCAAAAGGGCACGTTCTACATTGCCGATACCCTCATCAATCGTCACCCCGATGAGAACGTGCTGGTAGATATCGCTAAACTTTCGGCACACACCGTGCGCTTCTTCAACGAAGAGCCGCACATTGCCATGATTAGCTACTCTAACTTTGGTACCGATGAGCAAGGCAGCCCCGTAAAGGTGCACAATGCTGTTGAAGAACTGCAAAAGCAATATCCCGACTTGGCTATTGACGGTGAGATGCAGGTAAACTTTGCTTTGAACAAGCAGCTGCGCGACGACAAGTATCCGTTCACTCGCTTGAAAGGCTTGGATGTTAACACTCTGGTGTTCCCCAACATGAGCAGCGCTAACGCCAGCTATAAACTGCTGCAGGCACTTGACCCCGACGCTGAAATTATCGGCCCGATACAGATGGGATTGAACAAGCCTATCCACTTCACCGATTTTGAAAGTTCTGTACGCGACATCGTTAACATTACAGCTGTAGCTGTTATCGATGCATACGTAGACAAGATTAAGAGCAACAAATAATTACATTATCTGAAAGATGACAGGAAAGAAGGTGCAGAAGGATGCTACAGCATCGTTAAGTCTTCATACCTTTCCTGTCATCTTTCTTTTTATATTTTAAAGCCTATGATTACATTTCCTTGCGCAAAAATTAACCTTGGACTAAACGTAGTAGCCAAACGCCCTGATGGTTATCACGACATCGAAACCGTGTTCTACCCCATCCCCCTATATGATGCGTTAGAAATAAAGCTGATGGACGAACGGTTTCCATCGCCCGTCGACTGCGACCTCAAAGTAACAGGCAATGCCATTGATTGTAATGATGCCGATAACATTGTGGTGAAAGCCTACAATAGCATTGCCGCCGAATATAAAATTCCGCGCGTTCACGCACATCTCTATAAACACATTCCTTCACAAGCAGGATTAGGAGGCGGATCAAGCGACGCCGCCTATATGATACGCCTGCTGGACGAACGTTTCCGACTGAACATAGGCATTGCCGAGATGGAAAAACATGCCGCAAAGATTGGCGCCGACTGTGCCTTCTTTATCACCTCAGAACCATCGTTTGCCACTGGCATAGGCAATATCTTATCGCCTGCCGACTCGCCTAAAGGCAATCTGCATGGTTTTCATCTTGTTGTGGTAAAACCTGATGTGGCCGTATCGACAAAAGAAGCTTACCAACAAATAGTGCCCCAAAAGCCCAGCATCTGCTGTCGCGATGCCGTGCGTATGCCTATCGACACATGGAAAGATAATCTGACAAACGATTTTGAAGCACCAGCCTTCAAAGTACATCCCATCTTGGCCGACATCAAGCAAGCACTATACAACCAAGGAGCCGTTTATGCACAAATGAGTGGTAGCGGCAGCGCCATGTTCGGCATCTTTAGAAACGAGCCACAGATTGATGAAACCGTGTTTGGCAATGCCCAAACATTTAAGATGAAACTATAATATTTTCAACGATATCATTAAATAGTATTCTAAAACAAAAAAAAGAATACGCCAAAGAGAAGATACGTTGAAGAGAATTTAGATAGAAGAAAACACATTGATAAAAACACGTTGAAAAGATTATTCGTTAAGTAGGTGTTCAAAATTGATTTAAATGATTCTATGCCATATTTTGGTCTGTATGTCCAGCTCCGAAGAGGGAGTGTAGCGGGCTACACGACCGATGAGAGCTGGGCATACAGGCCAAAAGAGGGCGTAGAGGCATTTGAAAGCATAACCTTTTTTATTAGATTAATACATACGATTAATTATGAACACCTACTTAAGAATAACACGCTATATATGGACAATAAAAACGAACGTTTTCCTTTGGTTGACGAAACAGGTAACGTGCTGGGAAGCATAACCCGAGGCGAAGCACATGATGGCAGCAAAAAGCTACATCCGGTGGTTCATCTGCATTTGTTTAACAGCAAAGGCGAGCTGTATCTACAAAAGCGCCCCAACTGGAAAGATATTCAACCTGGCAAGTGGGATACTGCTTGTGGCGGACATGTCGACTTTGGCGAAGATATTGCTACTGCCCTCCATCGCGAGGTGCACGAAGAATTGGGCGTTGACAGATACGACCCTATCTTCATTAAAAAATATGTCTTCGAGAGTGCTCGTGAACGCGAGTTGGTTCATGTCTTCACTGCCACATACGACGGAGAGGTTAAGCCGTCGTCGGAAGAATTAGACGGTGGCCGCTTTTGGTCTATTGACGCTATTCAACAAAATATTGGCAATAACAGCTTCACTCCTAACTTCGAGCAAGAGTTTACAAACACCTTGTTGCCATACATTGAGGGAGAGCGTGAATAGACAATAACGCCAACAATCGAATAGCAAACGAAAAAGCAGTAACTATCGCGAAACAACGATTATCATCAGGAACAGGAACTATCGCGAAACAATAGTTATCGAGAAACAGTAATTTTGGTAAACAGAAAGGATGAACATTCTTGCTCATCATCAATTCGTTAATTGATTGAGCATAAATGTTCATCCTTTTATTGTGAGGGACCACTTGTTACATAACAAGCGCACCCTGTATCATTAGTCGAAATTTGTGTTGGCAGTTTAATTATTCACCAAAATATCTCTTGTAGAGACCCATGAAGCCAGCGCAGTGACGAGCCTCGTCCTTTGCCATCTCATGAACAGTGTCGTGGGTAGCATCCATGCCAGCAGCCTTAGCGTTCTTTGCAATACGGAACTTGTCTTCGCAAGCACCACGCTCAGCAGCGATACGAGCCTCAAGATTGCTCTTGGTATCTTTCAATACGTCGCCCAGCAATTCAGCAAACTTGCTTGCATGCTCAGCCTCTTCAAAAGCATAGCGCTTGAAAGCCTCAGCAATCTCGGGATAGCCCTCGCGATCAGCCTGACGGCTCATAGCCAAGTACATACCTACCTCGCCACACTCACCATTGAAGTGGGTTTCCAAGTCTTTTATCATCTCAGCATTTGCATCCTCAGTGCGAGCAGCGCCCAGAGTGTGAACGGTAGCAAAAGCAGGCTCATCGCCTACAACGTCCATCTCTTTAAACTTGCTCTTGGGTGCTTTACATACGGGGCATGTCTCAGGAGCTTCAGTACCTTCATAAATATAACCGCAAACTGTGCAAATAAATTTCTTTTTCATAATGTTCTATTTTTAATGTTATTGTATATGTTATCTATTTAATTATTTCATTTATCTATTTTTGCAAGCATCAACACTGAGCTGTTCCAGCACAACGCTTTACCTTTAAGCATCAACACTTTGTTTCTTCTTGTTTCAAACAATTGGCACAAACGCCGCGATAATACAGTTGTACATCGTCTACCCTATTGCCTCCAACCATACCTACCTCACTACGTTTCGGAGCAGGAACGTCAAAGAGGTCAATCACTCGTCCACATTTCTTGCATAAAAAGTGAACATGTTCCTTTGTGTTTCCATCGTAGCACTGATGATGGTCGTCTATGGTGAGCAACTGTGCTGCATTGGTTTCAGCAAAGAGGCGCAACGTATTATATAATGTGGTGCGACTCAGCGTGGGTATAGACGGCAGCAAATCTTTATATAAATCGTCAATGGTGGGATGCGTGGCATGCTTCAACAGATAATCCATTATCGAAAGACGCTGCATCGATGGGCGAATTCCGCAGTCCACCAACCTAAGATAGGCATCACTTTCTTTCATCTAAATTGTGTTTCATTTATTTGACATTGCAAAGATAGGAATAATATTTTAAACTACCAAACAATTTTGTACTTTTTACAATTTTATTTTGAAAATAATTTTATTTACGATACATTTATTTCTATAACTCATTATGTATAAGCACTTAATGTAAGTTAACCCTTAAATTATTCGAAATACTAATATTTATAAATTATCGAACCATGGTTTTTAAACTCGCAAAACAAGCAGTTTGCATTGGTACTTGGGCCAATTACTCCAGTACTTCATAGGAGATTACTCCAGTACTTCATAGGGGATTACTCCAGTACTTCATAGGGGATTACTCCAGTACTTGGGCGAGATTACTCTAGTACTTGATGGAGATTACTGCAGTACTTGGGCCAAGTACTGGCTCTTACTTTTCCACACCCTCACTTAGACAAGGAGTAGTAGTCGCAAAAAAAATGCCTACGACATTTCTGTCGTAGGCATAATAATATGATACATTTAGTATATATCAAGATAAAAATGAGAGGCGAGCCTTATTTTGTTTCAGGCATAGTTACAAATTCGCCTTTCAGTTGCAACATTTTGCGAGCATACTCAGTAGGATATCCAGGGCGAGATACTGTGGCACCGAGGCCTGTCTTTGTGCGTTCAAACTGTCCGTTCTTTTCAGGTTTCACGGCCATGTCGTTAAACTTCACAATAAGATAGGTAGCCAGCTTGTTCCAACGTTGCAACATCTGCGTTGCCTTGTCAACCGAGTAGTTGTTAAGATATTTAACGGCCTCGTCGCGGTTTGTCTGTTGCAGTTCAAGTGCCTTCGCCTCAACCTGAGCTTGCTGTGCAAAATAGCTTTGCTCTAAGCTGTCGCGCACCTCTTTCAGTGCGGGGAAAAGCTGCGAATAGCGCGGATAAACCATGTTGCTCACCCAGTTGCATACCCAGAAAGCGCTCTTTTTCGAGAACGTTACCGCATCGGCATCAGGCGCATTATAACACTCGGGGCGCACGGTGCTACAGCAATATACTGGCGTATAAGCCACCATATTGGGGTCGTCGTTACCAAACCACAGCACGCCACCCACCTCACGTGGCAACCAAGCACGCATCTGAGCCACAAAGGAGAAAGCTGTTTGCTGCGTACTTATTGGGCGCTCATTAAAACACTTCTTGCCATCAACCTCATAGGTAAGCGGTGTGGGCTGGTACGGCATCTGCCATATACCGCCCGCTATATCGCGGTTAGCAATATCAAGTGCCGTTCCTTCATAGTGGTCGCGCATACAAGCCTCAACATCTTGTACCGATAGTTTACGGTCAGGCACAATCCAGAGCGGCATATCCTCGGCATTAGGATCTTTGCCTAAAGCCCAAGGCAGATAGCGGTCAAAGCCCTTATCAAAATGACGGAAGAAGCTCCATACACGTGCGTCGCAGAAGCGGCGTCCACTAAAGTCGGGCTTAGCATAGGTATTTTTCCATGAGAAGTCGGCATCTTTACCCATAAACCATCCCATCTTGCGTGCATACGAGATAACATTTTTCGAATAGAGCACATTCTTCTTATCACGCATATCAAACTTGCCTATACGGCTTTGGTTAGCGTGTGCACAGATAGCATTGTCAGGAATACGAATAGCCACCCATACCGCATTTTTCGATCCTGGGCCCATACCCATCATCTCCATAATCCAAGCCTCATTGGGGTCGCAGATAGTAAACGTTTCACCCTCAGAGCAATAGCCATACTTTTCTACCAGCGATGTCATCACCGAGATAGCCTCGCGCGCCGTTTTACTGCGCTGCAAGGTTACGTAAATCAGCGACCCATAGTCGAGAATGCCTGTGGTATCTACCATTTCCTCACGTCCACCATAAGTGGTTTCGGCAATGGTAAGCTGCCACTCGTTCATATTGCCAATAACATTATACGTTTCAGCAGCCTCAGCAATCTCGCCATGATACACGTGCGAGTCCCAATCAAAAATCTTGCGCATCTCACCCTTTGCATGCTTTGCAGCAGGATAATGGCACAAGTTGGCATACATACCATAATCGTCGGCATTATAGGTACAGATGACAGAGCCGTCGGTGCTGGCATTTTTGCCCACAATAAAGTTGGTACAAGCGAACGAAGCCACTGATGCCACTGACATCAGGGCCATCATAAACAGTTTTTTCATACGCCAAACCCTCCTTTAATCGCAAGCCTTAAAGCTCATGTCAAGGCCCTTTACCGAGTGGGTGAGAGCACCTACCGAGATAAAGTCGACACCACATTCAGCATAGTCGCGCAGCGTATCGAAGGTGATACCACCACTCGACTCTACCTCATATTTACCATTGATAATCTTTACAGCCTTAGCAGTGTCGGGCACAGAGAAGTTGTCGAGCATGATACGATTGATGCCACCACACTCAAGCGCCTGATTAAGCTCGTCAAAGTTGCGCACCTCAAGTTCAATCTTCAGGTCAAGATTTTTCTCCTTCAGATATTCGTGGCAACGAGTGATAGCGTTCTTGATACCACCAGCAAAGTCAACATGGTTATCTTTCAGCAAAATCATATCAAACAAACCGATGCGGTGGTTCATACCACCACCAATCTTTACAGCCTGTTTCTCAAGGATACGCATGCCTGGTGTGGTCTTACGGGTGTCGAGCACATGCGTGTTTGTGCCCTTCAAGCGCTCAACATAGCGGTTGGTCATAGTAGCAATGCCACTCATACGTTGCATAATGTTCAGCATCAGGCGTTCTGTTTGCAGCAGCGAGCGCACCTTACCCGTTACCACCATGGCCACGTCGCCTTTGTGCACACGTGTGCCATCTTGCATCAGCACCTCCACCTTCATAGTGTTGTCGAAACGAGCAAACACTCGTTTAGCCACTTCCACGCCAGCCAAGATACCGTCTTCCTTAATCAAGAGGTGCGACTTGCCCATCGCATCTTCAGGAATACAACACAAAGTAGTGTGATCGCCATCGCCTATATCCTCAGCAAAAGCCAGGTCGATAAGTCGGTCTTCAAGTTCATTTACGCTATACATAATATTATATATCTAAATTTTAAATTCAACAATTCAGTAATTAAAATTGTGGTCGAGCCGTTACGATAGCAAAGGCCAATGCCCTTCAATCATTTGTTGTTCGTTACGCCAAACAGTAAGTCGGCCACCGTTGTTCTTTAAAACAACAGCCCCATCAAGCCAAATGGTGAAAGGTTCCTCGTGCTGCAAGGCATACATATCAGTTAACCACTGGCCTTCAAGCACCAGCACCGTTGGCCCCACAGCCTCTCTTTCGCCCGTCACTCTGTTTACAGCCAAACGCACCATACCTTACCTTATTTATTATTACTATTCAGGATGGGTTTCAGATTGCCCATTTTTATGGGACGCAGCGGTTGCACTGGCTTAGGCATATTATTCTGATTAGAATGAATACGCTCTGATGGCGGCGCAGACTTTTCCTGTTTCACATTTGGCGGTGGCGGTGCTATCTTAGTGTTTACATGGGGTGTAGCCATAGGCATAAATTGAGCCTTAGCCGAGTCGGGGCGTTGCACCTTTGTCGAGTCGGCCGATGTTTTCTCAACCTCGCGCTTTACATGCATACGAAGCAGTTTTATGTTGTAACACAAGCACAACCTTATGGTTGACGAATAGCCATTACCTCCATTGGTCAACAAGAAATAGCCTCTTACATTTTTGATGCCCAACATATCAGAGTCTTCAATCTGTAAGTGGAAATGTGATGATGATGACACGTGCAACGTTTCAGTGCGCACACTATCGTTCATAAACGTTACCGACATTACCGCAACGGCATCGCGTAAGCCCATTTGATAGATAAACTGCGCGTCGAAGTCGAGAATAATGCGGTCGCCCTTATGAAACGACGTATCAGCCTTTGCTTCAAAGCAATACGAATTAGAAATAGGGAACGGTGTGAGCGCTATACTGCGGTCGCCTTTCCATATACTGGCCGTATCGGCACCAGCTATTTCATCACCATATTGGCCCAGTCCGCTTGCCACTCCACCTTGAGCCACCAGCTCTTTTGAGAGTCGGTCGCCCAGATGTTCATATATCTCGTGCAGCAGCTGCATGTGTCTTGAGTAATATACCATTGACGAATCGAATTCGGCTCGTGTTACGTCATATTTCTCAAAGATGCTTTCCTGATAAGCCAATAAGGTAAGCGAGTCGTTTTTTCCTTCCTGTTCAAACATCACCTTAGCCAGATGATAGTCGAACAAGATGTTTTCCATCTTACCCTTCTGTATATATTCACTGGGAACCGAAGGCTTGCACGACACCATTGACACAGCTACTATCAGTGCTATGAGCACCCATTTTGTGCAATATCTTATGCCCGTGAAAGCATTTGTACGCCCCTTAAAACTATCAGAAAATGCCATTAATGTTATGAAATGAAAAATTAAACAGAAGGCTCTTTGCCCTTTATCACGCTACCCATATTTTCCAGTTCCTGCCTGTAGAACAAGAAAATGGCCACCACACTAACGCTGATGCAAGCATCGGCAAAGTTGAAGACGGGTGAAAAGAATATAAACTCGTCGCCCGCATGAAAAGGAAACCAGTCGGGATAATGCGTCACGATAAGCGGAAAATAGAACATATCAACCACCCGCCCATACAAAAACGGCGCATATCCTGTGCCAAACGGTACCACCTGCGACACCGAGAAATATGTAGACTGGTCGAACACCAATCCATAAAACATCGAGTCGAAGATATTTCCTGCAGCGCCAGCCAGCACCATTGCCAGTGCAATAACATATCCGCGCTTATGTTTGGTATGCACCACACGCCATAGATAAAAGCCTATTGCACCGATGGCCACAATACGGAACAAGCTAAGCACCAGCTTGTTAAAGAACGTCATGCCATACGCCATGCCGTTATTCTCGATAAAAAGAATTTGAAACCAGTCAGTGATATGTATCGACTGTCCTAATTCCATGTTTGTCTTGACCAGCACCTTAATGGTTTGGTCGATGACAAGCAGAATGAAGATAAGGGCGATGGCTAACATGCCATCGCCAATACCGTTTTTATTTTTTTCTTTCATTTATTTGTTGCGTGCATTTTTCGACGCCACACTCAGTGTAGCGTGCGGCACAACGCGGAGACGTTCTTTTGGAATGAGCTCACCCGTCATGCGGTCAATGCCATAAGTTTTGTTCTGTATGCGCACGAGGGCAGCCTCCAGACCTTGAATAAATTTCTGTTGACGATTTGCCATCTGCACCAGTTCTTCTTTTGTTTGCGACGCGCTACCCTCCTCCAGTGTTTTATAGGTGGGCGATGTATCATACACATCATTGCCATCGGCGTTCATAATCTGCTTCATCATAGCAGTGAAGTCGCGACGTGCAAGACGCAGTTTTTCATTGATGATGGCGCGGAATTCTTCCAACTCCTCATCGGTGTAACGCTTTTTGTCTGCCATAGTTGTTTTCGGTTTAATAAGTAAAAGAATGGAGCTGAAACAGGTGCGGCCCTACACTTTTTACAGGGCCGTTCCTAATCAGCTTAGTCTTATATAAAATATGATGGGTTTAAAAGCCAGGCTGTTTGCCTATGTTTTAGGCTTTTTCCACCTTTATCATCAATTTAAAGTCGTCGAAGTCGACCTCAGCGCCCTCGTTAGTATCAGCCACCGTCAGCGAGTCGGCCAGCACCTGACCCTTGATATAGTCGGCATAACTCTCAATAGCGTTCTCTACCTGCTCGTTTGCCGATACTGTAACATTGATACGATCAGTAATTTCGAAGTTGTTCTCCTTACGCAGGTTTTGAATACGGTTGATGAGCTCACGAGCCATACCTTCGCGACGCAGTTCCTCGTTCAGTTCTACCTCAAGGGCAACGGTAAGATTTCCCTCGTTGCTAACGAGCCATCCAGGAATGTCTTCGCTGATGATTTCAACATCGGCAGCCTCAACCGTTACGTCGTTGCCCTCAACGTTCAGCGCGATATTGCCTTGCTTCTCCAGTTCAGCAATCTGCTCTTGGTTCAGCTCGCCCATAGCAGCGGCAATGCCCTTCATCAGCTTACCAAACTTCTTACCCATGGTGCGGAAGTTGCATTTCACCTTCTTTACCAAGATGCCTGAACCTTCAACAAACTTCAGTTCCTTCACGTTCACCTCGTTCATCACCAGCTCTTTTACGGCCTCGATATGAGCCTTCTGAGCCTCGTCAACGGCGGGGATCATTATTTCCTGCAGCGGCTGGCGCACCTTGATATTCACTTTTCGACGCAGAGCCAGCACCATTGAAGTGATTTTCTGAGCCAATCCCATGCGCTCTTCCAGGTCGGGGTCGATAACACTTTCGTCGGCCACGGGGAACTGTGCCAAGTGTACCGAGCAAACATTGTCGCGGCCTGTAGCCTTTACCAAATCGATGTAGAGCTGGTCGGCATAGAATGGAGCAAACGGAGCCAACAGTTTTGCCACTGTCTCAAGACAGGTGTACAGCGTTTGATAAGCCGACAGCTTGTCTTTGCTCATTTCCTTGCCCCAGAAACGTTTACGGTTCAAACGTACGAACCAGTTAGAAAGGTCGTCATTAACGAATGTATCAATCAAACGGCCAGCACGTGTGGGGTCGTAGTTCTGCATTTCAGCATCTACCTTCTTCACCAGCGTGTTGAGCACAGAGATAATCCAGCGGTCAATCTCAGGGCGCTCATTTACGGGCACGTCAGCCTCAGCATAGTCAAAGCCATCAACATTAGCATAGAGGCTGAAGAACGAATAGGTATTATATAATGTGCCGAAGAACTTACGGCGCACCTCGTCAACACCCGTGGGGTCGAACTTAAGGTTGTCCCAAGGCTCTGAGTTGGTCATCATATAGAAGCGTACAGGGTCGGCACCATACTTGTCAATCATCTCAAATGGATTGACAGCATTGCCCAAGTGCTTTGACATTTTGTTGCCTTTGGCATCGAGCACCAATCCTGACGAGATAACATTCTTGAAGGCCACCGAGTCGAACACCATCGTAGCGATAGCGTGCAAGGTGAAGAACCAGCCACGTGTTTGGTCAACACCCTCGTTGATAAAGTCGGCGGGATAGAACTTAGGCGGGATAGCATATCCCTCATAAGTGCTGTTAACCAGCGCCTGACGGTCGGCCTCAGTACCACGAGCCATCTCACCCTCAAACGGATAGTGTAGCTGTGCATAGGGCATCGAGCCCGAGTCGAACCATACGTCGATAAGATCGCTCTCGCGGTGCATAGGTTTGCCCTCATCGTTCACCAGCACGATATAGTCGACATAGGGGCGGTGCAGGTCAATCTTATCATAGTTTTCCTGCGAGTAGTCGCCTGGCACAAAGCCTTTATCTTTCAGCGGGTTGCTCTTCATTACGCCTGCAGCCACTGATTTTTCAATCTCGGCATACAGTTCTTCGAGCGATCCGATGCACTTCTCGCCACGGTTTTCATCGCGCCAGATGGGCAGCGGTGTTCCCCAGAAGCGTGAACGCGACAGGTTCCAGTCGTTCAAATTCTCCAGCCAGTTGCCGAAGCGACCCGTACCCGTCGACTCGGGTTGCCAGTTGATGGTCTTGTTCAGTTCCACCATACGCTCCTTACATGCCGTATCTTTAATAAACCAACTATCAAGAGGATAATATAAGATGGGCTTATCGGTACGCCAGCAGTGCGGATAGTTGTGCACGTGCTTCTCGGTTTTAAAGGCAAGGCCTTCTTGCTTAAGCTCCATGCACAGGGTCACGTTCAAGTCTTCAGCTTTCTCTGAGGCTTTCTTGTCCCATACGCCATCAGGGTTGAAGCGGGGGTCGTAAGCGTTCTTCACGTAGTCGCCAGCGTGGTGGCCATAGTTATCTACGTTTACGCAGTGTGCCACAAAGTTATTATCGAGCTCATCGAGCTGATAGAATTTTCCTTGCAAATCGACCATGGGTCGTGTTTCGCCCTTCTTGTTGATAAGATACAGGGCAGGAATGTTAGCATCCTTAGCCACCTTGGCGTCATCAGCACCAAAGGTAGGAGCAATATGTACGATACCTGTACCATCGTCGGTGGTAACATAATCGCCAAGGATAACGCGGAAAGCCTCGCTCTCCATCTCAACAAAGCGGTCGCGGCCATCTTCGCCCGTAAACACCTTATCGGCATGCGCCTCAGCATAAGCATTAACGAAAGCGGGAGCCAAATCGCCCACCTTCTCGCAAGGCTTAATCCATGGCATGAGCTGTGCATAGTGTTTGCCCTCAAGGTCGGTACCCTTCATGCGGTCGATAATACGCCAGGGGCACTGCTTTTTCTCTTTATCGAAGGGCAGCAAATCGCCTTCTTTGCACTCTTGGTCGGCCTTCAGATAAGCGCCCACCAGCTTTTCGGCCATCACGAGGGTCATGGGTTCGCCAGTGTACAGGTTGTAGGTTTCAACGGCTACATAGTCGATATTGGGTCCTACACACAATGCCACGTTTGAAGGCAAAGTCCAAGGTGTGGTGGTCCATGCAATGAAATAAGGCTTACCCCAACGGGTCCATTCGGCCTTCGGATCCTTAATCAAGAACTGAACAGTAGCGGTGAGGTCTTTCACGTCGCGATAGCAGCCAGGCTGGTTCAGCTCGTGCGAGCTAAGGCCTGTACCAGCACCTGGCGAGTAGGGCTGAATGGTGTAGCCCTTATACAGCAAATGCTTGTTATACAGCTGCTTCAACAGCCACCACAGGGTTTCGATATATTTGTTATCGTAGGTAATATAGGGATGGTCTAGATCAACGAAATAGCCCATCTCCTCAGTTAGCTTACGCCATTCGGCCGTAAACATCATCACGTTTTCACGACACTTATGGTTATATTCTTCAGTAGAAATATACTTTTCTGAAGCTTTGTTGTCGATGTCTTTCTTCGTAATGCCGAGTTCCTTCTCTACACCAAGTTCAACAGGCAGACCGTGTGTATCCCATCCAGCCTTGCGGTGAACCAGAAAACCTTTCATCGTCTTATAACGGTTGAAGGTGTCCTTAATGCTACGTGCCAACACATGGTGTATACCGGGATGACCATTGGCAGAAGGAGGACCTTCAAAGAACACGAACTGGGGACATCCCTCCCGTTCGTCGACCGATTTGTGGAAGACGTCGTTCTTCTCCCACGCTGCTAATACCTCTCTATTCACTTCGGTCAGGTTAAGACCGTTGTGTTCGGCAAACTTCTTCGACATATATAATAATGTATTGATATTTTTATAATTTCGTGCAAAGATAGCGAAAATCTGCCTCACTACCAAAGAAGCCATGAAAAAATTTGGTTACCACGACTTTACTATCGAAAAGCGCTACGCATAAGAAATGTAAAGCGCCCATAATAAAGCCCCAAACAGTCATTAGGCCGTTTTATATCGGTTTTTATAACAGCTTGCAGTCTTTTAGTTTTGAAAAGGCAGTATTTTAAGACACAAGAAGGGCCGCTACACCCCTCGCCCACTGTTTCAGTTATCACTATAGTAGTGAAGCAAAAACAGAGGCGGTGGCTGTAGCGGCCCTTGCGTTATACGGTGGTTTAACAAGAAGCTTACTCCTCGTCGGGGGTGATAAGCTTATAACCCTTGCCGTGAATATTGATAATTTCGATCTGATCGTCGTCTTTCAAGTGCTTGCGCAGCTTGGTAATATACACGTCCATAGAGCGAGCATTGAAGTAGTTGTCGTCAATCCAAATGGTCTTCAGGGCAAAGTCGCGCTGCAGAATTTCGTTAGCGTGGCTGCAAAGCAGTGCCAGCAACTCGTTCTCCTTAGTGGTAAGCTTGGTTTGCTTGTCGCCAATGGTGAGCAACTGTTTCTGGGTATCGAACACGAAGCGACCGATGTTGTAAACCGAACTCTCCTTGTTTTTCTTACCACGCACGCGGCGCAAGATAGCTTCGATACGCAGCACCAGCTCTTCCATAGAGAAAGGTTTGGTGATATAGTCGTCGGCACCGAGCTTAAAGCCCTCAAGAATATCTTCTTTCAGTGTTTTTGCGGTGAGGAAGATGATGGGCATATCTGCATTGGTCTGACGAATTTCTTGTGCCAGTGTGAAGCCGTCTTTCTTAGGCATCATCACGTCGAGCACGCAGATATCAAACTTTGTTTTAAGGAAAGCCTTGTAACCAGCATCGCCATCGGGGCACAACTCAGCCATATAGCCTTTAGCTTGCAGATACTCGCGAAGAAGCATTCCCAGATTTTCGTCGTCCTCGCACAACAAAATTTTCAATTTATCATCCATAACTGTTATCTTTAATATTATTATTTACGTTTAAAATATATCTCTTTTTTGGTGTATCAAATGAAGTGACACACGGGTTTTAATCTTTTATGATAGGCATTTTTACGGTAAACTTAGTGCCTTTGCCATATTCGCTTTCAACTGAGATGTCGCCACTGTGCAACATCACAATCTTTTTTACGTAGGCCAGACCCAACCCGAAACCTTTCACATCGTGCACATTGCCCGTGTGCACACGGTAAAACTTGTCGAACACCTTTTTAAGGTTTTCGCGTTTAATACCGAGACCAGTGTCGCGAATTGACAAGTAAAGGTGGTTGTCGTCGTTCCACGTCTTTACGTAAATGTCAACAGGCTGCTCGGGTTTGCGATACTTCACAGCATTATCAAACAGGTTGTTGATAGCGTTTTGGAAGTGCATCTCGTCAACATAAATGGTAGAGTCGATAGCCTCTATCTCGGTATATATCTTTCCGCCTGTATGCTCTACGCGCAGCGAGAACGAGTTGGCAATATTTTCAACCATCTCGTTAAGGTCGAGGGTCTTCTTCTTAAACACGGCCTTCTTGCGGTCGAACATTGACATCTGCAGCACCTTTTCAACCAAGAAACGTAGGCGTTTGGTCTCGTCGTAAATGACGGTGCCCAGATGGTTGAGCATGGTGGGGCTTTTGGTCACGCTCTGATCGTTCAGCATCTGTGCCGCCAGCGATATGCTGGCGATTGGTGTCTTCAGCTCGTGCGTCATGTTATTGATAAAGTCGTTCTTTATCTCGGTGTAACGTTTCTGCCTAAATATCACCACGATGGTGAAGAGGAAGGTGATGAGCAACACCAGAGTAAACACTACCGATGGTATCATAAAACGCACTGACGAGAAAATGTAGGTGTTCATCTCTGGGAAATGGATACGCACGACACCCATCTTCGACTGTGGGTCGTTGCGGAATAGCACCTGCGAGTAGGTAAACTCTTCGCCCTCATCAGTATAGTCAGGACAGCGATACACCTCACGACCATCTTGTGTCGATACGGTGAAGTGATACGGAATGTTTATACCGTTGTTCATCAGCTCGGCTTTCAAGTCTTGGTCAAGAAGCTTAAAGTTGATGCGCTCTTTTAAGGGCTTATCTGAAGCCGAATAGAGAATGCTATACACTACCTCGTCGAGCAATGCCTTTTGATACACGTATCGGTTTTTCACAATCTCTTGCAACGACTTTGAAGCCTCTGACAACGAGTTTTTATCGGTATGCAATATCATTGCCTTGGGCATCTGCGAGGGCTTGATAGAGATGGTTTTCAGCTCAAACGATGAGTAGACGGTGCCATCCCGACCCGTTACGGCAAACTGGTGCGACTGCTGCACCGACCCGTCGGGCAACGTTGAACGGGTGCCCATCGAGTCGCGACGGAAGGCACGACGCTCGGTCTCGTTCACGTCTTTTTCCAGATAGCGCAGGGTCTCGTTCAACTCAAGGTTTCGCGAGGCCTGATATAGTGCGCGGTTCACCGATTCATCAAACTGTTCCTTCTTCATGTCAACCATCTCCTGTATATATTTTAGCTGGAGATAGAGCAAGGCAAGGAAGGACAATCCCATGATGGTGGCTATGGTCCAAATCGTTCTCTTTTTCATAATGGCAAAGATAAGTGTTTTTTTAATACAGCATATCTTTTTAGTTAAAATTTAAATGTCGATTTAAGATAATTAACGATAATAGCGGTAGATAATTGCAAATTTACAATTATCCACCGCTATTAGTACATCAACCTAAGGGGCAACGTATAGAAGAAAGCCCTTGAGGCTTACAGCTTCAGTTCTTTTAAGATAGTGGTTATCTTCTGCAAGGTGGTTAAACGAGTGGGCACCAGAGGCAGACGCAACACGTTATCGATAAAGCCCATCTCATGCAACAAGGCCTTTACACCTGCTGGGTTACCATCGACAAAAAGCAACGAGTAGAGCTGCTGAAAGCGGTGGTGAATCTTACGGGCGGGCTCGTATTCGCCATTAAATTCGAGGCGTATCATGCGAGAAAACTCTTTGGGCAGCGCGTTGCCTATTACCGAGATAACACCTGCGGCACCACTGGCCACCATTGAAAAGGTAAGGGCGTCGTCGCCACTGATAACGTCGAAGCGGGCGGGCTTGTTGTTGATAATCTCGTCTACCTGTTCAAGGCTGCCACAAGCCTCCTTAATGGCGATTATGTTTTCGCAGTCGCGAGCGAGACGAAGGGTGGTTTGGGCCTGAAGGTTAATGCCCGTTCGGCCAGGCACATTATATAATACTACAGGCAATGGGCTGGCCTCGGCTATGGCCTTGAAGTGCTGATATAGGCCTTCCTGCGAGGGTTTATTATAATAGGGGCATACGCTCAGCACGCCATCAATACCACTCCAGTCGGCCGACTTCAGTTCTTGAACCACAGCACGCGTATTGTTTCCGCCACATCCCATCAGGATAGGCACTCGCCCATTGTTCACTTCCACCACCAAACGTTTTATCTCAGCTTTTTCTTCTGCCGACAGACATGGGGTTTCGCCAGTAGTAGCAAGGATGCACAAAAAGTCGGCACCATTCTGCAACTGGTATTCAACAAGACGTTTCAATGATTTGCGGTCTACTTCTCCATCGGGGGTGAACGGGGTGATAAGTGCGATACCTAATCCTCTAAAAATATTCGTAGCCATAATAAACAATAAATATAGTGCAAAGTAATTTGGATTACAAAGATAACACTTATAATCGAAATCGCTATCTCTATTTAGCATTTTTTTTATTTATTGCGCATTTTTCTTACTAACTGCATATTGCGCCACGAATACTTTACCTCAAACACATTTTCTTAAACAGCCTATTTTCACACGCACAAAAGGTTGATAAAACAGTGAAAAAATAGTAACTTTCCTCTAAAACGTATTTTATCGTAAGAGGTAATAT
>UMGV01017325.1_pt1 | contig 37911 bp, 36 predicted proteins | sample 1965361 | NCBI WGS metagenome assembly UMGV01 (sample SAMEA4836081, study PRJEB28245) | human gut metagenome | biome: gut microbiome; material: fecal sample | place: Denmark | collected 2008
CTTTGCCATAATTCTAAAACCATTTAATGCTACAAATATAAAATTTTATCGTGATAATCGGTTAAAAATAAATGATTTTTTGAGATTAGTGGCATCTATTTAGACAAATTAAAATTTGTAGTTTAACAATCTCTCTGGAGCCTAAGACTTTGGGTTATCTTTAGGTTAAGTAATGTGGAAAACTTGGAACTTATCAACAAAATAACTATCTTTGCACAAGAGAACGGAACCCAGCGAAAATTGGGTAAGAGAATATAATCTTTAAAACACAAGAAGAGTTATGGCTGACATAAAATTACTCTTGGTAGAAGACGACGAAAACCTCGCCTATATGGAGAAAAGCTGCTTCGAAGATATCATCGAAGGATATGAGGTGAAGACTGCCGTCAATGGCAGGCAAGGACTGGAGGAATGGAAAACCTTTCAGCCAGACGTCATCGTGTCGGATATAGACATGCCTATCATGGACGGTCTGGAGATGGTGAGAAAAATACGTGAGGTAGATGGCGATACCATCATCCTCTTTACCACAGGTCTTACATCGCCCAAAGACCTGAAAGCAGGCTATGCTGCCGGAGCCAACAACTATGTGAAGAAGCCTTTCATACCCGAAGAGCTGGATGCGCACATACAGAGTTTGATGCGACTGAAGGAAGGCAAACGCAGCAAGAACAACAGCCAGCTCGTAAAACTGGGCAAATATATCCTTGATGCCAATCATGCCACGCTGAAAAACCAGGAGGACAATAGCGAGAAGATGCTCACGGCACGTGAAGCAAAGATACTGGAACTCTTAGCGGTAAACAAGAACGAAGTGGTACGCCGTGAAGCTGTATTGAGTCGTTTCTGGGACGTGGAAGACAAAGACTACTTTGCATCGAGAAGCCTTGATGTTTTCATCAAGAAGATTCGCACTGCCATCGAAGACGAGCCAAGTGTAGAGTTAAGGACCATCCGAGGCGTAGGCTTCAAACTTATTGTAGAATAACTGCAAGCCTATTGTCGAAGCACAGGCATGAAGAGAACCTGCCTGATAAAGCGAAAGCAGGACTGGTAAGGCAACAAGACTGATAAAAGAAACTACAAAGAACATTATACAGAGAAAGAAAACAACAGCAATAAAGCAAAGCATTATGTTTAAGTCAATACTTTACTATATATTAATGATAGCAGAATTCTGTAGCACCATGTTTGTTGGTGGTATAGTGATGGGCATCTATCTTGCCTTCTCTGGCAAACTGGAAGAGGGCAACGCTCACGATCAGGCTTCCTTCCTTAAGGCAGGAGCTCCCATCTTTTATGTTTTCTGCATCCTTACTATACTTATATTATGGTTCACCTTCAGTAAGGCAAAGTTTTCCAAGTTTACGTTAGGCAGAGTGAATCCTACCTACAAGTGGAAGGCTATGTTCTGGTATACCACTCCCCTGTTGGGAACTACCATGACGTTTATCGCCCTCTTCAATTTTTTGGGTATCGATATATACAACAAGGACATCATGCCTTTTGGATATATAGAGCGACTTCCGATGATTCTTATAGGCTCTTTTATCTCTTCCTATATTATCTTCGGTGCGATATACGAAGAACTAATCAAATGCGGCAAGAAGACATGGGTTTCTTACCTTGCCGTTCTTGTATTCAGCATCATACCATTCATCGCCACAACCCTGGGGCAGTCATTGACGTGGATAATGATGATGATGATATGGAGCATCGTGCAGACATCACTCCTCTTTTATATCTACAAAACCACAAGGAGTACCATCGTAGCATTTGTGGCCTGCACCATCTGTAATCTGATTCCTACCGATATTTCCAATATTCCCCTGTGTTTTGCCATGGGAAGTTTTGGATTCACATTGGTAACAAGTAGCGTTGGTAGCTATTATGGAGCAAAGATGTCAGGCAGAGACACCGAATACCTCTTAGATGAATAATGACGAAAGGAGAGAAGATGATATGAATGCCAACCGCACCAAGATACTCAGCACCACCGCCCTAATAGCTATTCTCCTCATCCAAATGTTCTGGATGTGGAACACCTATAACATCAATGCACGACAATTAGGAAAGGAATGTGATGAGATATTGGAGAAAGCCATCGCCTTAGAGTTGGATAAAACAAATAGGTGCGATTCTTTTTTTGAGTCGGGAGATACCATTGCTTACACTAATATTTATAATCCTACACTATCCCTTTATGATGCCATCTACAAAAAATCGCATCAAGATGCCAACACCGATACCTTGACAAATATTGCAGACTCTATCTTCAAAGCAGAGAATCTGCCTTTTCGTACTGCCATCAACAAGGTGAACATGAAAACAGGAAAGGTGATGGAAGGAAAAAATATCAATAGCAATATCTTCCCCTTCCTGGAGGAAGTGAAAACCAACATTCAGCCTGTAAGACTGGACAACAGCGTAGGCTTCCAGATGACCATCACCAACGGAAGCATCTACATCATCCAGCAAAACTGGGTATTGCTCCTCATCTCTATCCTTATTTCCATTGTCATCATCCTGAGTCTTATTGACCAAATAAACTATATCAACGAGCAGGAACGTGTACGCCTCCTGCGAGAGGATTTCTCGTATGCTATGGTGCACGATATGAAGTCGCCCCTTACCTCTATCATCATGGGTACAAAATACCTGCACAGTGGTGTACTGGAGAAGAAACCTGAAATAAAGGAGAAATATTTCACCATCGTAGAAGACGAGGCACAGCATCTCTTAGCACTCATCAACCGACTGCTCACCATCTCGAAACTGGAACATGGCAAGCTGAATATTCAGAAGACTATAGTAAATCTGAAGCCCATGATAGAGGATGTGGTCGAGAAATACAAGGCCAAGTCGGTCAAGCCCATTCATATCGCCACCCAACTGAAGGTAACGACTGTAGCAGCTGATGAAGAATATCTGAAAGAAGCTATCAGCAATTTGGTAGACAACGCCACCAAATACTCGAAAGAAAAGATTAACATCCGCATTTCTACCCTCGAGGACAACCAATATATATATATTAAGGTGTACGACGAGGGAATAGGCATATCAAAAAGCGAACAGAAATATATATTCAATCGTTTTGAGCGTGCTACAGAACTTGAGAAAGACACAAACAAGACACGCAAAGGCTTCGGTATCGGCCTAAACTATGTACTCCAGGTAATTCATGCACATCAAGGGAAAATAAGTGTAAAGAGTAAAAAAGACAGGTGGTCGGAATTTACCATCGCCCTTCCCAAACTATCATACAAACAATAAGGTGGAAAAATACATAGTTATCGAGGCTCATAAACAGAGTTATAAGTTAAGTTAGTATCTGAGAAACAATAACTTAAAGATAACCATCTGATAACATATCTTTTACACCAATAGCCGTATATTTGCATCGTAAACAATAAAAAAACGATACAATTATGGCTAAATCATTTGTTATCACGCTCTTTACGATACTCTTTGGCTTGATTCATGTATCTGAAAAGCAGCATAACAACTATACAGACGATAAAAGTCAAATCAGAAAAATCTCTCTCGTAAGGTCAAGCTCAAGCTGTGAAGTCATTGAGCTTGACCTACCATTCTTATCACTTAACTATCGAAGTAATAGGATTCCTTATTCCCTTCATACCCACGAGGAAAGCCTTGGCACTTCCAAACTTCAAGAACATGTCGAGGCGAACAGGTACGTGATTATCGTCATCGGTAACATAGAAATCTACTATTCGCTTGTATTTCCCATCTTCTAACTCCATATAAGCTAAGCGCAGACAGCGATATTTAATTCCATTGTCGGCCTTGATGGTTTCCTTACCCATAAACTTGATTTGAGCAGGAGTACGATTATTACCATCTACAATAGGAAATTTAACCACATAACCCTTCTTCCAATTAGCAGGATCAAAACTGCGAGCACGCAAGAAGATATTCATCATGTCGTACACACAATCATCGTAAGAAGCATTCTTCCAATGATGACTACCATCATGGCGCTGGCGATGCATACGTACATGACACTTCCCATCAGCATAGCTGTAGTAATCCTCATCTACTGTGTATCGCTTACCTTCTCGAGCTCCCTTACGGAAATAAAGTGGAGCAAGATCGGTACTACTATAGCAAAGCAAGGTGTCACGAAGTACAAAGAAATCATCTACACGCTTATTGCCTCGCGTTATTAATGAACCACGATAAGCGTGCTTACCATTATGCGTTGTCTGGATGATAGACATGCTGGCAGTACCAGCCTTTACCCATACAAACTTCCAGTTGTAGTAAAGGTTGTAAGCCAAATACTCGCCCGACTTAAAAGCCGTGTTACGGAAAGTGCACTGGGCCGACACCGTGGTGCTGACCACAAACAGCAGTAAAGCTGCCAGCGCTGATCGTTTTAAAAATTTCATCATATCACTTACATTTTAGGAACATACTGAACACCCAACTTACGAGCACGTTCAGCGTTCTGATTTTTTACTTTTTTCTCCTTGTCGGGCTTCTGCTTGGTGATAGCAGAAGGTTTCTGCTTGTCAAGAGGACGTTCTGTAGGATTCCAGTTCTCCGTTATATCCCATTTTGCTTTACACTCTATCTGCTCAGGATAATAATACACCGCTTCTGCCTGTAGGTCTTTATCATAGTCGCCGGTATCCCATTTGCCATTATTATTGCTATCGACAATAAGGCGTAGATAATACTTCTCAGGTTTCAGATAGTAGAATTCTGCCACACCATTAACCGCTTTGGTTTCCTTTACCACTTGGTCTTGACCATTGAGCAACTGTACCAGCAGATGCTCGTTTTCGAGACTGGTGATATTAATAAGAAGTGTGCTATACTCATCGAGTGAAGATACTTTGAAGCCCTGTTTGATAGGCTTAGAAGCCAATCCATAGATATCTTCAAATGCAGCAGAATCGACCTCAAGACTATATTCTATATCGGGTCGCCACTCTCCTCTTAACTGATAGTTGCGATGGGATATATTCTCAAACTCAAAGGGTGCTCTGTACCACAACGTGTCGTGTTTGGCATAGAGATGAATGCCTGCTGTATCTATCTTAGCAAGAGGTGTAGGGAACGAGAAACTAATATTCTTGTCAGGATCCAACTGTGAAGCCAGTCCTATATTTACCTCCAAAGGCTTAGGAGCCATGATAGAGTCATAGGCTTCGCCTTTCTTCTTACGCTTTTCCTGCTTCTTAGTCCATTCTTCTAAGTCTTTATTGAGTCGCTTCTGTCGCTTGGCATACGATTCTTTGGCCAGTACATCGAGCGTATCGGTACGCGAGATAAGCACACCAGTACTATCGGTCATGCGATAGCTCAACTCCAGTTGCAACGTATCTTGATTGACCAAGGCAGTATCACGAAGCCAGTAAGTGATCGTGTCACGTTGCAGCGAAGACTCAATGAGAAAAGCGTCTTTAGCATCAAAGTTTAATCCTCTGACTGTTGGCATGATGCTATCCCCATAACTGAAGAAGAGCGAGAAATTGGTGGCATCCTTACGTTCTGCCTTGAGAAAGTATCGGTCGGTAAGTGGCTCAGTGAAAGCCCTTAACACAATATCATCAGGAAGGAAATGAGTATACGCCACTCGATCGATGGACTTGATATGCAAGGAATCAATCCACGTAGTATCCTGACGAGTATCAGGCTTAAATGATGGCACGATGATGTCGTGCGAGAAGGCTATTTTCTCGCTCTTCTGACTGAACATATAGTTGCCATCCATGTCTTGAAGAGCAAAGATACGATAAGAGCCAGGAGCCACACCCTTAACAACAAAACGGCCTCGGCTGTCGGTACGACTCACACGAAGCATGGGCTTAGTGCGGAAAGCCGAATCGGCAACATCGTTATACAGACCTACCAAAATGCCCTTGATAGGTTCCAAGTTTTCTGATTCGAGCACATAACCCGACACCTCCATGGTGTCTATCTTCTCGCCCGTAGAGAAACTATAGGTGTAGTTTCCCATAGGATTGTTCTCATTGTTGTCGCTAATGGCATCAGAGAAATCGATGGTATAGGTGGTGTTGGGCTTCAATGAGTCGACCAGTGACACCTGTATCTTCTTTCCTGCCGTTTTGATTTCGGGTACTTCGAGCTGAGGTGGTGAAACAACAACTTTCTCAGAAGGATTATCTATTTTGATATATTCATCGAAGTAGATATTGATTTTCTTAGAAGTTACATTGACACCCTTGTCTTCAGGATTGGCTCCTATCACCTTAGGAGGAGTTTCGTCGAACCATCCTCCATCGGGCTGTCCCATCTTAGCACACGAAACCAAAAGAAAAAAGGTAAAGACATAGAGTGGCAAATACATCGCACTTGCCTTCTTTAGTGTCTTTATCCATTGGTCTATCTTGCTCTTCATTATTGTCTTTCTGTATTTACCTTTTGGCACGTTGTGTTACTTTTTTATAGCTTATTGAATGCAAGCATCTCATCGATATTCTTGCGGCTGTTACTCAAGCGAGGCACCTTGTGCTGACCTCCCAACTTACCCTTGCTCTTGAGCCAATCGTTGAAGAGGTTAGGACGAGCCTTAACAATCTCTAAATGTTGGAGAGTGATATCATGGAAACGTTTTGCCTCATAGTCGCTGTTGATTTCCTGTAAGTGCCTATCAAGCAGGGCTGCAAATTCACTCATATCAGCAGGCTCCTTAGAAAATTCAATGAGCCACTGATGGCGACACTTGGCATTGCTATCCATGAAGACGGGTGCTGCAGTATATTCAGCTACCTGTGCTCCTGTTTTCTCACAGGCATACTTCAGTCCTTTCTCAGCATTATCCATGATGAGTTCTTCACCAAAGGCATTGATGAAGTATTTGGTGCGTCCTGTAATAACAAACTTATAAGGATTGGTGCTTGTAAACATAACCGTATCGCCTATAAGATAACGCCACAAACCACAAGAGGTAGTGATAACCATAGCATAATTCTTACCAGTCTCAACACCATAGAGTGGAACCACTGTGGGATGGTCAGAATCAAACTCATCCATCGGTATGAACTCGTAGAACACGTCATAGTCGACCATAAGCGACATGGATGAATCAGAAGGATCGTCCTGCAAGCCAAAGAATCCTTCGCTGGCATTATAAGTCTCCATATAATGCATACCTGGCGAAGTGATGAGTTGTTCATACTGCTGACGATAAGGGGTAAAGGCAATACCGCCATGGAAGAAAACTTCCAAGTTAGGCCATACTTCCTCCAGATGCTTTTTACCTGTGAGTTCGAGTACACGCACCAATACACTGAGCATCCAGCTGGGCACTCCAGAGATATTAGTCACATTCTTGTTCATCGTCTCGCGGGCTATACGGTCGCGCTTTACCTCGAAGTCGCTCAACAAGGCAGTTTGCTTCTTTGGTACACGCACCAAGTTGGCCAACGGATTAATATTTTCTATCAAGATGGCGCTCAAATCACCCACAAGACTATCAGAAACATTATAGTTGGGCGAATGGCTTCCACCAAGAATAAGACTTTTTCCATCAAAGAGTTTGCTCTTTGGATGATTACGCAGATAATAAGCTACAGCATCAAAGCCACCCGCATAATGTATGCCATGCAATCCATCGCGTGACACAGGAATAAACTTACTCTTGTCGTTGGTAGTTCCCGATGACTTAGCATACCATTTCACTGTTCCTGGCCATAGCACATTCTGCTCGCCGTGGCGCATACGATCGATGTCACCTTTCAACTCCTCATAGGTATTGACAGGTATATTATTAGCAAACTTCTCGTAAGTATCGGTATTATTTAGTAGATGCTTAACGCCATATTCGGTGTTTTTTCCCTTTTCTAAGAGGTGCATGAGTACGTTGTGCTGCAGATGCTCTGCATCATACAAGTACTTCTCCAACTCCTTTTGACGGGGTTTGAAGACGTTACTGACTATCTTTGTTAAACTCATAAGTGATATTAATATCTTTTAAGTTGCAAAATTAACCTAAACTTTTAATATACAGAAAGTTTTTACTATTTTTTAATACAAAAGGCTGTATATAGACAAAAAAAATACTCACTACAGCCACCGCTTCTATATGGGTTATGACTGTAGTGAGTATTAATTCTTATTCCTCACCGAATGCTGCAGCTTCGGCAGCAGCTATGATGTCTTCTCTTGACATTTCCTTAGGAGTGGAAGAAATGTCACTCAAGTCGAATTCCTCTTCTTGAGAGGAGCTTTCTTTCATTTCTTCTTTAGGCTCTACCTTGATGGATTTATCCTCACTCATTTGTTTAGTAGAAACACTTATTTGCTCTTCTACTACGGCAGGTTGCTCCTTGGTAATGATAAAGTCACTCTTTACCTCCGTAACAGGCACACTCTGCACAGGTTCTTCCTCCATCTTGGTACGATTAGATTTGGCAGCAAAGACAGCGTCTATATACTGTGGTTTCTTACGAAGTTGTTCCAGAGTAAGCTTAGAGGCTATCTGCTGGCTTTCCTTCTTAGAATAGCCCTTGCCCGTTCCACCATCTATACCCTCGATAACCACCTTATAGGTAAATACAGAACTTCCGTTTTGATCTTTATCCTGTTCCACCTGTACGAAATCGAGCTTTACACGGTTCTTTTGGCTCCACTCTATGAGTTTGCTCTTGAAGTTCACCTCCTTGTAAGCCACCTTGTCGATGTTGATCATCTGTGAGAGGATACGTTTCTGCATAAACTCCATGCAGGTATTATAACCTCTATCCAGATACACAGCACCTACGAGTGCTTCAAAGGCGTTTCCTCCCATATAGCTATTGTGCGAATAACTGTGTCCACTCGACAGAATGAGTTGATTGATGCCCATTTCCTGTGCCAGTTTGTTGAGCGTATCACGCTGTACCAGCTTGCTTCGGGTATTAGTAAGAAATCCCTCACGCTTGCCGGGAAAATGCTGATACACAATGTCACCAACGACAGCATCAAGCACGGCATCACCGAGAAATTCCAATCGCTCATTGTTCATGGGTTTTCCCTTAGCGTTGCGGTGCATGATGCTCTTGTGCATCAATGCCATCTTGTAATAGCTTATTTCGTGTGGATAGAAACCTAAAATCTGATACAAAGAAAAATAAAGCTCTTTATCCTTACGGAAAGAGAGCTTTATTCTATCTATAAAATTATTCAGCATACTTCTTGAATACTACACAGCAGTTATGACCACCGAAACCGAAGGTATTGCTCAATGCAGCACGAACTTCACGCTTCTGTGCTTTGTTGAAGGTGAAATTCAAGTTGTAGTCGAGCTCAGGATCATTGTCACCCTCTTCGTGGTTGATAGTAGGAGGAACGATATCGTTCTTCACACTAAGAACACAAGCCATAGCCTCTACTGCACCAGCAGCACCGAGGAGGTGACCTGTCATTGATTTGGTAGAACTGATGTTGAGCTTGTAAGCAGCATCACCGAAGACAGCCTTGATAGCCTTAGCTTCTGAAATATCACCTACGTGAGTAGATGTACCATGAACATTGATGTAATCGATGTCCTCTGGCTTCAAGTTAGCATCCTCAAGGGCGCGCTCCATAACGAGCTTAGCACCGAGACCTTCAGGATGAGAAGCTGTGATGTGATAAGCGTCGGCACTCTCGCCCTCGCCTACCATCTCTGCATAAATCTTCGCACCACGAGCCTTAGCGTGCTCCAGTTCCTCGAGGATCAAGCAACCAGCACCTTCGCCCATGATAAATCCGTCGCGGCTTGCGCTGAATGGACGTGAAGCATGCTCTGGGTCGTCGTTACGAGTAGACAAAGCATGCATAGCGTTGAATCCACCTACACCACATTCGCAGATAGCAGCCTCTGCACCACCGCTAACGATGATGTTGGCCTTACCCAAACGAATCAAGTTAAAGGCATCAGCTAATGCGTTGCTTGAAGAAGCACATGCTGATGTGGTAGTGTAGTTAGGTCCGTGGAATCCGAAATGGATAGAAATCTGTCCAGAAGCGATATCAGCAATCATCTTAGGAATGAAGAATGGATTGAATTTAGGACCATTCTCCTGATGAGTACCATAATAAGTTACCTCTTCCTGGAAAGTCTTGATACCACCAATACCTACACCGTAGACAACACCTACATTGTTTAAGTCTTCCTTCTCAAGATCAATACCAGCATCCTTCACACCCTGCATGGCAGAGATAAGAGCCAACTGGGTATAACGATCGAGCTTGCGAGCTTCCTTACGGTCAATCCATTCGTTGATATTCAGGTCTTTAACCTCACAAGCAAACTTGGTCTTGAAAAGGGTTGTATCGAAATGAGTAATAGGAGCTGCGCCGCTCTTTCCTGCGATAAGGTTTTCCCAAGTTTCCTCAGGAGTATTACCTATTGGAGTTACGGCGCCGAGACCTGTTACTACAACTCTCTTTAATTCCATTTATAATAATTGAAGTTGCTAATTACTTGCTATTCTCCTCGATGTAAGCGATAGCATCACCAACAGTTGCAATCTTCTCTGCCTTATCGTCTGGAATAGAAATGTTGAACTCCTTCTCGAATTCCATGATCAACTCTACAGTATCCAAAGAGTCAGCACCAAGGTCGTTTGTGAAACTTGCCTCTGGCTTAACCTCTGCCTCATCAACACCGAGTTTGTCTACGATAATAGCTTTTACTTTGCTTTCAATTTCTGACATAATTGTAACTTTTAAAATGTTTATAAATTCTAATTAAAAATCGGTTGCAAAGGAACACTTTTTTTTTCAAATAAGCAAACATTTTATAGAAAAAAGTACTATTCGCTGCACAAACACCCACTAAGTGTGCACCTTTTTTATGCTTTTTTCGTTTTTTTGTTGGTAATATCCAATATTTTATTTACTTTTGTGCATTATTATTAATTAATCTTTTAACATCATGACATTTACAGAAAGAGCAAACAAAATTTTCAATCAGGCTATAGCTGATTATCATATCAAGGACCACATTGACACTCCTATCAATAATCCTTATAAAGAAGGCTCCATTGAGAATCGCCTGTATCTGAAATGCTGGATTGACACAGTACAGTGGCATTTCGAAGACATCATACGTGACCCACAAATTGACCCAGCAGAGGCATTATTATTGAAACGCCGTATCGATAAGAGTAATCAGGATCGTACTGACCTCGTTGAACAAATCGACTCTTACTTCCGAGAGTTGTATGCCAATGTCAAGGTACTGGATGATGCCCGTATCAATACCGAAAGTCCTGCATGGGCTGTTGACCGCTTGAGTATTCTCGCCTTAAAGATTTATCACATGCGCGAACAAGCAGAGCGTCCTGAAGCTTCAGCAGAGCACAAAGCTAAATGCCAGGCTAAGCTCGATGTTCTCCTTGAACAGCAAGTAGACCTCAGCACTGCTATCGATCAGTTGCTCGAAGACATTGAGGCTGGCCGCAAATATATGAAGGTGTATCGACAAATGAAGATGTATAATGATCCTTCTACCAACCCTGTACTCTATGCCAAGAAATAGTGTAGACTTATACCTATTTATATAATAGCACCTATTTTTTATTATAGCACATAGAATTAATGAAAGTAGAGAGAAGGAAGTTAAGTAACCAGCAGCTATCATCTCTTGATGAGATAACGCTTGTCACTTAACTTCCTTCACTCTTATCGTTATCTGTACTACACATTTTTATAAACAAAATAGTCCATTACTAAGAAAAATAAACGAAATGAAGACTGAGCATATCCTTATCATTCGATTTTCGGCCATGGGCGATGTTGCCATGACTGTGCCTGTGGTTTATTCGCTTGCCACCCAGTATCCTGCCGTCAGGATTACTGTGCTCAGCCGCCCGTTTGCCCGTCCTTTCTTCGAAAATTTAGCTCCTAATGTCGGCTTCATGGAAGCCGACATCAAAAACGAGTATCATGGAATCAAGGGACTCAATGCCCTCTACCGTCGCCTTTCGGCAAAGCATTTCACAGCCATAGCCGACCTGCACAGTGTACTGCGATCCAGCTATCTGCGCATGAGGTTTAATCTCGACAACTTCAAGGTGGCGCATATCGACAAGCACCGCAAGGGCAAACGCCAGCTCACATCACAAAACGACAAGAAGTTCGTACAGCAACCCACATCGTTTGAAAACTATGCTGAAGTTCTTGCCAAACTGGGTTATCCTGTCAAACTGGATTTCACTTCTATCTTTGGCTCAGAGAAAGGCAACCTCAACCTGTTGCCAGAAACGCTGTGGAACAAGGCCAACACAGAAGTAAACAGAGATATCCACAGCGACGAAAAACCCTGGATAGGCTTGGCTCCCTTTGCTGCACACGAGGGAAAGATATATCCATTGCCTCTGATGGAAAGAGTTATACAGGGAGTTATCCACACTTATCCACAATGCAGAATATTTCTTTTCGGAGGTGGAGAGAAGGAAACTGAGGTCATGAACCGATGGGCAGAGACATGGCCCGAAGTATGTAATGCGTCGGCTCAGCTCAAGGGTTTGCAGCAAGAACTCATCCTCATGAGCCATCTGCAGGTGATGGTCAGCATGGACAGCGCCAATATGCACTTGGCATCACTTGTCCACACACCCGTGGTAAGTATATGGGGCGCAACCCATCCCTACGCCGGCTTCATGGGATGGAATCAAAATCCTACCAATGCCGTACAGGTAGACTTACCTTGCCGCCCTTGCAGTATCTATGGCAATAAGCCATGTATGCGAGGCGATATGGCTTGCATGAACCAAATCAAGCCAGAAGATATCATTCAGCGCATCATAAAAATTATACAAGAAAAAGCAACACGTGAAAGCTAAAACATTCAACTTTCATCACTCTGCCAAACTTTAACAACCAATCATAATTCACGCATGAAACTTTGATATTCCATCAAGTTTTATGCGTGAATTTATTTTTTGAGAATAACAACATATACATATTATCCACAATCGTGTGGAAAAACATAGGGAAAACACACATAATAACTATTTCATAACTTTTGGCTTATCCACAGCCCCTTATGCCGATGCATAGAAATGAGGATATCCACAGGGTTATTATTAAGTTTTAATGAAGTTTTTAGCAATTTTAGAACGGAAAAAGATATAAACTTATTAACTTTGCACCAAAATAGGGAAATGTGGAAAAAACATCTAAAGCATTAAGAACCAAGAAAAAGAAATGCAACAGATGTATTGATAACTTACTATCAGGGTGTGGATAATAAAACTGGCAAGAAATCATCCAAATATTTATCCACTTATCCACGTTATATCATCATTCCTATATCCTATAAAAAAGAAGAATAAAGAAATAAAAATAATAATAATGTTATGGTGAAAAAAGAATGGATAGAGAAAGGTTTTGTCGACGAACCTGTTGATGCAGCCTTAGACTTGAAGCAGGAGATACGCCGACTCTGCAAGGAGAAAGATGCTATCATCCTGGCTCATTACTATACCGTAGGCGATATTCAGGAGATAGCCGACTTTGTAGGCGACTCCTTGGCTCTGGCACGCAAGGCTGCAGAAACTGATGCCAAGGTGATGGTGATGTGTGGTGTGCACTTTATGGCAGAGACTTGTAAACTTCTGAGTCCTGACAAGACTGTACTTTGTCCTGACTTGAATGCTGGTTGTTCGCTTGCCGACAGTTGTAAGGCCGAAGACCTGAAGAAATATAAGGCTGAACATCCAGGATACAAGGTTGTGAGCTACGTGAATACCACCGCTGCCGTAAAGGCGCTTACCGATTGTGTGGTGACGAGTGGTAATGCCAAAAAAGTTATTGACAGTTTTCCACAGGACGAAAAAATTATCTTTGGTCCCGATTACAACTTAGGTAATTATATCAATAGCGTGACAGGTCGACAAATGTTGCTCTGGAACGGTGGCTGTCATGTGCATGAGAAATTCTCTGTAGAAGCCATCGTAAAACTCAAGAGCGAGCATCCTGAGGCTGTTGTGATGGCTCATTTGGAGTGTAAGGCCCCTGTATTGGCTGTGGCCGACGTCAAGGGTTCTACAGCTACGATGCTTCATTATGCAGTGCAACATCCGGAAATCAAAGAATATATCATTGCTACCGAGGCTGGTATTTTGCACGAACTGGAGCGCAACTGTCCTGGTGTTACCTTCTATCCTGTTCCTCCTGAAGTAAGTGAGGGGGGTGTGGGTTGTAGTTGCAACGAGTGTGAATACATGAAGATGAATACTCTGCAAAAAATCTACAATGCCCTGAAGTATGGTTGGCCTACAGTAGAGGTTGACGAAGCAATAGCACGCGATGCTGTTAAGCCTATTGAGAAGATGCTCTCGCTTTCTTAAGATTTTTAGATCAATCATATATATTCATTAGAGTCAAGTATCTCATAAAGGTACTTGACTTTTTTTATCGAAGTTTCGCAAACAACTACAAGACTATTGACTATAACTACCAGTGTCATCTGCGAGTGATAAGTTCTTAACTGCTCTACACTTCGAACTTACAAAAGTTGATTTTTCCTCTTTCATTTTCGTCAATTTCTAAATTTTCAAATATAGAATGAGGTTTTTAAATGATGTTTTTGTTAGTTTTATGGGCTTTTTGTAAACTTATCATAGTACTTGATGTTTTTTACATCAAATGTCTTTTTACACCAAATAGCTGGGTGCTTTTAAGCAGATGAGTAGTAAAAACGGTTCATTTTAGGTCAAAAAATAATTTTTACTCCCTAAAAGATAAAAAAGTCACCCATTAAAAATCAATTTTTACTACTTTTGTATCAGTTTTAAACAAGGTGCGTTGTGAAACGCGGATATAATCTTTTACTTATACAATTTATATTTACATCGTAATGAGAATTTCCGAGAGCGGAGGTTCTCATTATTTTTTTTTAACTTGATGTTCTTCTTAATTTACGGATAATAAGTCTATCTTTGCATAAGATAGGCTACACTCGATCATTTGAAAACACGTTTTCATTCCACTCGTTTGCACTATCTTTGCATGAAAGCGTTTAACAAATTACATCATGTTATATTAACATTTTATCAATCACTCATGATAATATAAGAAATATGAAACTCAAAATACATTTTAGCCATAAGGAGGAACTTTGGAACTCTTGGTCGCATGCAGGAGGCATCCTGTTGGGTGTCGTTGTAGGAATTATTTTTCTGTATTGGTGTTTTACACATCATGATGGTTGGGCCACTGCAGGAGTTATTCTCTATCTTTTCGGCATGTTGATGTCGTACATAGCTTCTACTTTCTATCATGCTTTATCAGCTTGGAGCAAGTGGAAGGAGCGTCTTCGTAAGTGGGATCATGCAGCCATCTATTGGCACATAGCAGGTTCCTATTCTCCCATCACTCTTATAGCCATGCGTGATCAAGGTTATTGGGGATGGAGTTTGTTTTGTTTCATCTGGGCTTGTGCCATCGCTGGTACGGTGATGAGTTTTTGTCGTCTCAAAGATCATAGCAATATAGAGACGATTTGTTTTGTGGGTATGGGTCTTTCAGTACTCGTTGCTTTCAAGCCACTTATCGATGCTGTATCTCCAGCCACAGTAGTTTGGATTATTGCCGAAGGTGTGTGTTACATTACAGGTGCTGTATTCTATAGCATCAACAAGCGCAAGTACATGCACTCAGTCTTTCACTTCTTTGTATTGGCAGGTAGCATCTGCCATATCATAGCCGTATGGGATATTTTGATGAAATATATCTAATTTCCTTTTATGTGAAATTTGAAAAAATATCTTATAAGCCTGTTTCGTTATTCAGCGAAGCAGGCTTTTTTATTTTCCTTTTTTTCTTTCTATCTTTTTATCCAAGGCTTTAGACGCATAGCCATACGCTACTTTACCTTTTTTGCAGTCGTAGGTAGTGTCTGTGTTCATGCCGCTAACGTTTAGAGATGTCTTAGACAACCTCTCAAAAATGCAAGTACTTGCGTTGGTCATCGCAAGTACTTGCAACAGCCATCGCAAGTATCTTCATCGGCCAACGAAGATACTTGCGTTTTTTTGAACATATTAGTTACTTTTTTGAGACTAATGCTATTTGTTATTCTTACTTCTTTTTCTCCTTCATTTTTACTGTACGAAATACTTCTATTTCTTTTGATTTGCTTCTTTGTAAATCTTGTTATATATAATAAGGTGGGAGAGTTAACATTGTGTTAAAAGCCAAAAAAAGTTGCTCGAAAATTTGGAAGCTATTCAATTTTATTCTACTTTTGCAGTGTAATATTAAAGTAGTACACTAAAACAGTTAGATTATGATACAAGTAAATGATTTGAGTTTCCATTATCAAGGAGTCAAGAGAAACGTGTTCAGCGATTTTAATATGACTCTTAAGGAGAATAATATCTATGGACTTTTAGGTAAGAATGGTACAGGCAAGAGCACTCTGCTTTACCTGATCAGTGGTTTGCTGCGTCAACAACAAGGCACAATTCTTATCGACGGAATATCTTCTTGTGATCGTCGTCCAGATGTACTTCGCGACATCTTTATCGTGACAGAGGAATTCTTTCTTCCCAATGTCTCGCTCGATGTTTATGTCAAGATGAACCGTCCCTTCTATCCCAACTTCAGTCAGGAAGTGTTGGACAGATGTTTGCAGGATTTCGAATTACCTCTCTCTCTTAATTTGAACGAACTCTCGATGGGACAAAAGAAAAAGGCTTATATGAGTTTTGCCCTTGCCACAGGTACAAAATACCTATTCATGGACGAGCCTACCAATGGCCTTGACATCCCATCGAAGAGTCAGTTCCGCAAGGTGATAGCCAATAATATGACCGAGGAGCGAACTTTGATTATCTCTACTCATCAGGTTCATGACATCGAGTCGCTGCTCGACCACATCGTTATTCTCAATCAGAACCATCTCTTGCTCGATGCCTCGGTAGCAGACATTTGTGAGGATTATACCTTTGAATACCGCACACCTGCAGAAATGGATGATACGGTGCTCTATTCCGAGCCTACACTTCAGGGCAATGCCGTGATAGCCAAGCGAAAGGCTGGCAGCCGGGAGACTCAGATTAACCTCGAGCTTCTTTTCAATGCAGCCATTAACGGCAAGTTGTAAATAATGAGTGAAGTCTCTATTTTCAAATTACTATAACTTCTGAACTTGCAAAAGTTCAAAAAAAAAGACAATAATATGAATAAGGTTTTAGATTTTCATCGTATGGCAATGGTTTTGCGCTGGGACGCATTATCCAACTGGAAGAAATATGTGCGCAACACTTTAGGATTGGCTTTTGTGTTTTCCTTTATCTGTATTTGGTTTCAGTTTAATTGGCGAAGCAATGGTTATGTTACATATAATGATGTAAAGGACTTATACTTGGGAAATGTTGCTGGTTTGTTCATGTTCATCAGTTTCATTATTTTCTTTTTCTGTGGGTCAAGAATCTTCATTAACATGAAGACCAAGGCTTCCCGCTCTTTGTTCTTGATGCTGCCAGCCACCAATATGGAGAAGTTTACTTCCCGTTTGCTGTACACCGTTGTAGGAACATTCTTGATGATAGTCGCTTCGTGGATGATTGCCGACATCATTCAGTTGGTGTTCAGCCTCTTTCTTACTCCAGGCATGCAGGGCTCTCTCGTAGGCAAGGCTTTTGAAGAGCTGTTCTTGAAAGATAATTTCGTCAGTTCTCACTTTGTAGTGCGCAATGGCACCAGCGTGTTGGGACAGACTTTTCGTGTGGGTATGTTTTTGTTATCGTTGACGATCTTTACCCATTCCTTCTTTACTTTGGGAGGCACTGTTTTCCGTAAGTCTGCCACCTTGCTGACCATTTGCTCCAGTTTCATTCTGATGTTTCTGATGGCATTGATATCTTCCTTCGTGGATGAAGATGTACTGTGTCATCTCGTCCAATCCATGGAACCTAACACTTTCGGATGGCTTATGGTGATGGTTTTTCTGCTTTTGTCGGTATTCAATTACTGGGCAGCCTACAAGCTCTTCACTCATATGCAGATTATCAACAACAAGTGGTTTAACATATTGTAAAACGATAAAAAACAAACTATGGATTTCAGCAACGACAAGGCGATATACATACAGATAGCCGAACGATTGTGCGACGAGATTCTGGCAGGTAAATATCGAGAAGACGAGCGTGTGCCAAGTGTGCGTGAATATGCAGTCTTGCTCGAGGTAAACACCAATACCACAGTCAAATCGTACGACCAGTTGGCTTCAGAAGGCATCATCTACAACAAACGAGGGCTGGGCTATTTCGTATCATCAGGAGCCAAGCGACAGATTAAGAAGACCCGCAAGCAGGAGTTTATGAAAGAACGCCTGCCCGAGTTGGCCCGCCAGATGGTATTGCTCGATATTTCACTCGATGAGGTGAAGGAAGCCTTGCAGAGTAAACTCGATGAGATAGATGTAATGCCGCAATAGAAGTTTTTAACCCCCATAAATACATGAAGAAAATGAAAACAAAAATGATAATAACAGCACTGTTTGCTACACTGAGTTTCACCAGTTGTGTCAATCTTATGAGCAAGCAGAATGTTCCACAACAAGTAAAACATCTGGATAACGAGAAAGTCATCAAGCAGTCGTTCGCCTTAAAAGACTTTCATGCCATCAGCAATGCGATAGGTATTGATGTTTACTATACGCAGTCGGCTGCCTATAGTGTTTCAGTGGAAGGCACCGAGCAATGTATAGCACAGGCCAAACTTGATGTTACCGATGGTGTACTGAATATCATGAACAGATATGCCCATTTCTACAATACTTCCTCTTATAGTCTTAAGGTTTATATCAGTGCTCCCTCTATCGGCCAAATCAGCAACAATGGAGCTTTAGATTTCTATGGCGACATCAATCAGAGCAAGTCTTTGGCGATTTCCAACCAAGGTTCGTTCGATTACGACAAGGGAACAGTGAAGGCTGGCTATGTATCTATTGACAACAATGGTTCTTTAGATATTGATAATCCTATGCAGATTACAGATTCTCTTCGAATCAACAATTATGGTTCACTGGATATCAATAACGACATGAATATAGCTGGTTCTGTACATATTGACAATAATGGCTCTTTCGATGTTGATAAAATGATGCATATCACAGGTTCTCTTCGAATCAACAATTATGGTTCACTGGATATCAATAATGACATGAATATAGCTGGTTCTGTACATATTAACAATAATGGCTCTTTCGATGTTGATAAAATGATGCATATCACAGGTTCTGCCTTTATCAATAACTATGGTTCTTTTGACGGCAGATTTGGTCTTAAGGGAAGAGACTTCGAGGTTTCTAATTATGGCAGCTTCGACTCACATCTTACTGCCGATTGTGACCACATCAAAGTTAATTCGTTTGGATCTACCGATATGGATATAATGGGTACAACGAAGCAAATAAGTATCAATGACAAGGGAGTGACCGACATTGATACTACTCAACTCAAAGTACTCAAATAAATCTTAAACCATTCAAGACAATGATTCACTTAAAAGACGTCAATAAGACCTATCAGGGTGCTCAACCCTTGCACGTACTGAAAGGCATCAGCCTCGACATAGAGCGTGGCGAGTTTGTGAGCATCATGGGTGCATCGGGCTCGGGAAAGTCTACCCTACTCAACATATTGGGTATACTCGATAATTACGATTCGGGTGAGTACCGTCTGAATGATGTGGTTATCAAAGACTTGAGCGAGACGCGGGCTGCTGAATATCGCAACAAAATGATAGGATTCATCTTTCAGTCGTTCAATCTCATCTCGTTCAAGACAGCAGTAGAAAACGTAGAATTGCCATTATTTTACCAGGGAGTGGGTCGCCGTAAGCGCCATGAGTTGGCTATGCAGTATCTCGATAAGTTAGGCTTGGCGCAATGGGCGAACCACTACCCTAACGAGATGTCGGGGGGACAAAAACAACGTGTGGCCATAGCCCGTGCTCTCATTACCAAGCCACAGATTATCCTTGCCGATGAACCTACCGGTGCACTCGATTCCAAGACAAGTGTCGAGGTGATGGACCTGCTGAAGGAACTGCACCAAAAAGAAGGCATGACCATTGTGGTGGTGACTCATGAAAGCGGTGTGGCCAACGAGACCGACAAGGTCATACACATCAAGGACGGACTCATAGGAAGTATAGAAGACAATCGGGATCATCATCTTGTGTCGAAAGACTATGTGAAGTAAGAATAAACTTCCTGTCTGACGAAAATAATAAAGCAAGTTTATTAAAATATTCAGAGCTAATGAATCTATCATCCTTCACACTACACTCTTCACTTCTCTCTGAAATATGGAGTACGTCGAAGCGCAACAAACTTCGCACATCGCTTACGGGATTTGCCGTGGCATGGGGCATCTTTATGCTCATCTTCCTCTTGGGAGCAGGCAACGGACTCATCAATGCCCAGTTGCAGCAGAGTGACCGATTCCTTGCCAACTCTATGGTGGTATATGGACAGAATACCTCGAAGGCCTTTAATGGTCTGAAAGAAGGAAGACCTATCGACCTCAACGACAAGGATATGCTCATCACGAATCATGTCTATGCACATCAGGTAGGCGATGTGGGCGGAATGTTGCAGCAATATAGTATGAATATCAATTATGGCGATAACTATTTGGCCGATCAGACACTTACGGGTATCTATCCTACTCATACTAAAATCAACAAAATAGAGATACTGAAAGGGCGATTCATCAATCAAATCGATATGCAGCAGCGCAGAAAGGTGGTTGTGATAAGTCGTAGTCAAGCCAAGGAACTGGTAAAAGACTACCGATTGCTCGTGGGCAAGAATGTCAAGATAGGCAATATTTCCTTCAAGGTGGTAGGTATCTATAAAGACGATGAGTCGCGACAGAATACGGAGGCATTTACCTCTTTCTCTACCGTTAAGACCATTTATGCTAAGGGCGACGAGGCTGGCAACATTGAGTTTACGCTCAAGAATCTGAAGACAGTAGAAGACAATCGGGCCTTTGAGAAAAACTATCGTGCCAGTATCAACAAAAACCATCAGGCTGCTCCTGATGACGAACGTAGTCTATGGTTATGGAATCGTTATTTGGACAATATACAGATGAATCAGGGTATTGCCATCATTCAGTCTGCCCTCTGGATAGTAGGACTCTTTACCCTCCTGAGTGGTATTGTGGGAGTGAGCAACATTATGCTCATCACCGTAAAGGAACGAACCCGCGAGTTTGGTGTGCGCAAGGCCATAGGCGCTAAACCTTGGTCGATATTGAAACTCATCATCACCGAGAGTATCATCATCACTTCCTTCTTTGGATATATAGGAATGGTGTGTGGTGTGGCTGCCAATGAATTGATGGACAGTACCATAGGTCACACCACCATAGATACGGGACTTTTCAAGGCAGCTATGTTTGTCAACCCCACCGTGGGAATAGGTACTTGTATCGGAGCCACCATTACTATTGTGATAGCAGGCACCATCGCTGGACTCATACCAGCTATCAAGGCAGCTAAAATACGTCCCATAGAGGCGTTAAGAGCGGAATAGTTATTTAGTGTTTAATTAGGCTTACACCATTAATATATATATGCGTTTCGATTTAGATACATATAAGGAGATTCTCGACACCATCACGAGAAACAAGAGCCGCAGTCTGCTGACAGGCTTCGGTGTGTTTTGGGGTGTGTTCATGCTCATTGTCCTGATGGGAGGTGGACAGGGACTGAAGGAGTTGTTGCAAGCTAACTTCTCAGGATTTGCCACCAATACCGCAGTAATATGGGCACAGAATACTACCAAGCCTTATAAAGGATTCAATAAGGGCCGTTCCTGGCAGATGGATGAAAAAGACCTGGAACGACTGCGCCAGCGAATGCCTGAGCTCGATGTTGTCACCCCACTCCTCTTTGGAGGAAGAAAGAATGTTGTTTTTGCCGACAAGAGTTTTAGTGGCAGCACACAAGGCGTCAATTCTGATTATGCTAAGGTGTCGGTCCCCAAGATGTTTTATGGCAGATACATCAACGATATGGATGTACGCCAGCAACGCAAGGTATGCGTCATAGGAAAGCAGATCTACAAGAATCTCTTTCCTGGAGGAGGCGACCCATGTGGCAAGACTGTCAGGGTGGATTCCACCTACTATACCGTAGTGGGAGTAGACTACCGTTCGGGCAATGGAGTGAACCTTGGAGGACAGGCCGACGAGACTATCACTCTACCCCTGTCTGTCTTGCGTACAGCCTATAATCGTGGTACGGCTGTCGATATCATAGCCGTAACGGGCAATAAAGGTGTTGTGATGAGCAAGTTGTCGCAGCGTATGCGCGAAACCATTGCACGTGCCCACTCCATTGATCCTACTGACGAAAAAGGACTCATGGTGTTCAATACCGAGGTACTCTTCCAGATGCTCGACAACCTGTTTAATGGAGTCAACTTCCTCATCTGGTTGGTAGGCATAGGCACCCTGTTGGCAGGAGCTATCGGTGTGAGCAACATCATGATGGTAACGGTAAAGGAACGCACCACCGAGATAGGAATCCGGCGTGCCATCGGCGCCACTCCCAGGATGATACTATCACAAATCATCTCGGAGAGTATGATTCTTACCCTTGTAGCAGGTATGAGTGGCATTATCTTCGGTGTGGCAATCCTGCAGCTGATAGAATTGGCCAATACCACAGACGGTATTTTGGCTGCCCACTTCCAGGTCAACTTCTGGACGGCCATCTTCTCTGCCCTGCTCATCAGTCTCCTTGGAGGTTTGGCAGGACTGGCACCCGCGTGGCGAGCGATGAGTATCAAACCCGTAGATGCCATGCGCGATGAATAAACCGTATGAAAATAGTTAATCGAACATGAAGTTACATCTTGAAAAATAAAAATACAACGATATGAAAAAGTATTCCAAACTGATTGTTGCGGCCATTGTCGCCTTGATTTTTGTAGGAACATTCGTTTTCCTGTATCAGAAATCACAACCCAAAGCTACAGAGTATAGCGAGTTTGAACCTAAGATGGGCGATGTGCTGAAAACCACCGTCATAACAGGTAAGATAGAACCACGCAACGAGGTAAACGTAAAGCCACAGATAAGCGGCATCATTACCGAGATTTGCAAGGAGGCAGGCGACTATGTGCAGGCTGGTGAGGTGATAGCCAAGGTGAAAGTTATTCCCGATATGGGACAGCTCAGCAGTGCTCAGGCTCGTGTACGCCTGGCTGAAATCAATCTGAAGCAAGCACAGGTAGACTTCGGACGTGAGGACAACCTGTACAAGAAGCAGTTGGTAAGCGCCGACGAGTTTGACAAGGTGAAGCAGGCGCTCAAGCAGGCACGTGAGGAAAAACTGGCTGCCGAAGATGCACTCGAAGTTGTGCGTGATGGTGTGTCGAAGAGTAATGCCAATGCTTCTTCTACCCTCATACGTTCCACCATTTCGGGTATCATTCTCGACATACCTGTCAAGGTGGGCAACTCGGTCATTCTTGCCAATACCTTCAACGATGGTACTACCATTGCCAGTGTGGCGAATATGAACGACCTTATCTTCCGAGGCAACATCGACGAAACTGAGGTGGGAAATCTTGTCATAGGAATGCCTATGAAGATAACCATCGGTGCGATGCAGGATCTTAAGTTTGATGCCGACCTGGAGTATATCTCTCCCAAAGCTGTAGAGAACAATGGTGCCAACCAGTTTGAGGTAAAGGCTGCTGTTCGTTCTGTCAAGGGTGGCAAGATTCGCTCTGGTTATAGTGCTAATGCTGAGATAGTTCTGGCCAAGGCCTTGAATGTTGTTACCGTGCCTGAGAGTGCCATAGAGTTTAGTGGTGACAGCACCTTTGTGTATATAGCCAAGGGTAGTGGCGACAAGAAGACCTATGAGCGCAAGCAGGTGGTGACAGGACTGAGCGATGGCGTGAATATTGAGATCAAGAAGGGCTTGTCGCTGAAAGACAGAGTGAGAGGTCCTGAGATTATTGCCGACACCAAGGATGATGAATAAAACTTCTTATCTTAATGAAAGTTCTAATATTAATATAAAGGATGATAATGATGAATATCCGGATTACTCTATTGTCAGCAATGGCTTTCTGTGCCTTGGGCGAGGCTCAAGCGCAGAAGGTATGGAGCCTTCGCCAGTGCATCGACTATGCTTTAGAGCATAATATCACGGTGAAGCAGATGCAGAACATACGTGAGCAGCAGGCTTTGCAGCTCAATACCAATAAGAACTCTCGCCTACCCGACCTCAATGCCTCGGTTGGCGAGAACATCTCCTTCGGTCGTGGACTGACGGCACAGAATACTTACGAAGACCGTACCACCAGTTCTACTTCTTTCTCATTGGGAACAACAGTTTCTCTCTTCGATGGCAACAAGACGACCCACAACATACGTCTTAGCAAACTCAATCTTGATGCAGCTGATGCCGACCTGAGTAAGGCACGCAACGATTTGAGCGTGAATGTGGCTAAGGCTTATATAGAGGCTCTCAACAATTTAGAGATTGCCGATGTGGCTCGCCGACAAGTGAGTATAGACTCCATGCAAGTGGCTCGCCTACAGACATTTGTTGAAAATGGCAAGGCGAGTGTGGCAGAACTCTCACAACAGAAAGCTACGTTGGCACAGAGTCAGCTTACACTTACCACAGCCAGCAACAACTGCCAACTCTCATTGCTCGACCTCTCACAATTACTCGAACTCCCCTCGCCTGATGGTTTCTCTATCTTACGCCCTGAAACACAGCGTATCAATCCAGAGTCTTATGTGCCAGCCTCTCCCTCTGTAGTCTTTGCTGATGCTCTTATGAGTAAACCCGAAATCAAAGCACAGGAGTTGCGTGTAAAGGGAGCCGACCATTCGGTTCTTATAGCCAAGTCGGCTTATTATCCGCAGTTGTCATTCAATGCTGGTCTGGGCAGCAACTACTACAAGACGAGCGGTCTTGATGCTGAATCGTTTGGCAAGCAACTGAAGAACAACTTCAGCCAGTATCTTGGTTTGAGTCTCAACGTGCCCATCTTCAATCGTTTTGCCACTCGCAACAGTGTGCGTTCAGCCCGTATAGACCGTGACAATCAGGTACTTAAGTTGGAGGAAGCCAAGAAATCTCTTTATAAGGAGATTCAACAGGTTTACTACAATGCCTTAGCTGCCGAATCGCGCTATGTGAGCAGTCGCCAGGCTGTGGAAAGCAATGAGGATGCTTTTCGACTGACACAGGGCAAGTATGAGACTGGCAAGGCCAGTATTACCGAGTTTAATGAGGCTAAGAACAATCTCCTCAAGGCACAGAGCGACATGGTGCAAGCCAAGTATGAGTCGCTTTATCAGAACAGTCTTCTCGACTTTTATCGTGGCAAGAGTCTTGACTTTTAGGTCAAGGCTCTTTGTCGTTGTATGGCTTTTGCTGCTAATCCTATCGACAGTTATAGGGGGCTATTATCTTCTTACAAATGAGTTATAGAGCGAAAAGTTCATAAGATAATGAAACTCAAACTTGTGAACTTAGTTTTTTTTGCGTAACTTTGCAGCCGCAAAGTAATAAACGACATTTATGAATGATAAGATAAAAGAATTTGAGGTCATGGCACCAGTAGGCTCACGTGAGTCATTGGCTGCTGCCATACAGGCTGGTGCAGACTCGGTATACTTCGGTATTGGCAAGTTGAATATGCGTTCACACTCTGCCAACCATTTTACCATCGACGACCTGCGCGAAATAGCAGCCACCTGCAATGAACACGGCATCAAGACATATCTGACGGTAAATACTGTGATATATGATGACGATATTGCTACGATGAAAGAAATCATTGATGCAGCCAAGGAGGCAGGCATCTCGGCTGTTATAGCCAGCGATGTGGCTGTCATGGCCTACTGTAATGAGGTAGGAGAGGAGGTACACCTTTCTACCCAGCTCAACATCTCCAATACCGAGGCGCTGAAGTTCTATGCCCGTTTTGCTGATGTGTCTGTATTGGCACGCGAACTGAATATGGACCAGGTGAAGCATATCCATGAAGAGATAGAACGCCAGAACATCTGCGGTCCTATGGGTAAGAAGATCAGAATAGAGATGTTCTGTCATGGCGCTTTGTGCATGGCAGTATCGGGCAAGTGCTATATGAGTCTTGCCAATGCCAACCGTTCTGCCAACCGTGGAGAGTGTGTACAGATATGTCGTCGTAGCTATACCGTTACAGACAATGAGACTGGTAATCAGCTCGAGATAGACAATAAGTACGTGATGAGTCCTAAGGACCTGAAAACCATACGCTTCATCGACCGAATGATGGATGCTGGTGTGCGTGTCTTCAAGATAGAGGGACGTGCCCGTGGTGCAGAATATGTATACACCGTAGTGAAATGCTACAAGGAGGCTATAGCCTCTGTGCTCGACGGAACCTTTACCGAGGAGAAGAAGGATGCCTGGGACGAGAAGTTGGCTACTGTCTTCAATCGTGGTTTCTGGGACGGATATTACCAGGGACAGACTCTTGGCGAGTGGAACAAGCACTATGGCTCTGTAGCTACTGAGAAGAAGGTGCTCGTGGGCAAAGTGATGAAATACTTCTCTAAACTTGGTGTGGCAGAGGTGGCTATAGAGGCTTCTGAGATAGAGCAGGGGCAGAAACTGCTCATTACGGGCAACACCACAGGTGTGATGTATCTCAATGCCGATGAGATACGCTATGAGCTGAAGCCTGTAGAGCTGGCCAAACAGGGTTGGAGAGTATCTATCCCTGTGCCTGGCAAGGTGCGCCCTAATGACAAACTATACAAACTGATAACTGTAAACGAAATAAAGGAGATAAAATAATGGCAACAATCAACGAATTGCAGGACGAGGTAGTAGAGGAGTTTCAGAACTTTACCGACTGGATGGACAAGTATCAGATGCTCATAGACTTGGGCAACGAACTGGCTCCTCTTGACGAGAAATATAAGAATGAGCAAAACCTGATAGATGGTTGTCAGAGCCGTGTATGGTTGCAGTGCGACTATGAGGATGGTAAGCTCGTCTTTACTGCCGACAGTGATGCCCTTATCGTGAAGGGTATCATCGCTCTTCTGATACGTGTCTTGAGCGGTCATACTCCTACTGAGATTATGGATGCCGACCTTTATTTTGTAGAGAAGATAGGTCTGAAAGATCACTTGAGTCCTACTCGAAGCAATGGTTTGCTGGCAATGATCAAGCAGATACGTATGTACGCCTTGGCCTATAAAACAAAGGAAGCAGAGGGAAATGCGTAAGTTAAGAACGATAGAGATGAACCGCCTCACGTTGGAGGAGTTCAAGGAAGCTGAGAAACTGCCCCTGATAGTGGTTCTCGATGATGTACGCTCTTTATACAATGTGGGAAGCGTGTTCCGTTCGTGTGATGCCTTCAGGGTAGAGGGTGTTTATCTGTGCGGCATTACTGCCACGCCTCCCAATGCAGAGATACACAAGACTGCTCTTGGCGGAGAGGACAGCGTAGACTGGGAATACTTCAAGACCACTGAGGAGGCAGTGGAGAAACTGAAGGAGAAGGGCTATTTTGTATATAGCATCGAGCAGGTGGAAGGCTCCACCAAGCTGCAGAATCTCCCTGATGCTCATAAAACTTCACACTCTACAGGCTATGCCGTTATTTTCGGCAATGAGGTGAAAGGGGTGAAACAGAATGTGGTAGACATGAGTGACGGCTGTCTTGAGATACCTCAGTTTGGCACCAAGCACTCGCTCAATGTCAGCGTTACGGCAGGAATCGTGGTATGGGAGTTTGCTAAACTTCTGAAGTTATAGCCAACTCTGAAACTACAGACAAGTTTGGAAGAAAAAAGTTTTTACCTAAATATGACTTATAAGAATCAATTAATAACAGGCATAAAACAAGGTTTTTTGTTTTATGCCTTTTCCACAATATTGATAGCTATTCAGTTTGGATTCTATATTGTGGGTAGTCCCATTCTCGACTATATGGACCTTGAGGGATGGGCTTTCTTTGTGGCATCTTGTGTGAGCCATGCTTCGCAGTTTGCTTTATTGCCTTATCTGTTGGGCTTCCTTGTGCTTTTATGCCGTTTTCCCAAGACAGCAAGGGTTGTGCAGATAGCGGGTGTGGTATTGCTCTGTGTACTCAATTATCTCAACTCTCAGGTCTATGCCATCTATCATTTCCATATCAATGGTTTTGTACTGAGTATGGTTTTCGGTGAAGGAGCAGGAGAGATATTTAACTTCGATGCCTTGCTTTATCTTAAGGAAGCAGGACTATTTGCCATCGTTGCCGCCATTGTAGTGGGCGTATGGTATCTGTCACATCGTATATGGCAGTGCAGAAAGAAGGCTTATGCCTGGTTGTTCGTAGGTATCTTTGTCGGGGCTACGCTTTATGCTCATCTATGGCATATCTATGCTGCATTCTATCAGCATCAGTCGGTTATGAAGAGTGCCACTTTACTGCCTTATTATTTTCCTACTACCTCCAATGGTTTGTTGCTTAAGTGGGGCTGTAAACAGCCAAGAAGAGTGGGGCAGACCAATGGTCGACAGAGTACAGACTTGCTGTATCCCGTGCATCAGCTTGAGACGGTGGAACCCGATTCTCTGCCCAATATAGTGGTTATCTTGTTAGACTCGTGGAATCGCAGAGCGTTGACCCCCGAATGTATGCCTCATACCTATCAGTTTGCCGAACAGAATCAGTGGTTTGCCAATCATCTGAGCGGTAGTAACGGTACGCGAAGTGGTGTGTTCAGCCTCTTCTTTGGTTTGTCGTGCTATTATTGGGAGAGTTTTGAGCCGGCTCATGTCCAGCCGTTGCTCATCCGCAGATTGCAAGCTTTGGGTTACGGCATTCAGACTTATCCCAGTGCCACTTGGGCAGATTCTCCTTTTGGCAGAGTTATCTTTGGAGGTGTTCCTGGCATACACACCGAGACAAAGGGCAAGACAGCCTTGGAGCGTGACACGAGGGTGGCCAATATGTTTATTGCCGATGTGGAAAGCAGAAAGGACAAGAAAAAGCCTTTCTTCTCGTTCCTCTTCTTCGACCTACCCCATAGTTTTGAGTTGCCAGCCGACAAGAACAAACATTTCCAACCAGCATGGGCGTTTGCCGATTATACCAAGCTTAACAACGATATGGATCCAACTCCTTTCTGGAACCTGTATCGCAACACCTGCTATCAGGACGACTTGCTGTTGGGCAAGGTGTTTGAGGCTTTGAAGAAACTGGGACTTATGGATAATACCATCGTTGTGCTGACAGGCGATCATAGTCAGGAATTCAATGAGAACCATCGCAACTACTGGGGACATAACAGCAATTTCTCTGTTCATCAGATAGGAGTGCCAATGATATGGCATGTGCCAGGTCAACAGGCACATAAGTATACACATCGAACTACCCATTACGACATGGTGCCTACCTTGATGAAGGAGCATTTAGGTGTGAAGAATCCTACAGACGACTATTCTATGGGGCGGCTGATGACCGATAAGACTCCGCGTCTGTGGCATGTGGTGGGAAGCAATCTGAACTATGCTTTCATTATAGGGAAGGACAGTATTCTGGAGAAGACAGCCCAGGGGTCCCTCGATGTCTATGATGCCAAGATGAATCCTGTGAAAAACTATGTGTTGCCTGCCAAGCAGTTTGACAAAGCTGTGAAGCAACTGAACCGCTTTTTCAAGTAACTCAATAAAAAAGGACCATGAGCACTCATACTCATGGTCCTTTTTAGTATCAATGAAATGATTTATTTTCCTTTCCATAATCCGTGCAGATTGCAATATTCACGGGCAGTCACCTCGGTGGCGTCTGTCATGAATATAGCCTCGAGTTTCTCGCCTGGTTTCAGTTCATGGCGCAACACATCGGTAGGGGTGAGTAATTCTATCCACTCGATATAGTGCTCGGGCATCATGGGGTGTTCCACGCTTCCCTTCACTATTGTCTTCCAGCAAATTTCCTGCATTTTCTGCATCAAAATATTTGCAAAACTCGTCTATAATACAAAATAATTATGTAACTTTGTAATCGGTAGTCATATCAAATATATTTGTAACTTATTGTAAATCACCTATAAATGTACAAAATATTTGTGAGACTACCAACTTTTTTAAACTATTTCTTATTCCGAACTGGGGTAAACCATATATCAAGTGTGTGGGCGGAAAAAGCCAACTTATAGCACAACTCGATGCGCTGCTTCCAGCTGACTTTTGTAATTGGGAGAATGCAACGTAATCCGAATTTTAAATGTAACGAATCCGATACAATAATAAACGTGGCAGGTAGCAACAATTTAGTCATTCTGTCAAGACTTGGATTCAACGAGCTGAAGCAATAGACATCATGGAGAGCTGGTCTGCAATACAGCAAATGCTAATGCTTGAAGACAAAAGAGGCACAGGAAACTTTTGAAATGGAAATTATGAAACAAAAGAAATATACTCAGACGCAGCAGGTTATCGATGTCTTACACAAATGTGACGGTTATGCAACCCTTGGCAATCTGTATCATCTTGTCGATACAAGTTCGTGAGGCAAAAAAAGTAAAGAAAAACCAAATTTTTTATTTGAACGTTACACAATTTCGCCCACCTGCAAACTATCTTTGCAGCTAAAATGTAGGAAGATGGTAAATACACATTTAATGAAAAGGGTATTATGCAGACCCTATGAGGAGATCACCGATATAGACGATGCTTTGGCGAAATACAAGAGCCATGCTTCGAATGTTATGGATGAAAAAGACGATTTGTCATGTTCGTATTTTGCGAAAAGTAATCAAACCAATCGCCTTGGGCATTCGATAAGGCAGCATTGCATGAAGCCTGAATGTAGTATGGCCGATAAAGAGAAGGTGTTCAAGACTATGGAGGAACTTATTCAACTTGGTTTTGACAGAGCATCATATATATTATTAGATATAGCTATCCAAGAGAGCCTTCCCAATGCAGTCTGCGGAAAGTTCAAAGGAAAGAGTTTTCAAGAGATGATGAATTATGGGTGGTTCAAGAATCTTATAGATACGGATTATTCTGGCGATATTCCCCCTGCCCCTAACACACCTAACTACAATCAGGAATCATATAATTTTGATAAACAACGGTGTGCCAGTACCACACTCTATCACTACCTTAGCACATACCATAGCCCTTTGCTTGATGAAATTTCACACTATCGTATTTTCTTCAAAAAAGATTTACGCATAGCCGCTCTCCGTGCTTCTCAATATATGAGTAGTGGAAAGCATAAAGAGGCATTTAAAATTCTATCCTTATTTCATATAGATATGACGCAAACAACTGTAAGTTATGATGAGCGAGAAGCAGCCAAGATGCTCGCAGAGTTATATGAGTATGGGATGGGCACAGCTCCTAATCTGGCACAGGCACTTAGTTGGTATAACTATTGTTACGATCGGTTTTCTATGGAGGCAGGCTATAAGGCTGGAAGAGTCTGTGAGAAGATCGGAGACTATGACAAGGCCATGGAGTGGTATCGTAAGGTACTTGATTGGAAAGTGCTTAGACCTACTTCATGGGAAAGAAACTATAGAAAGGAAGTCTACTCTTTGCTTCCCTATCGCTTGGAAAATTCCTTTCGCAACTTGAAAAAAAGCATGAATCCCGAAGGGCACGACAGAATATCTATTACTGTAAAATGTAGTGGACAGTTTTCGTTACGATTAAAAGTGCTGATGAATGCTTCCGTTACTATCACATGGGATAACGTGGAAAATGCTAACAGTGAAGTCATCAAATGGAAAGTGAATGGTTGGAACCGACTGGAGCATCAATACAGTAAGCCCGGCAAACATGTTATAGAGATATGTTCAGACGAAGAGAATGTTATCACGGGAATTGAGATAGAGATTGCTTTCTCCGTTACAAAAATGAACCTCGAAGCATGTAGAGGATTAGAATATCTACACTGTACGAACCAAAGGGCAAGCATTAATCCCAAAGGGCTTTGCAGTCTGAGATACTTGAATATCAGGAATACGAAAACGAAAAGATTGAATATTCGTGGTATGCACCAACTTGTAGCATTGGATATATCCGAGATTCCTTCCTTGCGATTGATTGCGGAAAAATATCTCCCGTTGCGCTATTTTGCCATGGACGGCCAGTCTGACTTACCAAAGAAAACGCAGCTTGAAGAAAACATCAAGTTGAATATGGGTAAAATTGTTCCAACTATTGATATAAAGAGAATGGAAACCGTACATCCTACTGTGTTCTATTATCTGCGAAGCAGCAAGTGGGTGGCGATTAGGAATGTCATTTTAAAAGAAATAAAAAATGGTGTTTTCGATAAGGAATATTTTAGAAAGCTTTATAAGATGTATAAAATCTTATGTGCAAAGACTCCTAAACATTGTCCGTACCCTAATGGCTGTCTTGAATCTTCGGAAAATTACCTCTATATATGCCGTTGGAAGCGTGAGAAGGACGGAAGACTTATCGAATATGAAGATGGTGAAGAAGATGCTTATTTTTGGAATTATTCGTGGAGTATAACGCTGGGTACCCCGTTGAAAGATGCAGCCAACCGTCTGCCATTCATGATGTATCCCCCTCGTACCAATGCCTGTTTTGCAGCGATGAGCTTGCTAGCGATGACAGCGAATAAAGACGAAATGGAGAATTATGGATTGAGTGATGACCCTTTAAGCATTTACTGAGGAAATAATCAAGAAAAATAATTGATGGTATCAAATAAAATATTAATTTTGCAATTATAATAGAATCTTAAAATAAACACTATGTATAAATTTGATTACATACCTAAACAGGAGTCTGATATTAATGATAGCCTTATCAATCTTTATGGCTCACATCTATTAGCTTTGTATGCTGCCCTAAAACCTATATATGATGGTAAGGATTATGCTGTTAAACCTGCACTGCCATTTTTGCTTTGGCCTAAGAATAATGGAAACGATTGGACAAATGCAGACCTTAAAGTCATGATATATGGCCGCGAGACTAATGGCTGGGATAATCCTGATAGCAGAGAAAGAAAAATGAAACCTAATTGGGCGTTGAACAATTCTGATGACGTACGTAATGAAATTGATGCTATCCAGAATATTTATGATGGATACGTTAACTTTACAACTAAGCAAGAACAAGATAACAGATTCTTCAATCGTGGACTTTATCCTATCGTTGAATCCATAAAGTTAGCCTTGCCATCAATAAAGGTTAGTTATCTTTGGAATGAAATTTCCAAAATAGGTAATGGCTATAATATCCATAAGGATAAAGTTTCTTGTGGTAAACCCAAAACGTACATCCATGACATTGAGATGAAACATTTTAATGTCAGTCAAGGTGAAATTGATATTTTGAAACCCGATGTTATCATATTCTTAGCAGGAAAAGATGCAACCCCATATATCTTAGAGAAATTTAACATCATTACCTCGCATGCACCCTCTCTTGAGTTCCCTGAAATATCAGAAATAACAATTTCTAATGTCAAATATGTTTTGAAAACGAATTTCAATCATCCAAGCAGAGGATTAAGTAAGGAAACAAGAGATAAAAATTATCCTAAAATTGTGAGAAGAATCAAACAACAGTTTGGACTTTAATATAGCTCAAATAATATCGTTTTACCGATGAATAATAGAAATAATCAAGCGACTTATGGCAGCAAATCTCATCGCAAGATATATTTGGGAAGTCAATGCTCTCGCAAAGGCGAGGCATGGACTTTCTTTGGAAGAACTCAACGAGCAGTGGCGGGACAGTTATCTCTATGATGACAAAGACATTGTCCGCAAGACATGGTGGGAACACCGAAACCAAATCGGCGTGCAGTTTGGCATTGATATAGAGTTTGACAAGCAGAACAAACGATATTTCATTAAGTCGCGAAATGAAATAAACCGCCCTGCAATACAGGAGTGGCTGCTCGATAGTTTTGCTGTTGGTAATATGCTCTTGCAAGGCAAGGACCTGCGCGGTCGTATTCTCTGTGAGCATATTCCCTCTGGATATGAATATCTGACGGAGATTATCCAAGCCATGCGCGAAGGAAAATGCCTCACCATTACCTATCAGAGCTTTTGGAAAGAGGAAGCGCAGGTTATTAGCCTTGAACCTTATTTCATTAAAGTATTCAAACAACGCTGGTATCTTACAGCCCGATCGTCTGCCCATGAGGAACTACGAACATATGCTCTCGACCGCATACAGGAATTACATATTTCTAACCAAAAGTTCAAAATGCCCAAGGACTTTGATGCCGAGGAAATGTATGAGGCAGCATATGGTATTGTGATAGGAAAAGAGGAAAAGGTGGAACGCATAGAAATTAATGTCTACAACAATCAGGCAAAATATTTCCGTTCGCTTCCTTTGCATTCTTCACAAAGAGAGATTGAGACTTCAGACTGTTGCTCTGTTTTTGAGTATTATCTTAAACCAACTTACGACTTTATTCAGGAGCTGTTGTCGCATGGACCCGATGTAGAAGTTATCCACCCCAATAGCCTCCGCCAACTTATGAAGCAACGCATAGAAGAAATGACTGAACTTTACAAATAAAAGATATGGACGCATTAGCTTCCTTCTTTGACCAACTTCCAGACTCTGTAGAAGTTAAATGGCAGATAAGCCATAACTTCGGTAATCCTCATGTGGAGTATATTGCGGGGTTCGATACTGAGCCTGTATGTGGTGCCACTCATTCTTAAGACCGTAGAAATGACAATCCTCCAAATCTCTGATACCCACAATCGACATCAGTTGCTGACAGATTTGCCCGCAGCTGATGTCTTAGTGCATTGCGGAGACTTGACGGATATGGGTACGGAGCAGGAAGTGTTAGATTTCTTAAACTGGTTTATCGAATCTCCTTATCCCTATAAACTTTTTGTCACAGGCAACCATGACCTTTGCTTATGGGATGCCGAAGATATCGAAGATTTGCCCCAAAACATTTATTTTCTGCAAGACAGAGGTTGTGAGATTGGCAATGTAAAATTCTTCGGCTTAGGTTATAACCATCAAGAAAGTCTTATCCCCACAGATGTAGATATACTTATTACGCATGAACCTCCCATGATGATATTGGATAAATCGAGTGGCAGGCACTGGGGTAACTTACCTTTGCGAAACCGAGTGATGGAGGTAAGGCCACAATACCATCTCTTCGGACATGCCCATGAGTCGTATGGCATAGTACAATCGGGAACGACCATTTTTTCTAATGGCTCTGTTATGGATAATCTGTATCAGCTATGCCATGCGCCACGACTGATAGAGTTATAATCTGCTGTGCCAAATGGCAAAGTTTATCCCAATGTGATTTCTGTTTGCGGTTCAAAATCACGACAATAGATAAAATCGGTCAGTGCAAAGTTGGTATATTCAAACAAATGGTTAAACTGATGAATGAGATGCAAGTCTTTTGTCAGTTCCTGGTCAAGCCCTTCATTCCAGTTGGGTGGCGGGCAATCCATGCCAATGTAAGCGTCAAAAGTCTCGGCTTCCATCCCCTCTGCCAATCTTAAAGGCATAAACGATACTCCATCTTCATAGAATTTATTCCACCCTGCATCTTGCAGCGCACCATAAAGTGCCTCACTGTTTTTCCTATGAACAGGGTGTAGGGCTGGATATTGACTCGGAAGGAAGCAACGCGCAACAAGCTCCTTGCTGCTTCCAAATAAACTATCGTTTTTTATCTTGGTCCACACCAGATGTGCGTGGTCATACATTTTTTGCAGAGCCAACCTTAGGGCTTCGTTGAAAGCGATAATATCCGCAAGGAGAACATCTTGATGCTCCAGCACGATGCCGTCGATAAAATTCTTTCTCGCCTTGAGCAAGAAAGAATACCTATCATAATGATCTGCATCTTCATAATATTGCAGTATCCGTTGTTCCAACTTCACAAGATGTTTCTTGTCGTGGTAGGAGAAAAACTCCAGTAAGTTTTTTCTGTTCTCTTCCATGTAAATACCTTTTCTATATCCAAAGATGATTAAAATAGTCAATAAAAAGTTGCATGCCTTTCCTGACACGTTGGCGGACTTCTATCACATGAGCATCCGTGGTGTCAGCATCTCTATCCATTTCTCTGGAGGAAAAATGATCAAAAGCGAATATCATATCGCGAATAATCTGTAACCAGCGTTTATAGGCTTCATCCGAGTCACCATTGTCCAAAATGGCAGGACAATATCCCCCATGTGGGCCCTTTGTTGCTTTGAGAAAAGCATGGAGATGAAGGGCGATGATACTTGCCAAGCGGTCATTGAGGTTCCAGACATCTTCATAAGTAACACCTGCATACCCCTCATTCCACTTGGCAGGCTTTTCAGCCTGCTTACGCCATTTTGCTTGCTGGTTCATCATCATTCGGGCGGTGGCTTTCTTTATTTTCATTGTATTTTTTATCTATTAAACATTAGTAGCGTAACCTCCGTTTCATGCACATCGTCTTCCGCCTGTCCATAGATAACACTACACGGCAACAATTCTTCTATATGCTTCTTTAAGTTGTCTATTTCCAAAGAACTAGCAACTTGTCCTTTCTTAAAAACAACAAAGGCAATGGCTTCCTTGAATTTGCCCACAGGTGGCAATACGCAATAATCAGCCATAGAGGTATAGATATAATCCAAAGCATGCTCTATAATAGGTGAACGAAACCTAATCATTTCTCCATTTTCGACATGAAGCAGGTAATCGCAACTTCCTTTTGTGAATGAGCTGCCCGCCATAGTGAATTTATCGATGAAAGCTTGCCGATTTCCCATCTTTTTAAGAAACTCCTTACGCTTTGCTTGCCTATATTTCCGTTTCCGCTTGCTACGGTTCATCTTGTCACTATGTCGCTTGTTAAATTGCTTACTATAGGGAATCCCACGCAGAACAGCTACACAACGTCTTGCTCTGCTTTCCTTGGATTTTGGAAGATATACTGCTGGTGTTTGCCGCTTATAAATACTGTTTTTAAGACGTTCCAAAGTCATTTCGTATTGGTTGGAGGGTTTGCGTGGATTTAAGGCACGATAGATACTACTGTCTTCATTATATCCAGACCATTTATCATACGTTAATTGCCAAAGACATAAGGCGGCAAGAGCAGCAAGCGAAATAGTCTTATCTTTTGGCAAGACGAGTTCTAAGGATAAATTATATTCCCAACTACCCTCTAAATCGAAGGAAAGATAGATGTTTCCCTTGTCTGAATCATCATAGCAAATAACCTCCACCTCCTTGTGTACCGCAACTCCATTTTGCAGCATCTTGTCAATGTAGCTGTCTAATTGTCCACTTGGTTTTAGAAGTCTCAATCTGTCGTATGCTTCCCTGAATCGGTATAGATGTTTGACAAGGTCATTGCCGAAGACATCGTAAGTTTTTACATACGATTTTAATTGTGGACAAAGTTCCTCAAAAGTAACTTGATTGAATAGTTCTTTTATAATCATATTTTTGTTTTTCGTGCAAAATTAGTCCCCGAATGGGCGAAAAAACGTTACAGCAACATATAGATTATAAATTCATTGAACACTCAGCACCACAATTGAATAGAAAAGCCTCGAAATATGAAAGCGGCTTCGATAGTCTATGAAGCCTATTTCGTAGAGCAATGAAAGCGGCTTCGTAAGCAGTTGAAGCCTATTGGGTGTGTGGTTCTGATAGCAAATCTCCTACATTGATTTTGTCGCATTTATGGAAAATCCTGACAAAACTTGGAACAATATTCTGGCCAAGGAGGAGCAAAAAGCACCACTAGAACCTTCTCTTTTTGATTAGGGGGGTACTTTTGGAAAAAAGAAGTCCGAAACCTGATTTTACTGGGCTTCGGACAGGATTATTATGCTCGTTTAAGTTTTACCGGACAGCAATACTTCGGACATGCCCATGAGTCGTATGGCATAGTACAATCGG
>UMGV01077416.1_pt1 | contig 37888 bp, 14 predicted proteins | sample 1965361 | NCBI WGS metagenome assembly UMGV01 (sample SAMEA4836081, study PRJEB28245) | human gut metagenome | biome: gut microbiome; material: fecal sample | place: Denmark | collected 2008
ACCAGTGCTAGGAGCAGGAGAGATAAAAGAATATACAGTATTATTAAACTGGGAACAATCTGGAAATAACATGGGAGAAAAGGCTAATGAAGTAAAATTAGTAGAAACAGGAAATGTACCAGGATTTGTAGATAACAATGATAAGGATAATACATCAAATGCAAATGTAATCATAAGTGTAGAGACAGGAGAATTACCAATAGGATTAATACTAGCATTAGTAGGATTAATAGGATTAGAAACAATAACATTAAGATATGCGGTGGTATTAACAAAAAGACAAAAAAGAAGTAAAAAACAGAATGTAACAAAAAAATAATATAAAATGTCTAAAAATAGTATCCGTAAAGTGATAGAGCATTGCTCCAAGAAATGGAAGCAATGCTCTATTTACTTATATTTATATAATAAGTAAAATTAATATAATGAGTTATTATAGGAAAAGTAGGTGTTACGGATGAAGAGACAAGATGCAAATAAAAAGAATATAGAGCCTGAAAACGTTGGCGCTGTACACACACACACACACACACACACCGGTAATTTAAACAAAAGAATATTAATAAGCGTAGGAATACTAGTAGCAATAATGATTCTACTAGGAGTTTTTGCGCTTATTTTTAATATAAATAATAAGAAAAATAAGAGTATAGGAAGTAATGGCGAAGGATATAATGCAGGAGGGACTATAAATGGAGATAAAGGATATATTTCATCTGCACAAATAATTCAAACCAAGACGGGAACAGGTCCTTGGGATGCAAATGATGAACCAGGTAATGATAGTTCAGAGGATAACAATATTGTACGTTCGTTTGATCAAGTAACATGGACTGTTGATTTAACAATGGCATTAAAAAGTGGAATTGCAGAATCAAATTTAACAGGAGGAATTATAAATGTTGAAGCCTCTATTCCATCAAATTGTGCAAACGTTGTAACTTGGGATTTAGAATCAATGGGATGGCTTGAAGGTTCAGGTAAAGTTAGTAGTAATGGACTAGTATTAACAGGACAATATGTGATGTCTACTACAGACAATACTATACCAGGAAAACAAACATTGGTATTAGTATTAAAAGTAGAGGGAGCACAAAATGAAACAAAAATAAAGCCAGAATTTAAATTTTGGTTAGAGGGAAACGAAGATAATGATAAATATATAATAAATGATATAGCAGAAGTTACTGTAAGTGCGACACCTAGGTATAATGTTGAACTTTTGAGAAATACAGAATTAGCAAAAGAAATAACTTTAAATGAAAATGGCAAATCACAGACTGGTAGATTATATGGATATGCGTTAACATATCAATTATATAATGATGGTGGTGTAGCTAAGGGATTAAAAGGAATTGAATATCCAGAAGGAGATATTAGATTAGACATAAAACTAAAATTAGAAAAGATAAGTATAGATAATCCAAATAATACAGAAGATATTACAAATTCATCTACCCCTATTTTGTATAACTATAAAATGAATACATATAATCCAAGTTCTACAACTGTTAATGGATATATTCCAAATAGAAATATGGCAGTAGCACGCCATGCAGCACATGAGTGGCATATACCGGCTGCTTCAGGAGGGGGAACAAAAGCTTGTTATGATTCTGGAACAATAAGTATGAGTCAAAATGGAGCTGAAATAAGTTCAGTACTAAGCGATTATAAGTTTAATGGAGAATTCCCTACACAATATGCTGGAATAGATCCAGCAAGTACAGCAATTAAATATACTGCAAACATAGGTTGTTTTTCGACAGCGTATTTTCAAATTTTAGTACCATATACCGACGAGAGTAGTGAAGGTGGATATAATTATTACTTAACAGTAGAAGATATTAATATGGAGGCCTATAGTAGTAGTGGAACAAAACTAGAAAATCAAACAATTAAAACAGATGACTCTTCAAGAATACAACATGTAATATTTAGAAGCGGAGGATATTCAACATATCATTGGTTATCAAGCAACTTTAGAGGAGGAACGGGAGCTACAGGGTTATATAGTCATTATAGTCAAGGTGATGCAAAAGCAGAAATTGGGCAAAAATTTGTATATAGATTTGATGTTACTAATAGCAGTAATAATGATATAAAAGATGACATATACGATGCAAATTCATTATTAAAATTTGATGGTAATGTATTTAATGTAACACAAATAAATGGAAAGACATATAATTTTAGTGGAAATTCAGCAAATAATTTTTATGATAGTGATATGAAATTTAAAATGCTGTATGCTGCAAAAAAGAATGGAAGCAATTGGATATCTGATTCAGAAATGAAAAATACGACAGAAGATGAGTTAATATTTTTTAAAACTGAAGAGGAATTAAAAAGACAATTGGGAGATTCAGCAATATGTGTAGGTGTTTTGTTTGAATCCATTAGTGGAATTGCAGAAGCTGGAGAAGGATATAGTGTTGAAATTGCACTAGAAGTTACAAATAGTGGACAAATTGGAACAGTGTATCAGTTTGTAACTAGTTCTAAGTTATATAAAAAAGATAAAAAATTGGATAGGGCTACCCAAACAAAAGAAAATCCTAATGCACAATTTCCATCACCAGATATATCAATTAATTGGAATTATATTAAGACAGCTTATGATGCAAATGGAAACATAGTTGCAGGAACACATAATGGTACTTATCAATATGGTCAATCACTTTTAATAGTAGGTGGAAAATTATCTGTAATACATAGTGTGGAAGATAAGACAACAGCAGGAAGCGAAAAAGTAAATTACGACATAGGAAGAAACGAAAATACAGTAACATTTGGGCTAAAAGCACAATTACAAACTACAGTTACAACAGGAACTCCAATGAGCAATGTTACAGTTACATTAGAAGAAACACTTCCAGTAGGATTAGAGTATATACCGGGAAGTAGCAGTTATAATGAGCCAACTATAGAAAATTTATCAAACGGTGGACAGAAACTAACATGGATTATTTATGGATGTACTGTTGGACAGGATATAGAAAAAATTACATATCAAGCTAAAACAGATGAAGAAAGTGCAAATGGTACACAGTATACAGCTTCGGTATTGGCAACTGCAGACAAAATAGGAACTTCTTTACCTAGTACTAGAACAGACTCAAGTACAATACAGATAACAAACCTAGCAAGTCATAGGTTATATAAAGAAGTAGAGAATGCAATTATAGAAAAGAATGGAAAAATAAAATATACATTAGTGTATGAAAATAAAACTGAGGATCCAGTTTCAGACTTCCAATTATTAGATATACTTCCATACAATGGAGATAATAGAGGTACAGACTTTAATGGAATATATACATTAGAAAGTATAAATATACAACAGAAAGTAAATGGCACAGTACAATCAAGCAATAATTTAAAATTGTATACTACGAATTCAACGACTGTAAGAAATATGACAGCAAAAGATGACGGAATAGGAACAGATAATATCTGGGCAGAAAAAACAATAGGAAATACACTAAATGAAAGTGCAACAGGAATAGCTGTAAAAGGACCAATTGCAGGAAAAACGAGATTAGAAATAGAGATAACTTTGCAAACACAGAATAATGAAGCAAAAGATATATATGCAAATACAGCAATGGCACAAGTATATGCAGATTCAGAACAAATGCAAACAGGAAAAGTAGAAACAAAAGTAGTTTATAGAGAGATAACAGGAAATGTTTGGGAAGACAGTAACAGAAATGGAATAATAGATGCAAGTGAAAAGCATTTAGAAGGAACAACAGTTAAATTATTAAATAGCACAAATAATGCAGAAGTAACAAGAACAACGACAAATGCACAGGGCGAATATGAATTTACAGACTTAGCAAAAGGAACATATAAAGTAGAAGTAGAGGTAGATAGTCTACACGAATTAACAGATAAGGAAGTAGGAACAAATAGAGAAATAAACAGTAAATTTAACCAAAGCACAAAGCAAACAGACGAAATAACAAGATTAAATTCAATCTCAGCACCAGAAATAATAGAAGACAATGTAAATGCAGGAATAAGAACAATCCAATTTAATATAAATACAAAAGTAGAAGGTATTGGAGGAAACATAAGTGGAGAAGGACAAGATATTTACGAAAGTGTAGATAAAGGACAAGACAGTAAAAAAGACATAATAGTAAGTCCAAATGTAGGATATAGAGTAGCTACAATAACAGTAAATGGAGAACCAATTACTTTTGAAGAAGAGGCAAACCATACAGTAATATTAAATAAATTTATAAATATGCAAGAAGACAAGGAAGTAATAGTAACATTTAAAGATGTTAGAACAAGTGTATTAGTACACCATTACAAAGAAGGAACAAGCGAAAAGCTAAGTGAGGATGTAACAATAAATGGAGAAATAGGAGATAAATATACAACACAAGTTGCAAGTGACATACCACAAAATTATGAAGTAGTAAATACGCCAAGTAATGCAAGTGGAAATATGGTTGCAAGCCAAACAGTAGTAACATATTACTATAGATTAAAAACACCAATAGTAAATGAGCAAAGTATAAATAAAAACGGAACAGAAAAGATAGAAAACTTAACAGATGAAATCACTTACGATATTGTATACAAAGCAACATTAGAAGATTACATAGGAGAAGCAGAAGTAACAATAGTAGATAAGTTACCATATCAAATAGTTGTAGATAGTTCAGACCTAGCAGGAGGAACATATGATGCAACAGCAAAGACAATAACCTGGACAGAAACAATAAAAGATATAAATAGTTATGAAAATAAAAACAACGAAATAACGATAAATAAAACAATAAAAGTAGTATATACAGGAATAAATCAAGGAACAACAAATATAAAGAATGTTATAACAGGAAAAATTAAAACAAAGACACCGGAGAAAGAGTTTGACGAAGTAAATGCAAACGAAACAACTACAACTGAATTCACTGTAAATATACCTGTAAGTAAAATATGGGAAGATGATAGTAATAAATTAGGACAACGTCCAACAAAGGTAACATTCAAATTAGTTGGAAGTGATGGAAGTGAGTATACAAAAGAATTAGCAAAACCAGGAACAGCAGGAAGTAGTACAACACAAGACCAATCAAATCCAAATAGATGGAATGATATATTTACAAACTTACCAAAGTATGATAGCAATAACCAAGAAATAAAATATACATTAACAGAAATAAATGGAAACTTAACATATTATGATGCAGTTTTAGATAGTACAGGAAGAATTGTAACAAATACAAATAAATATGGAAAGGTAACAGTTCATTACTATATAATGAATACAGACGGAACAACCACAACTACAAGAGTACCAAGTACGAGTGGAGCAGAAGTTCAAGATGTAATAATAGAAGGAAAAGAAGGGGAAGAGTATTATACAACATGGGCAAATAATGTAAATGAAAAATACGAGTTAGTAACATCAAAATTACCAACAAATGCTACAGGGACAATAGAAAAATACAATGAGGAAAAACCACAAGAAGTAATATATTATTACAGATTAAAACCAGCAAAAGTGTTAATAAATTATTTAGAGAAGGATTCAAATCAGGTATTATCAAGTCAAGAACAAATAGGTGGACATGTAGATGACAAATACAACACAAATACAGACCATCGCAAAGAGACAATACAAAAAGATGGAAGAACATATACTTTAGTAGAAGACAGTGGAAATACAGAAGGAACAATGACAGTAGCAGATACAACAGTAACATACTATTATCTACAAAATACAAAAGCAACAGTAAGATATGTTGCAAGAGATCCAGAAACACATGAAATCTTAAAGGATTTAGAGGAACCATATACACAAGAAGGATTAGTAGGAGATGAATTTGTAACAAATGAAAAGGCATTCATAGGATATAAACTAGTAGAAAGCCCAACAAATAAAACAATTACTATGACAAAAGAAGAGCAAACACTAATCTACTACTATGAACCAGTGTATACAGGTTTAATAGAAAATCATATAGATGATAAGACAGGTAGAGTATTATATACAGAAGAACATCAAGTACAAGTAGGGACAAAGTATAATATACCAAGTAAAGAGTTCGAAGGATATGACTTAGTAGAAAGCAAACTTCCAGCAAATGCAGAAGGAATAATGGGAGAAGAACTTGTAACAGTAAATTACTATTACATCAAAAAAGCAGTGTTAGAAGTAAACTACATAGACATATATACAAATGAACCATTAACAGAACAAATAGTGGATAACACAAAACATGAAGGTGACTTATACACAACAGAAGAAAAAACATTTGAAAATTATGATTTAGTAGAAGTACCTTCTAACGCAACAGGCACAATGAAAGTAGAAAAAGACGAAGAAGGAAACATAACAAATAATAGAACTGTTGTTACATATTTCTATACTCAAAAAGCAATTGTAGAAGAACATCATATTGATAGTTTAACAGGAGAAGATATAGAAGAAGCAACAATACATAATGGACATGTAGGAGATGAATATGATATACCTTCAAAAGAATTCTTGAGCTATCAATTAATAGAGGAAGATGAAGAAGGAAACAATATGCTACCAACAAATAGCCATGGAATAATGACAGCAGAGAAAATAGTAGTAAACTATTATTATAATCAACCAGCAAAAGTAATAGTACACTATATAGAAAAGGCTACAGGAAAAGAACTAGAAGAAGTAAACAAAGAAACAGGAGAACCACAAAGTAGTCAAGTTATTATAGAAGGATTTAACCAAGATGAATATACAACGGAAGCAAAAGAGTTTAAATATTACACATTAATAGAAAGTCCAGAAAATGCAGAAGGACAAATGAAGGTAGAAATAGTAGAAGACGAAGAAGGAAATAAGACAGTAAATAATATAATAGATGTATACTATTACTACCAAGCTAAACCATTTAACATAGGTGTAGAAAAAGAAATAACAGGAATAGTAGTAAATGGAGAAACTAGAACGCCAACAAACGGAAAATTAGAAAGAGTAGAAATATACAGAAAAGATGTAGAAAAAACAAATATACAAATAGTATATAAAATAAGAGTAGTAAACAACGGAGAAGTAGAAGGAGCAGTCACAATAGAAGATAAACTACCAGAAGGAATGAGTTTAGCAAATAATGATGGAACATGGGAAGAACAAGATGGAGTATTAAGAAAGATAATACCAGAGATAAACCCAGGGGAAACAAAAGAATATACAGTGTTATTAAATTGGAATACAGCAGAAAACAACATGGGAGAAAAAGATAATGTAATAAGTATAGTAGATACACAAAATGTACCAGGATTTGTAGATAACAATGATAAAGACGATACATCAAATGCAAATGTAATCATAAGTGTAGAGACTGGTGAATTACCAATAGGATTAATACTTGCATTAGTTGTATTAGTAGGATTAGAGACAGTAACATTAAGATATGCAGTAGTATTAACAAAAAGACAAAAAAGAAGTAAAAAATAGAATGTAACACAAAAATAATATAAAATGTCTAAAAATAGTATCCGTAAAGTGATAGGGCCTTGCTCCAAATATTGGGAGCAGTGCTCTATTTACTTATATTTATATAATAAGTAAAATTAGTACAAGGAAAAGTGAGTATAAGGAGAAGTGGGTGAATACAAAATATGATATGGAAAAATAGAAACAACAAAAAAAGGAAACCTGAAAGCCTTGACACTGTAGAGAGAGAGAGAGAGAGAGAGAGCTACGCTCTAAAGAACGGGAAAAAATCCCAAATAAATATAGCAGTAAAAATAGCTATACCAGTAGTAGTAATAGCTATAGTTTTAGTGAGTTTTATTTTAGCTAATTATAAAAAGCAAAACGAGAATTATCAAATAGCGGATTCACAAGATTTTCAAGCTACGACATATAGCGATGGGTACAAAAAAACATCAGAATTAACTAATGCGGATTTATCTGATGCATACCAAAAGAATTACCAAGAAGCATCAGAGGCTGATGGAAGCTATTTATACAAAAGTGCAGAGTGGACTAATAAACAAGATGGAGAAGGATTAATTACAATAAAAGGTAAACAAGTTCAAGAACTAGAAGATACTAGTGCCCTATATGTAGGCACTATGTGTTATGCACATGGATTGACAGAAGATATATTAGTAAAAAACATATCAACATTAATAAAGTTTTATGATCGTGTAGATTTTGTAGCCATTAATACTAGCCGAGAAAAGGGGATTATAGAAGCACATTCATTTACACCAGAATCTACAGAAGATGAGATTAGAACATATGTAAGCGAGACAAAAGCTTCCGGAGAAGAATATCCACATTATACAAATAGTGTTCCAGCAGCAATAGAAAAATATCTATTTGGTAATTTGGGAGATGAATATGTTAGTGAAGAAAATTTAGTTAATAATCCAACAGCAATATATGTTTCATGTGATTCATTCTTTATAGATAATGTTATAAGTGACGGATGGATATGGGGAACTGAGTATGCAATAGAAAAGTATTTTAACTTTATTAGTGAATATTTTGCAGGAAGATATTTTTCTATGTCCCAAATTTCACAACAAAGTTCTAATCCTGCATTAACGGTGAGATATGGAGGATCTAAGTATGATGTTAATATCCTAAATATTTTACTTGGAATTTTAAATCCAGAAAACTATGGTGAAGCAGAATTAGCATTAGATGACGAACAATTAAAAAAGTGGGAAGCAAATACAAGCGATTATTTAAATTTAACATATACAAACAAAAAATATGCTGCAGATTTTAGCTACGACAAAGACTTCGAAGAAGCTGGCGTACAAGTAATTACAAACTGTACCATTGCAGATACTGTACAAGATTACTTTGAAATTGTAGACGTTCAAGCATTGGGTGGGTCAGATAGTATGCAAACAAGAGTTACAGGTCAAAACATCTTATTCTATGATGAAAATTATGTATGTGGTAACGAAGTAACCATAAAGATAAAAGTAAAACTAAGAGATGATGTTATCTCACATTTTGATGGATTTGAAGATACAAACTTTGGAAAAGCAACATTAAGTGGAAGTGTAAATTTGTCTGTAGACTCACCTAAACTTGCACCAATAACAACTAGCTATACAGTAAACTATTTAGAAAAAGGAACAAACAAGGTATTACATACAGCCAAAACAGATAATAATGTCCCTATCAATACGCAAATAAAAGCAACTGATGAAGTAATAAGCATAGATGGATACAATTATGATAGTGCAGATAAAGCAACACTAACATTAGGTAGTGGAGGAAATGTCCTAAATTTATACTATACAAAAAGAACAGACTTAAGTTATAAAGTAAACTATCTAGAAAAGGGAACAAATAAAGTATTAAGTACACAAAAAGTAGTAAATGGCCAAACATTCCAAACAGTAATAACTTCAGCAAATGAAGCTATAAAAATAGATGGATATAATTATGATAGTGCAGATAAGACAACATTAACGATAGGAACAGGCGAAAATGTAATAAATCTATACTACACCAAAAGAACGGACTTAAATTATAGAGTAAACTATCTAGAAAAAGGAACAAATACAGAAATAAAGACACAAAAAGTAGTAAGTGGTCAAACATATCAAGCAGTAATAACATCAGCAAACGAAGTAATAGATATAGATGGATATAATTACGATAGTGCAGATAAAGATACGCTAACAATAGGAACAGGAGAAAATGTAATAAATCTATACTATACAAAAAGAACAGACCTAAGCTATAAAGTAAACTATTTAGAAAAGGGAACAAATGAAGTATTAAGTACACAAAAAGTGGTAAATGGCCAGACATTTAAAGCAGTAATTACTTCAGTAAATGAGGTTATTACAATTTATGGATATAATTACGACAGTGCAGATAAAGATACGTTAACAATAGGAACAGGAGAAAACGTAATAAACCTATATTATACAAAGAAAGATGCAAGTGTATTAGTACATCATTACATAGAAAACACGACAGAAAGAGTACCATCACTAACAAAAGGACAAGTAGTAGCAGATGAAACAGTAACAGGAAAAGTAAATGATCAATATAAAACAAGTGGGTCAAGCAACATAGCAAACAACTATGAACTTGTAACAAGTAAATTACCAACAAATGCTACAGGTGTTATGACAGAAGAGCAAATAGTAGTAACATATTACTATAGACTAAAAACACCAACGATAAGTTCACAAAACATGACTAAAAATGGAACCACAACAATAGAAAAACTAACAGATGAAATAACATACAATATCTCATATAAAGTAACTTTAGTAGATTATATAGGGGATGCAGAAGTAACAATAGTCGATACTCTTGCATATCCAATAGATGAAGCAAAGTCAGATTTGGAAGGAGGAACATATAATCCAACAAGTAAAACAATAACATGGGTAGAAACAATAAGAGATATAGATACTTACGAAAATCAAAATAATGACATAGCAATAAACAAAACAATAAAAGTAGTATATACAGGAATAAATCAAGGAACAACAAATATAAAAAATACAGTAACAGGAAATATAAAAACAAAAACACCAGAAAAAGAATTCGAAGAAACAACAGCAACTTCAACTACAACCACAGAATTTTTAGTAAATATTCCTGTAAGTAAAATATGGGAAGATGACAATAATAAATTAGGACAACGTCCAACAAGAGTAACATTTAAATTAACTGGAAGTGACGGAAGTGAATATACAAAAGAATTAGCAAAACCAGGGACATCAGGAACGACTACAACACAGGACCAATCAAATCCAAACAGATGGAATGACATCTTCGAAAACTTACCAAAATATGATAGCCAAAATCAAGAAATTAAATATACATTAACAGAAATAAATGGAGAGCTAACATATTATGAAGCAAGCCTAGACAGTACAGGAACTGTCGTAACAAATACAAATAAATACGGAAAGGTAACAGTACATTATTACATAATGAATACAGATGGAACAACTACAACAACGAGAGTCCCAGATATAAATGGAACAGAAATACCAGATGTAGTAATAGAAGGAAAAGAAGGAGAAGAATATAATACAACTTGGTCAAATAATGTAAACGAAAAATATGAATTAGTAGCAGAAAAACTACCAGCAAATGCTACAGGAAACATAGAGAAATACAATGAAGAAAAGCCACAAGAAGTAATATATTATTACAGATTAAAACAAGCAAAAGTAATAATAAACTACCTAGAAAAAGATACAAACCAAGTATTAAGTCCAGAAGAACAAATAGATGGACATGTAGATGATAGTTACAATACAAATACAGAGCATCGCAAAGAGACAATACAAAAAGATGGAAGAACATATACATTAGTAGAAGATAGTGGAAATACAGAAGGAACAATAACATTAGAAGGAATAGAAGTAACATATTACTATCTACAAAATACAAAGGCAACAGTAAGATATGTAGAAAGAGACCCAGAAACAGGTGAAATACTAAAAGATTTAGAAAATCCAACAACACAAGAAGGGCTAGTAGGAGATAAATTTGTAACAAATGAAAAAGCATTTATAGGATATAGATTAGTAGAAAGTCCAGCAAATAAAACAATTACATTAGGAAAAGAAGAACAAACACTAATATATTACTATGAAGCAGTATATACAGGTTTAATAGAAAATCATATAGATGATAAAACAGGAAGAGTCTTATATACAGAAGAACATCAAATACAAGTAGGAAGAGAATATAACATTCCAAGCAAAGATTTTGAAGGATATGATTTAATAACATCTAAACTACCATTAAATTATACTGGAACAATGGGAGAAGACTTGGTAACAGTAAATTATTATTATATTAAAGAAGCTGTGTTAGAAGTGCAGTATGTGGATATTTACACAAATGAACCATTAACAGACCCAATAATAGATCCTACAAGACATGAAGGTGACTCATATACAACAGAGGAAAAAGTATTTGAAAATTACGATTTAGTAGAAGTACCATCAAACGCAAATGATATGATGAAAGTAGAAACAGATGAAAATGGAAATATAACAGATAACAAAACAATAGTAATATATTATTATACACAAAGGGCAATTGTAGAAGAACATCATATAGATAGTTTGACAGAAGAAGATATAGAAGAACCTACAATACATAATGGCCATGTAGGAGATGAATACAATATACCAGCAAAAGACTTCTTAAGTTACAAGCTAATAGAAGAAGATGAAGAAGGTAACAGTATGTTACCAGCAAATAGCAAAGGAATAATGACAGCAGAAAAGATAGTAGTAAACTATTACTATAATCAACCAGCAAAAGTAATAGTACACTATGTAGAAAAGGCTACAGGTAAAGAACTAGAAGAATTAAATGAAGAAACAGGAGAACTACAAAGTAGTCAAGTTACAATAGAAGGATTTAACCAAGATGAATATACAACAGAGGAAAAAGAGTTTAAGTATTACACTTTAATAGAAACACAAGAAAATAAAGAAGGACAAATGAAGGTAGAAATAGTAGAAGACGAAGAAGGAAATAAAACAGTAAATAATATAATAGATGTATATTATTACTACCAAGCTAAACCATTTAACATAGGAGTAGAAAAAGAAATAACAGGAATAGTAGTAAATGGAGAAAGTAGAACACCAACAAACGGAAAATTAGAAAGAATAGAAATATATAGAAAAGATGTAGAAGAAACAAATATACAAATAGTATATAGAATAAGAGTAATAAACAGTGGAGAAGTAGAAGGAGCAGTAACAATAGAAGATAAACTACCAGAAGGAATGAGTTTAGCAAATAATGATGGAACATGGGAAGAACAAGATGGAGTATTAAGAAAAATAATACCAGAAATAAACCCAGGGGAAACAAAAGAATATACAGTAGTACTAAATTGGAATACAGCAGAAAACAACATGGGTCAAAAGGACAATGAAGTAAGTATAGTAGAAAACCAGAATGTACCGGGATTTGTAGATAACAATAATAAAGATAACACAGCAAATGCAACAGTCATTATAGCAGTAGAAACAGGAGAATTACCAATAGTTTTAATAGTTGCATTAGTTGTATTAGTAGGATTAGAAACTGTAACTTTAAGATATGCATATGTACTAACTAAAAGACAAAAAGGAAAATAAAACAAAAAACGACTAAAAAAGGAACTAAGATATAAAAATACCTTAGTTCCTTTTTCCCTAAGGGGTTTAAAAGATACAATGAAAGAACAACGACAATAAAAAACATATTTTTTAAAATGTCATAATAATTTAATATTAAAAAAAATAAAAAAGTGAAAAACTTCAAAATAACCTTCCGTAAAGAGGTAGAAGTAAACAAAATGAAATCAAAAAAAATGGAAAAATCTATATATTGAAATGAAATTTTTTCTATGATAACATTTTTTTGATATAAACAAAACAAATAGGAAAGGGAAAAGAGCTATGAAAAAATACATATTTTTTATAGTAGGCATTGGAATAATTCTAGCAGGATTATTAGTTTATAATGTTTACAATGTGCAAAAAGAAAATACCAAAGTTTTTGAAGACCCTGGATATATATTGCAAAGTGCAAGTAGTCAGAGCCAAAAAATAGATAAGTATTATTTCAATGCAGATGAGGAATACAAAATTAAAAATAATCAAAAGGTTATTTTTAAAGATACCAGCGGGGATGAAGTTACAACAGGAAAAGATAACTTCATACACTATAATAATGGAGCTATAAGTAGTTTAAAGAAAGGTGTATTAATAAACCTTGCTAATATAGAACAAGATCCAATTACATATTATAGTATCGCTGCAAACCAAGTAGTAAACAAACAAGGTGATAACTATTGGATAAATCATCTAAATGGAAGACTACAATTTACTAATTTAATATGGAAAATTTCTGATACTAAATATTTAATAGCTGGAAATGGAATGACAGTTTTATTTAATGATGGAACAACAAAAGAGATAAATGGTTATTTAGAATTAGAATATTTAGATAATCAAGTTATTAAAATATATAATCAAGAAATTATATATCAAACAATTTCTAGCAATGTAAATATTTCTTTACCAGATAATATAGAGATAAATCTACAAAGTAAAACAGTTAGTAAAAATGGCGAAACAAGAATGAACCTTGCTAATATGGTAATTGATTCTGATGATAATGTAGAAATTCAAGAACAACCTGAACAAGAAAATAATGACCTAAATGAAATAGAAGGTATATTACAAAACCAAGTAGATGCACAACAAGCAGCTCAAGATGCTGAAAATGCAAACAATGGAGAAAATGATGGAGTTGCAGGACAAGGTGGAAGTGCTCAAACAGGTGAAGGAGCTGTAGGAACAGATGGAACTACAGGAACAGGAGAAGGTGGTTCTTCAAATTCACAAGTAAATGGTGGAGGTTCAGAAAGCATTGTAGAAGAATTACCAGAATTAGTAGCACCTACATTTAATGTAGAAAGCTTTGATGTTGATTCAATAAGTATAAATGCACAAATAACAATTCAAGATGATGAAGCAAGACTTGTTAGAAATCCATATATAAAAATTTTAGAAAATTCTACAGGTAAAACAGTATATGCTAGAGAAGAAGCAATAGGAACATACAATATAGATGTTTCAGTTTCAACACTAACACCAAATACAGACTATACATTAGTGGTAGAATCTGCATATGATGTAGATGGAATAACATATACTAAAAACTTTGTATACAAAATATTTAGAACAAAAAGTGTAGGAATAACATTTGAAAAAGATGTATTCACAAATAGTTCTTTAAAATTCAAAGTATCTGTAGATGCAGACTCAAAAGTAAAAAGTGCACAACTATCATTAGTATCAAGTTCAGGAACAGTAGATCAAACTTATGAAGTTGGAAATGGAACAGTAGCTGGAACAACAGCAGAATTTATAGGATTAGAATCAAATACAGAGTATACAATTAGATTAACAAATGTATTATATGATGGACAAATAATTTCAAATGGTTTTGAACAAGAAATGAAATTTAAAACATTAAAAGATAAACCAGAAATAAGTGAACCATCATATGAAATGGATAAAAGAAATTCTACATTTACATTAAGCATAACAAATGTAGTAGATCCAGATAATGGAATACAAGGATATAGATATGAAGTATATGATACAAGAACAGGTTTAGACGAATCACCTGTATATACAAAAGAAGTAACAAACAAAGAAGAAGTAGTAGTAAATGTTGATGAAAAAGTTTTATCAAGAGGTGTACCATATACATTTAAAGTAATAGCATTATTTAATGATAATGAAAAAATTGTTGAGTATGAAAGTGAATATAGTGACATAATGAAAATGGATGGTGTAGCTTTTCCAACAGTTAGATTTGAAAAAGTAACAGTTACATATGAAAGAATACAAGGAAAACTAATTATAGAAGATCCAAATAATACAATAAGTACAGCTGAAAATAATGACTTATTAGTAACGTATACAGATTCTACAGGATATACAAGACAATTTACATATCAAGGTGGTTTAACTATACCAATTGATATAAATGATTTAAGAAGTAATGAAACATATAAATTTAGAGTTTATACAACAGTAGATTTAAAAGATGAAAATGACCCTATAGATGAATGTTACATTGGTGGAGCAATTATAAAAACATTAACACCAGACACATTAATGGGTTCATTTATACAAAACAATGAAGATACAAGAAATACATTTAACCTTAGCTTTAAATTAAGAAGAGTAAATGATGACACAAGTGGAAGTATAGATACAGTAAATCCAGATGATGAAACATTAAAAGACTTGGAAGCTAATACATTAGCAAATCTAGAGTTTAGAATTTATGCAGGTCAACCAATCGAAAATGCAGATGGAACTGTAACTATGCCAGGAACACCAATAAGAACAGTAAATATAAAAGATGAATACTCACAAGATCCATACAAGAGTAAGATAAAAGAAGAATATTATGATACATCAAAAACAATAACACCAAAATTCTTCGGAGCAGAAAATAAAGACTTTAGGGATCAAAAATATACAATTGAAGTATTAAATGCTTTTGACTATACATATGATGGAGGAAATAAAATACCTTTAACAGAAGGTTTAGGATATAACTATTATGTAATAACAGCAAACGGATATATTCCAGATTATCCAACACAAACAGAACAAGCAATAGATGTTACACCAATAAGAAATCGTGATATAGAAAGTCCAAGAGCAGAATTAGATGCCCAAACTGTTGTTGGATATAAAGCACAAGCTAAATATGATAATAGTCAAAATTATGCAACAAGTGTTGTATACACAATGATAGATAGTTCAACAGGACAAGTAATTGCAACACAAGAACTTGAAGTAGGAGAAGATGGAGTTATACCTTCAGCAACATTCGATGTTGGAGATGGTACAAAATATGGAACTCAAGATACAGATCAAGCTAGAAGAGGTAATAGTTATTACTTTACATATAAAGTATATTTAGACTTAAACCATGATGGAACAGGAGAAACAGAATGTCCATTACCAACAGACAATGTTACATTAAGATCACAAACAGTAACAGCACAAAAACAAGCACCTAGAATCATAATGTATCCATCTATCTCAACAGAAAATACAATAACATATAAATATAAATGTGCTGATATAGATGATGCATTAGAAAAAGATGAATTCTATGCATATATAAATACAAGTAACAAAAAAGATACAAAAGCAATTAATGCAAATACAGGAGATACATTTGAAGAAGTTACATTCGAAAACTTAATTGCAGGAAACTTAGAAATAAGAACAGCAACAAGACTAATTAAAATAAATACTGCAATAGAAACAACATTAGGATATCAATATTTCGAAGGAAAAATTGATATATCAGATTTAACATATAGAGTTGAATTAGAAGAAAATAGTGTAAGTATAACTGTTTCTGGAGATGAAGCAAAATTAGATAGAATAACAGCATTAAAAGTAACTTTCGAAGATACAGCAAGTAGAACAGTTAAAATAGTACAAGACTTACAAGTTGTAAATAACAACATGTTAACAGTAAGCTTTAATGATATATCAGACTTATTAGACTTAGAAACAGAGGTAACAGTAGAAGCTTACTATGATACAGGAGTTACAGGATATGATACACAAAGTGATTATGTAGCATACCAAAAAACATATAAATCAGGGGAACAAGTTTATTACTATTCTATTAATAGAGAAGGAAACCTTGTACCAACAACATCTGTTAACAGCAATATGTTTGAATCAACAAATGCAAATACAGATAGTGAAACTTCAGAGACATTTAATTTAATAAACCCAATAGATAGTAGTATTACTGCATTAGAATTAAATTATTCACAAAACGGATTTACATATCAAAATGATGTAGTATTACAAAAAGAAATTGGTTTACAAAAACTAACAACAGATGGAAGTAATATAATTAAGTTTAACTTAATTATTCCAGGAATTAGTATGCTAAAAGATGGTAGTACAAGTGAATTAGACATAAACGAAGAATTAGACAGAGTACAAATTAATGCAACTTTAATAAATAAAGATACAATAGAAATAAAAGACAATATGATAATTGTAGAATTATGGAAAACAGATGAAAACTTAAGTAATAGTGAAAAGGTAAGAGATATTGAGATACCAGTAAGTGATTTTTCCGGTACTGTAGAAATAAATAATCTTGAACCAAAAACATATTATTATATAAGATTTAAAACAAATATACGTAATAAGAACGAAGTATCACAAGATTATACAGAAAAATATTTATATGACGTAGATGCAGATACAGTTGGAAGATATTATTATTTCTCTACATTAGCAAATGTAAATGTAGACAATATTAATGTAGTATATGATCCTGTAACATATAATGAAAAATATGTAAAAGTAACATATACACTAGATAAAGTATTAGGATATCAAAAATTAAGACATGTAATATACAGATGGAGTGATGAAACACAAGATTACACCGAAGAGGTAGCAAACTTTGAAGACGATTTACCAAAAGCACAAATGGAAGAAAAAGTTTCTGCAAACCCAGGAAGTATATTTACATTTGGAACAAAATATAAAATAGTAATAACACCAATTGCTGTTATAGCAGATGAAAGTGTAGAGGGTGGACAAAAAGAAATAGACTTAGGAACAAAAGAACAAGAATTCTATTTAAACCCATTATCATCACCACTAGTAGCTATACAAGGTTATCGTCAAGATACTGTAAAAGAAGATGGACAAATAGAAACAGGAACAAAAATAAGATTTACAGTAACAATGTATGATGATGATAAAATAGCTGTAAATGATAAATATACAGTAAAAATTTATAATCAAAATCACGAAGAAATTACTCCAGAAGAATATAAAGGAGAATACAATACAAGTGATGTAAATAATGAATTTATCTTAGAGAACGTAGCAAAAGACCAAAGTTATACATTAGAAGTAAACTTTGACCTAGACTATACAAATGATGGTCAAGAACCATATACACATGACAATAAAAACACAAGAACAGTAGAACCAATAAATGAAAGTGGTATCTCAGCAGGTAATATAACATCTGTAAACAATAGCACAGAAACAAATAAGATAGACTTATTATTCTACAATAGTTATAAAATAGAAGAAATAAAACAAATAAAATATTCTATTTACAACACAAGTGGATACAACCAAAGTGATACAGAAGACTTTATACCAAATAAAACAACATCTATAACAGATAATGAAACATACTATTCATTTACATTAAATAAAAACTTACCAACAGAAGGTAGATATTACATAGAAATACAATTCTTAGATGAAAATGGCGACATTGTAGACACAGCAAGTGTAGAACATATTTATATAGCAAACTAAATAATGGGGGAATAGTTTTTCCCCCTCCATACTAAAAAATAGGGGTGAATAATTTGAGATCATTAGCAGCAGGAAATAAAAAAAGATTTGCAATTTTTGCAATTATAATAATCATAATAATCATATTATTAATTACTTGTCTACGATTAGCCTTAAATCATGAAGTAGAGGAGTACCGAATAGAAAGTAATGTAACATTATATGATAGTGAATATGAACCATTACAACCAGAAGAGGCTGGAACAATTATAAAAAAATGGGATGGAAATTATTACTTAACATTAGATAATACAAACGAAACATATAAACTAAATCCAGAAGTAGTAAGCTATAATGGAAACAACTCACAAGTTACATTATATGGAGATGTATTTAAAGTATTATTAGATGGACAAGTAGAAAAATATTCTAAAGACACAACAATACGAAATACTTCAGAAGATGCATTTTATAAAATTGCAGATAGACAATATTTAATGATAAGCAATTCTATAAAAAATGAATCTGGAAGTATAAGTACTTCAAAATATTTATATATAATTATAGATAAATCAGGAAATACTTTATTATTAAATAACGAAATATATGCAAGAACAATAAATCCAATTGTACTTTCTACAAGTTCATATAGATTTGATATAGCAAATGAAAAGTTAATAGTAGGAAATGAAGAAATTAACTTAAAAGATATTATAGGAAGTACAAATGAATATGTAGAAAAAGAAGAAGAAAAAGATATGGATTGGCAAAATCTAATTCCAGAATACAATGGAGGAACTTCAGAAAATGGAAGCGATAATTCTGGAAATGGTCAAAACGCAGATGGATCTGTAATAAACAACCAAGGTGGAGCTCAATCAGGAACAAATGCAGGAACAAGTGGAAATGCAGGAAATGGTGGAGATACAATAATAAATAATAGCAATTCAAGTACAAACCAAACACCATTATCTAAGAGTGTAAGTTTAAGAGGAGCAATAGCTACATCTTCTTACATAGATATAGAATATGCAGTACAAGATCCACAAAATAGGTATCAAACAGTTTATGCATTCGTAGAGGCTGTGGGATATGAAAACACAATAGCATTAGATAAAAATGCTACAACATATAGGTTAACAGACTTAGAGCCAAATACAGAATACAAAATAACATTAGGCTATAAAGAAATTACAGAAGATAATGAAGTCGTAGATAATATAGAAGATGTATTATCTGTAAGAACAACAAAAATCAATGCAAGTATTGATATCACAAGAGTAGGAACAGGAAGTAAAAAAGTATATTTTAATCTAAAATTAGATCAAAATTATGCATTTGATTATGCAAAAATTGCACTATATGTTGATGGTGTAAAAGAAAGTGACATGGATGTAAACTTAACACAAGCTGTAAAGACAGATGGTTGGTCAAATGTACTTACATATGAAAATTATGGAAGTGAAATAACAGTACAACTAGAAGGAACATCACATGACGGAAGTGTAGTTAATACAAATATTCAAGCAAAATATAGAAATTATTAAAAGGAGGGTGAAAGAACATGGAACAAATTTTAGTTGCAACAATGAGTAGCATTGGTTGGATGCTAGGATTAACATTCTTAGGTTTAGGAATAGGAATTGGAATCTTAGGTTCAAAAGTAGCAGAAGCTGTAGGTAGAAACCCAGAAACAAAAAGTGATATTGTACATTCAGTAATGACAATATTAATAGTAGTTGCAATATTCTTATTACTACTATTCGCATTTATATTTTTATTATTATTTTACAATCCTTTAACAGTATAGTAGGTGAAAGTTATGGAACTAATAATACCAGCGGTTGTAATAGTCTTAATAATGTTTATCTTCACATTCTTTATGTTTAAAAACTTAGTAAAAAGAATTAACAATAGTACCAAAAAGTACTTTTTAGATAAACTACAAGACTTTGACTATATAATAGCTGAAAAAGAAAAAGAGATAGAAATATTATCAGAACAAATTAAACGTTTAAACGAAGCTAAACAATCAGGAGAAAAAGGGGAAATCGTAGAGATACCGGAAATTAAAAAGCAAGAAGAAAAAATCGTATATGATATCCCAACTCCAGAATTTAGGGAAGCAGGGTTCTTTAAGAACTATAAAGGTTTAAACAAAGAATTTGATGTTAATGAAGAAAAGATTCTTAAAGACTTTATAAAAATACATGCAGATGATGACACAACAGAATATAAAGAACTAGATGCATTTTCTAAGTTATTTACACAAAATGCAATATATGAATCTTTAACACTAACACCAGAAGAACAACTGGATTTGGTAGAAAGTGTTTTAACTAAAGAAAATAAATCATTTATAGAGCCAATCATTAAAACAATAAAGAATTTTAATGTTTTAGAAATGTTGGACAAAATAAAAGAAAGAATGGATAAAATTTCTCCAACAATATATGTATATGTTAGTGGAGACAGTAACAAAAACTATGATTATTTAAGTTCTAAAATAAAAACACAATTATATAAGAACATGTCTAAAGGTATTATAATAGAATACAAAGACAAATTATATGACTATAGTATATAAGGAAAAAGGGTGAAGAAATGAGCGAGCATATTAGCAATCTTGTAGAAAGTAAATTAAAGAAAATTAAAGAAGAGAAAAATGTATTTGATACAGGAAAAGTAATTAGGCTAAAAGATTATATTATAGAAGTATCTGGCCTTGAGAATGTTGCTTATTATGAAAAAGTAACAATTAGAGGAAAAGGAATGGGATATGTTAATGAAATAAAGGAGAACTCTGTAATAATTTCTGTTGTTAAAGAAGATAAACCAATAGAAATTGGAGATACTGTAAATACAACAGGGGAAAGATTTAGAGCAATCTTCGCAGAAGAAGCTTTAGGTAGAGTTACAGATTTATTCGGGGTAGATTTATTAACAGGAAGAGCATTCGAAAAATTTAAATATATAGATATAGAAAGACCAACAGTACCTATAATGGATAGAACACCAGTTAACAGACCAATGCTTACTGGAATCGCTGGAATAGACTTAATATACCCAATTGGTAGAGGACAAAGACAATTAATAATAGGTGATAAGAAAACAGGAAAAACACAAATTGCTTTAGATACTATAGTAAACCAAGGACAAATCATGAAAGAAAAGTCTAATAAAAATGATATTATATGTATTTATATAGCAGTTGGTAAAACCAAAAAAGAAATTAAGTCAATATACAACGAGCTATTAAGAAGAAATGCATTATCATATACAATGATAGTAGCTGCTACAAATGATGATAAAACTACAGTTCAAAGTTTAATACCATATGTAGGATTATCAATAGCAGAAGAATACATGATGCAAAAGAAAGATGTAGTAGTTGTAATAGATGACTTAAAAGCACATGCACAAAGCTATAGAGAAATAAGCTTAATATCAAATAAAGCACCAGGAAGAGAAGCTTATCCAGCAGATATATTCTTTTTACATTCAAGATTATTAGAAAAAGGATGTCAACACAAATGTGGTGGATCTATAACAATTCTTCCAATAGTAGAAACAAAAGGTGGAGATATAACAGATTATATTTCTACAAACATTATATCTATAACAGATGGACAAATTGTTCTATCTGAAAAACAATTTAAAAAAGGTCAAATACCAGCTATAAATTATGGTGTATCTGTTTCAAGATTAGGTGGAGCAGTACAAACAGAAGATATGAAAAAATTAGGTTCAGGCATAAGACGTGAACTTCTAAGTTACTTAGAAACAAAAGAAGTATACGAACTTGCAAATATGGACGAAATGAGTCCAGAATTAAGAGAGAAAATGAGAAAAGGTAAATTAATAGAGCAAGCTCTAAGACAAAATAAATTTTCTCCATTAACACAAGATGAAATTAAAGAAAGATTCAAAATGTTAGGTGAGGATGCTAAATGAGAATAAGAAATGTAGTAAAAGTAATGAATTTTCATTCTTTACTTAGAGTAGACTCTGCAAGAAGAAATGCTGAAAAGTATTTTGAGTATGAAAAAGAAATTACAGATTTTGCAGATAACATACTAAATAATAGAAACTTAATATTGGACAAAAAGATATTAAAGTTAAATAAAGAAGATAAACCTTTAAATGTTTATATTGGAAATGACTTAGGTTTTTGTGGAAACTTTAATACAAATGTAAATGATTTAGCAAAAGCTGATGCAGATATCGATAAAATTATTATAGGAAAGAAAATCATAAATGAAAAAAATAATGTGATTTTATCAATGACAAAAGATGAGTATCCAAGTAAGATAGGAGAGATTGAAGATATTTTGTATGATGCAATATTAAATGCAAAATATAGTGAAATAAATATCATCTATAATCATTATTATAATATAAGTAAAATCGAGCTTAGAAAAAAGAAAATATTACCAATAGAAAACATAAAAGAAGAGGAATCACAAGAGAAGAAGCATCACTTAGAGGACTTTGCAATAGAGGGAGATATAAATAGTATATTAAGAAATATAATTGTACTATATTTATCTTACGAAATAAAAATTGCAACAGAAAATAGTTTCGCCTCTGAAAACATAATGAGACAAACTATTACAAAGGAATCTTTAAAGAAATTAGATGAAATAGAAGAAGAAAATTTAAGAGAAGAAAGAAAAGAAACTAACAATAAGAACTTTAAAAAAGTCTTAGAAAACTTTACAAATTTAAATTTTAAAGATGAATAAAAAAATATTAAACAACATAAAGACGAAGATTAAAAGTCTTAGAAAATTCAAAAGACTAAAAATAATAGGAAGGTGTAGATATAATGGCTAACGAAAAGGAAGTAATAGGAAGAATAATTGGTATTTCTGAACTTAATGTTAAAGTATTATTATTTAACGAAAGCGTTAAACTTAATGACATATTAACATATGAAGATGAAGATGGTATCAGAAAATTTGAAGTTGTTCAAATAGATAACAATGTAGCATCTACAGTACCTTTTGAAAGAGTTATAGGACTAAAAAAAGGAGGTGCTGTAACTTTAGAAAAAGGTGGGCTACAAATAGAATACTCTGATGCAATATTAGGAAAAGTATTTAGCCCATATGGAGATGTAATTAATCATAAAGAATTAAAATCTGTAAAAACAAGAAATGTTTACGACAGAAAACTTTCTTTTAAAGAATTAAATATAAATAATGCACCATTATGGACAGGAATTAAAGCATTAGACTTTTTCGCACCACTTCAAAAAGGATTTAAAATGGGACTTTTAGGTGGAGCCGGAGTTGGAAAAACAGTTTTAATAAAAGAAATTATTAACAACGTTTATAAAAGATTAAAATCTAATGCTGTATTTATTGGTGTTGGTGAACGTTCTCGTGAGGGACAAGAATTAATCGAAGAAATGCAAGAATCAGACTTATTAGATAAAATGTCTATGGTATTTGGACAAATGGGTGAAAATCCATGTTCAAGATCTAAGGCAGTATATAGTGGGTTAACACTTGCAGAATACCTAAGAGACGAAAAAGACCAAGATGTATTAGTATTCATAGATAACATATATCGTTTTATACAAGCCAAATCTGAAATATCAACAGAAATGAAGAGGGTTCCAATCGAAAATGGATATCCTACATCAATGGTATCAGATATAACAGACGTAGAAGAAAGAATCAACTCTACAGATAATGGATCAATAACATCATTCCAAGCTATATATATACCAGCAGATGATATAACAGATGAAGCAGTTCAAGCTATAACAACACATATGGACGGACAAGTAGTTCTTGACCGTAAAGTTGCAGAAAAGGGTATTTACCCAGCAATAAATGTATTTAAAACTACAAGTAAAGCAGTAGATGCAGAAGTAGTAGGACAAAAACACTACGATTTAGTTCAAGAAACATTAAGATATTTATCAAGATATGAAGAACTAGAAGAAATAATTGCAGTTCTAGGTATTGATGAATTATCAGAAGAGGATAGAATGATTTTCTATCGTTCTAGAAAGTTAAGAAATTACTTTACACAACCAATGTTTGTTTCTGAGAACTATACAGGAATAAAAGGGGTTATGGTAGATATCGAAGATACATTAATAGATGTAGAAGATATCTTAAATGGAAAATATGATGATGTAGACGAAAGTAAATTATTATTTAGAGGTACATTACATGAATAATGAAAAAGAAAATATACAAGAAGCTACACCAAATGTAGCAAAAATGAATGTAAAAGTTTTAAACATACGAAATGGTTTAAAATCATATGATAATGTTTCCATGATAAAAATTAAGAGTAAAAAATATAACTTAAGTATCATGGAAGATTATCTACCAGTAATTGGAGAAGTAGATGGCGATATTGAGATAATTGCTATTGATAATTTTGTTAAGTTGACAAATATAATAGGATATTATATGCTTAAACATAATGAATTTAAATTATTTATAAAAGAGGAATAAAATGTTAGATACAATACTTTACGAATTAAGCAAAGTTGCTTGGGTATTGCCAATATTTTTAGGAATAATATTATTATTAAGTTTTATAATGTATTTAGTTACTAAAAAATTTGACATACACAAAAAAAGTGTAATGGTAAGTGGAATGTTTATGGGACTTAGTAATAAGCAAATTATAATGATTATATCAATCTTTATAAGAACATTTTTAGTAATATTTACCGCTTGCGTTTATAGTAAAAGTATATTATTATATTTACTAATGATAGCTATTTCGTCTATAATATTTGCAGTACTTAATTTAAAGAAAGCAATTTTAGAAATAGTAAGTACTAGCGCACAAATAGTTGCGTTATACTTAATAAATATACTAACAAGTTACATGGTAGAAGAAAGTAATGATACATATGTACTTGTAATAAAAATATGTTTAATTATATTTTTAATAGTATATGCGGTATATTTCTTCTTAAAAAATTTTGAAGATATTATTACAAACCACAAAAGGAGAACGGTTGATGAAGGAAGAAAAAGAAAATCAAAAGAAAAAAGAAGAGTTAAAGGAAACAAAGGAAAAGAAAGTATCCAAGAAAGTAGCAAAAGCTAAAACTGAAGCTACTGATAACAAAGAAGTAAAAAAAGTAGTAAAGAAAACACCAGCTAAAAAAACAAAAACAAAGGTTAAAGAAGAATCTGATAGTACAGCTGTAAATCTTAATGATGAAGTTGTAGAAAATGTAAACGCAAAGAAAAAGACTGCTAAAAAATCTACAAAGAAGGTAACAAGTAAAACAACTAAAGAAAAAAATGCTACTGTTAAAAAAGTGGACGATAAAGAAACATCAAAAGCAACTGAAGTAAACAATGCAAAATTAGATGAAAGCATTGCAAAACTTACAAATAAAAATATAGATGAAATAAAAGAAGAAATACAAAATGCAGTTAAGAATAATGAAGACAACACTACAGATAATAGTGTTTCTATAAAAGATGAAGAAAATACAATTAGTATAAATAATGATATAGAAGATAAAGAAGAAATTATTATTAATGAACCAGAAGAAAAATCTGATAAACAAAAGAGAAAAGAAAAGATTGTAGAAGAATCTGAACAAATAGAAAAACAAAAGAAAAGAAGAAGTTCGATAATAATGTCATCTGTAATTGCTGCATTAATCCTAATAATTGTAATAGTAGTAATTATTATAGGAAATTTAAATAGCACAACAACAGAAAACCATGATTTTTATCAATGGTATTCTGGACAAAAAGTAGAATATAAAGGACAATTAACTTTTACAAGAAAAGAAGGACTTACAGAGTTAAAAGCAACTGATAGAAAAGTTACATTAGATTCTACACCAGTATACTATGCAGATGAAAATGATAAAGTTATTTTCCCAGAAGATATGGCAATAGTATACCCAAACAATAATGGAATGATGTATAGAATAAATCATTTTGCAGATATTACTGAAGAAGATGGAACTATCTACTTAGAAACTAATTTAGCAACAAAAACAAATAAAACTAAATTAGAAAAAGCATTTTTATATGATGGACAAGACTTATATTTCTTCTTAGAAAGAACAACAATTACAGTAAATGGAACAAATTATGAAGTTTCACCATTATCATATGCTATAGTAAGATATAAACAAAATGTTGAAATATATAATTATGAAAAAGATGAATATCAAGTTATAGACACAACAGAAACACAAGAAGCAAAAGTAGTAACAGATACTTATACAATTAATATGAGTGTAGATTCTTTACAAACAGCAGAAAAAGAACAATTATTAATAAAAGGTTTAAGTTATTTACAAGAGTTTGGAACAACAGAAGAAACACAAGAATAAACATATCGGGATTTGGGGACGTTCTTTAAATCCCGATTTTGATTTGTGAAAAATGTAAAGTTTTCTATTTGTCGAAAAAAATGAAAAATTACCAATACGTTGAAAAACGACCAATAAAGTTCTTGAAAATTGACCAATAAAATGTTATAAAAATGTAAATAAAGTATGCAAAAACGACTGTGCGTAAAGGGTACAGTCTTTTTATAGAAAAGTAACTATTTACAAAAAATAAAAAATTTAATAATATAAAGTAAATAAAAAGAGAAGAAGTTAAATTCGAATATTCCCAAAATAAAAATTGTTCGAAAGATTAACAAAAAGAAGAAAAAGAAAAGCGAGGGCAAAGAAATGCAAAAAATAGCAAACCGTGTAAGCCTTGGCGCTGTACACACACACACACACACAAGTACGTTTAGAGGAATAAAGAGGGTAGCAAATGAGGCTGCTCTATTTGGCGTGGAGAACAGGTTGTTTGTAGCACTATATGAAGGAAAAAATAAAGTGCTAGAAATAGCCTGTTTTTTGAGTTCTAGAAAAATAATTTTAATACGAAAAATTTACACCAGAATAATGACAGAAGACAGTTTGGCAAAAGTAGGAGGTGTAGAATAATGAATGTATTAAAGAAAGTAGCAAAAAAAGTAGAGAACTCAAAAATAGTAAAAAATCCAAAATTCTTAGTAATAGGATTAATAATAATAATTGTGTTAATAACATTAATATATTTTATCTTTTTAAAATATAGTCCAATAATGAATTTTAAATATGAAGGATATGCAATAAGCGGAAAAGAAATAACAGAGAACTTATTGGGGTCTTCAGCAGAAAATGATTCTACTACAAGCAAAAATATAGAACTTACAAAAATAGAAGAGCAAGGAACAATATTTAAGAAATTAAATGATTACTTTGTAGGGAATAGAGAAAAGACAGAAATAAATCTAAATTATCCAATATATATAAATGGAAATAGTAGTTTATATAATTTATCAGAAGGAAGTACATTAATAAGTAGGGACTTTGAAGAAGTATCAGGCTATCCAAACTTAAGTATAAGCGAAGGAAAAATATATGATGGAAGCAATTTAGAAAGAGCAGATGCAAAAGAATATATATTTGTAAAAACAACAGATAATATATACATCAATTTATATGAAATAAAAATAAAGACACCAGCAAATGAATATACAATACCAGTAAATAGCATAATAGCATTTGCAGAAAATTCTATTAGATACTACAGTATAAATAATAATGTATTAGTATTTAATCAAATAAATGATGTAGATAATAATTCAAATATACAAATGCTGGAAAATAACTATACATATGAGGAGTTATTAACAAAGTTAGGAATAACAAAAGATGAAAACAATCAAAATACAGAAAATATACAAAATAGTATAATTCAAGAAAACACAGCAAAAGAAGAGAATAAAAAAGATAATGAAGATATAGATAATGAACAAACAATAGAGGAGAAGGATATAACTAATTCAAATGGTTATACAAAGCCAGAAGTAATAGTAGAAGAATTTACAGCAGAAGTATATACAGCAAAAAGTACACTACATATAAAAGATCCATCAGGAAGAATAGTAGAAGCGCCAACATTCGAGATATATAAAGATGGAAAAATATATTTAAGGAGAACATTTAGTAATTCAGGAGATATTCAAATAACAGGCTTAATACCAGAAACAGAATATGAAATAATAGGAAAATATATCTATTTAAACGAAAATAATCAAAAAGTAGAAAATACATTTTACGAAGGAACTTTTACAACAAAAGGATATGAAGAATTAGGAAGTATAGATATAACAAAAGAAAATGGAGAAATATATAGCAATAAAATACAGCTAACAAAAGTAAAGATAGCATCAGATTTAAATGCAGAAGCAATAAAGGGAGTAAATCAGGTAGAAATAGAAACAGGAGAAATAAGAACAGTATTAAAAAACAATCAAGTAAACTCATTATTAAGAGGCGAAGAAATAACAATAGAAAGTTCAGAAGGACTAAAATCAGACTCAAAAATAGAATATACAATAAAATTTTACGACAAGAATGGAATAGAGCTAAAAGTAAACAATAATGAAGGAGAAACAAGAACATCAAAAGGAGCTCCAACAGCCAGAATAACTATGAAAGAACAAAATATAGTAAGCGCAACATTAAGATTAAATTTAAGTAATAAAGATAAAGTACAGCTAGAAAATTATAAATATGTAGTAACAAGACCAAATGGAGAGAAAGTAAAAGAAGAGAAACTATCAGAAAGAGAAAACGAGATATTACTAGAAGATTTAGACCAAAACCAATATTATAAAATAACGATATATGCAGATTACGATTTAAATGATAATAAAGGAAAACAGGAACAAGTAGAATTAGGGAATTTAGTATTTGCAACACAACCAATCTCAACATTAGGTTCATTAGAATTAACAGTAGAGAATAAAGAACTAACAAGTACAACGAGTACAATAAGTTATAAAATAAATGAAGAAAGGACAGATAAGAGATTAATACAAATATTAAATGAATTAACAATAAATATAGTAGAACAGCCAGAAGGAAATGGAAATAATAATAATCAAGAAACAAAAGAAGGAACATTAGTATATACAGACACATTAACAGGAGAAGAAATAACAAATTTACAACAAGCAGGAACAAAAGAGATAAAATATGAAAACTTAAAATCAAATACAAAATACACAATAGAAATAACAGGAAATGTACAATTAGGAAATACAAAAGAAACTATACCAATAACATATAGTTACAAAGAATTCACAACATTAAAAATACCAGCAAAAGTAGAGATAAAAAATCAATTTGTAACAGGAAACTTAATAGACTTTGATGTAAGAATAGAAGATATAGATAATGCAGTATTAAACAATAAAGTAAGAATGGAACTAAGAAATAGTAGCAATGATCTAATAGACTTACAAGAGTTAACAACAAATGAAGAATATATAAGAAAAACATATGAAAAATTAGAGGAAAATCAAACATACAAATTAAGTTTTTATGCAGACCAATACAACGAAGGAAGTACAGATGAAACATATAAAGTAAATTATCTAATAAAAGAGATAGATATAGTAACAGAGCCAAATATTTTAGGGGATTTAAAGTTAATTAGCATGGAAAGACAAGGAACGGGAAAAAATTTAGTAGACGTTAAATCAAAAAATAATTGGCATAGCGTATTATTTTCTACAGAAGCATATTATGGAAAAGAATATATAGAAGACGAAAATATATTAAAATTGTATGGAGGAAAAAACAATACAACTCAATATTATACATATAATTTAGAAAATTATATAGGACAGACTGTTACAATTTCATTTAAGGCAAAATTAGAAGGAGCTATAAAAGCAGTATATTTTGCGCAATCAAAGCAGTCTACGAATTTAAATATAACAAATAATTTAAATTATGAAGATTGGACAGAATTAACATATACTATAAAGGTAGATAATACTGGATATTTAGGCTTTTGCGTTGATTCAGCTGAAAATGATGCATATTTATTAATAAAAGACTTACAAATTGAATTAGGAGATACTAAAACAGAGTATGAGGAATTTAAGTATAACCAAAATGCTAAAATTAATATTCAAATAGAGAATAAACAAAAAGAATTAGTAACAGATAAATATTACATAAGGACATATAAAAATGATGAGCTGTTTAAGGAAGAAGAATTTGATAATACTTTAAATAATGAAAATGGAATTACATTAAATAATTTAGACTTATATCTAGAAAATAATACCAATTATAAATTAGAATTATTAATAAAAATTTATGATAGGGAATATATATTAGATACACAAGAAATAAATAGTAATGATGAAGAATTAAAAGGTATAAATACAGCAGATGAATTTTATAATATACAACCAGATGGTAATTACATAGTAACGAATGAAATTAAATTACAAGATAACAAATCTACAAGTGGCAATATTAGATTTGAAGGACATATAAATTTTGATGGACATAAAATTAATAAAAATGTTATGAATGGGGTAACAGTTATATTTAATATAACAGGAAATAATGCATTAATAGAGAACATAGTCTTAAATCTTTTTTATCCAAGTTCATCTGCATTTTCATGGAAGTTTGGCTTACTAGGTAGGAATTATGGAACAATAAAGAATATAATAATTAATGTTGAGGAAACTACTAGTACAAATAATGTAAATTATGCGTTAATTGGGCAAAATAATTTTGGAACATTAGAAAACTTTGTAATAAATCTAAAACAGCCAATCTATTCAGTAAATTACACTGCAACAACATTTATGTATAATAGCAAAAATGGAATAATAAAAAATGGATATGTATATGGGGCAAATATAAAGGAATATACCAGTGCAGGTAATAAAGGGGAATTTGGCGGAATAGTTGCTACAAATGGTGTTAGTAATGGCAAAATACAAAACATATATAGTTTGATTACAATTGAGTCAGAGTCTACAAGTAAAAAATCAATAGGCAATATTACAGCATACAATAATAGTAGTTATTCAACAGTTAAAAATGTATATAGTGTAAATATTTCTGATGGAATTATAAAACAAGATGCCGGTCCAAATATTACAAATAATAGTGGCATAGTAGAAAATTCATACTATTTTTCAGATAAAACATTTTCAAACAGCTCTGATAGAAATACAACTAAATTAGCTTTATGGGATATAGACTTTCAAAATAAAGTATTAAATAGCGAAAATGCATTTAATGTAGACAAATTTGTTAAACAAGGATATTATCCTCATTTAAATATGCCAGATTGCATGCCTGCACAAGAATATATCAAATTACCAGAAGTAGAAGATAAGGATTTAATAGATATAGTATCAACAGACATTTTAGAGCAAAATTCAGATAATGTAATTGTTAAATTTAATGTAAATAATCCATCAGCAGAAACAATAACAGAAATAAAAATAGCCAATTTACAGTGTGAGATTTTATCACAAGAATATAAAGACGGAAAAAGTGAGATCTTTGCTAAATTATATGCACCTACTATATATGTATCAACATATGATGTGATAAGTATAACAAGCCAAGGAGCATTTGAGCTTCCATACACAAGAACATATGTTGATGGAGAAAGAACTTTGGATATTAGTTTATATAGGTCAATAAAATCAATAGATGACTGGAAAGAGATAAATAGTTATCCAGATGAAAACTATATGCTAGATACAGATTTAGATTTTAAAAACGAATCGTCAGAAATTATACTTTTGAATTATAGAGGAAAATTGAATGGAAATGGACATACAATAAGAAATATTAATCTTAAAGATTCATCATATTTAATAGCAAATTTATATGGAGAAATTCATAATTTATATATTGATAATTATAATAATGAGAATAATACAACTACAACAGAACAAGGTATTATATTGAATATGCAAAATAAATCGGTAGTAGATGGATTATATGTAACTAATGCAAAACTAACCAGAACAAAAGACAGTGGAACTATAGGCGTAATTGTCGGAAGTGGTGTAAATGGAGCTATAATAAAAAATAGCTATGTAAAAAATAGTTCTATTATTGCAAATGGAAAGCTAAATACAATATATGCTGGAGGAATAGCTGGAAAAACAAATAATATGATAATAAATAATTCATATGTACAAAATATAACAATAGAAGTAAATAATTGTTTAGAAACAGCTGTAGGTGGAATTATAGGAAATGAAATTGGTAGTGGAAGTATAACATATTGTTATTCTGAAGGAAATATACAAAGTAATGGACAAAATATTGGAGGAATAGTAGGAAAAACATCTGGAACAGTAAAAAATTGTTATAGTGATGTAAATATAGATGGAAGTTCTTCGTATTTAGGTGGAATTGTTGGATTTGATACTAGTGGGAATAACTATTATGTAGAAAAAAATTTAGCATTAGGAAATTTATATAATGCTGTAAGCACAGAAAATATGGGAAGAATTTTTGGAAATAAGAAAGATAATACCAATAATTATGCCTATAACAAACAATTAATTAATGGAAATACAAGTACATCAACAGATGGAGCACAACTTTTAGATGAAGATGATTTAGCAAATAAAAATACATATCTTAGTTTATTAGATATGGGTGATAATTTTAGTTATGATGATTTAAAGAATAAGTTTTTACCAAAGGTTAAAGATACGAATAATAATTTATTGCCAAATCAAGAAGATTTAAGCTTTATAGAAACCAGAAACATCGAAGTTCAAAAAATAAATTCAGAGAAAATAGGAAGTAACACATTAAGCTTAAGATTAGAGCTTAAAAATGAAAATAATTATCAAATTACAAATATAGTAATAGATGATATGGATAGTAAAATTGATAAAAATATATTACAAAACGGAATTACATACATAGATATTATTGCAACACCAAAAAAATATTATGATAGCTATAAGATATCAAAGATACAATATCTGAATAATGGAACAGAAGAAACTTTACAAACTGAAATTAGATTGGATGAGCAGTTTTATAAAGAATTATATACTTTCGAAGATTGGCAGGCTATAGATAAGCAAACATTCGAGAACTACAAATTAATGTCAGATATAGACTTTGACAAAAAAGATAATATAAATATAGGTGTAAATATAGCCAGATTAGATGGAAATAATCATGCATTAAAGAATATGAATGTATCTCTTACCGGGAATCAAACAGGAATTATTAATACAGTAAAGACTGAACTAAAAAATATAAATTTTGAAAATATTAGCATTAATAATATAGATGGAAACAGAAATATAGGAATAATTGTTAATAATACTGGAGATATAAGTAAAGTTTCGTTTACAAATATCACAATTAATGCACCTTATGCACAATATGTTGCTTGTATTACTAAAAATGATAATTCAAATACATCAGAAATAAAGTTAAATAATGTTAATATTACTGGAAAAAATTATATATCTGGATTTATTGCAGAAACATATGCAATTGATATGGAAAATATTGTTGCAGATAATGTTACGATTAAAGGAAGCGATGGATACATTGGAGGAATTTTTGGAAATATTTTAAATAAACAAGAATCAATGTTAATGAACATAACTTTAACAAATTCGAACGTTCAAGGAAGTCAACAATATGTAGGTGGGATTGTAGGTTATGTACCATATAAATCAACTTCTATGATATGGTTAGATAATGTTAAATCAGATAATAACTATATTTCTGGAAATGATTATGTGGGTGGCGTTTCAGGATATTCTGGATACGAAAGACATATAGAAGTACAAGAAACCACAGTAAAAGGAAATAATTTTGTTGGCGGTATAAGTGGTTATTCATCTTTAATATATGATGCAAAATTTTTAAACAGTGATGTTGAAGGTATAGGGAATTATGTTGGAGGCATTTTAGGAATGCAAATAAATGTAGAAACATCATATAATTTATGTGTTAATGGAAGTAATATAAGTAGTAGTGGAGATAATGTAGGAGGATTGGTTGGTAGTATTGGAAGAGAATTGAGATATTCATATGTGGAGAATAGTAATATAAAAGGAAGAAATAATGTTGGAACATTATTAGGGAATAATAATTTTTTTATTTTATATTCATATGCATACAACTGTAAGGTAGAAGGAAATAACAATGTAGGAGGTATTGTTGGGAATAGTCAGTTAAGTTCAGCAACTAAACAAGTGAATTATACATATAATAATTCTGATATTAAAGGAAATGATAATGTAGGAGGTATTGTTGGAAATTTCAATAATACAAATATGACAGATACATATAATGTTAATTATGTATTATATAACTATGCTATAAACAATATAGTAGGGAAGAATAATGTTGGTGGAATATTCGGTTATATTCCAGAATCATTATATAAAGCAAATTCATATTTTCGTAGTAATTATGTACAATCAGATATAGTTAGTAGTGATAAAAATACAACATCTATGGGAATAGGGAATATGCCTAAAGAGAATATAAATTTAGCAAAGACATATTATTATAAATATTCAACAATAAATGGAGAAAATTTAAATGAAGAAAATGATATGTTTATAACTGCGGATAAATATTTAGTAGAAAATGACTTGAAACAGGAAACTACATATAATTCAAAATTGCAATGGAATTCTAATCAATTTAAATTTGATGTACTTGCTAATAACAAGTATCCAACGATTAATTCATCATATTTAACAGAACAAGATGGAATTGAATTGCCAAAAGATGCTGAACACAAGGTAGAAGATGTTAATAGTATACAGAATAAAGAAAATATGGAAGAACCAGAGCAAATTTTTGAGTATTTGAATAAAACGATAGAAACATATGATTCATATTCGGTAATATTGTCTTCAGATGGGAAAAGAGTTACAAGAAATGCTAAATTGTATGTAAAGGATAATAATTTATATGTAATACCTGTTAGTCTTGCAAGTACATCTGCTGGCGAAGAGATAATATCAATTGCTAATAATATGATAATAGATAATTACAACGGAAAAGAATATGAAACAGTATTAGGTTCAGATGGAAAGATATATGACTTAAAAGAGTCAATAGCATATCCAGAGAATTTTGTAAATTCGGATATAGAGAGTATAGGAAATAATTTAAACTCTGATGTAAAAGAAGTAGAAGTTACATATAAAAATGGAGATAGAATAAAATTTAATTATCAAACAGGTGAAGTAATATCTTCTAATGAGTCTGATACTTCAGATGGAGTAGGATTATTCGATTATATAAAAGAAAGAATATCAGAAATTGGAGATAATTCAGCTGATAAGGTATCAACAGAAATATCAAATAAATATGAAGAAAGTAAAGAATTACAAAATCAATTAGAAAAGACATCAGTAGAAGAGGCAATAGAAAAACAGAATACTAGTAATTCTTTACAAACAGAAAACGTTGGCACAGCCACCGAAAATAATGCAACTAATAACTCTTATAAAGAGAACAAATATATAAGTATCTATAATGAAGAGATAGGAGAATACGAAATATATAACGAAGAAGAGTTATTAGATACAAGCAAAGAGGAGGTGGTAAGTGAGAACGAAAAAATAGAAGCAAATAATTTAAGTGAATATTATGCGAGCGAAGGAGAAACTAAAAATACAAAAATGGGAATAGTATGGATAGTGATAAGCATAATAGGAGTAGGAATAATATTATTTATTCTAAAGAGAAATTTGAAAAAGAAAGCTTAAAATGAGCAAAGGCCTAAAAAGCCATATTTAAGCAATGACGACTTTGATAAAAATAAGACAGATTTAAAAATAATTAAATTAAGTGTGTGTAGAAGCCAATAGATTATAAATCTATTGGCTTTAATAATATTGAAATATTGTATTCCAAATAAGTATAACAAATGCAGTTTAAACAAAGAAATTCATTGTAAAAAAATGTATATTTTGTTATAATATATATAGTGATTCTATAAAATAAAGAGGTGAAAAAATGCCAGAAGAATTAAGAAAATATTTTTGGGATACACAATTTGAAAAATTGGATTTAAAGAAAAATAAAATATATATAATTTCTAGACTATATTGTTATGGAGATTTAAAGGCAATAAAATGGGTAAATAATGTATATAGTAAAGAAGATATAAAAGAAGTTGCAATTAAAAGTAGAAATCTAAAACCATTAGTTGCAAATTATTTAAGACAGAAATTTAATTTGAAAAAAGAGGATATGGCATATTATAAGGCAATACAAAATATAAATTTTGATTATTGGAGAGTGAATCATTAATGTATTGGAATATATTTGATAAAGAAAGATTTGAGTTATTAAAATCCATATCAGAAAATGTAAGTATAAGTGATTATTATATGATTGGAGGAACTGCACTATCTTTACAATTAAATTTAAGAGAGTCTTTTGATTTTGATTTCTGTGTACAAACTGAATTTAATAATGAGTTGTTATTAGCCGAGTTAAAAAAATTAGGAGAATTAGAAGTTCAACAAAATCAAAAAGGAACATGTGATGTGATATTAAATGGTGTACAGGTTAGTTTTTTTTACCTTCCAAATAAACTAATAAAAGAGATTTTAGAACCAAAAGATATGCCAAAACTAAAAATTGCAAGTGTATTAGATATTGCTGTGATGAAGTTAGTTGCAATAGGAGGAAGAGGAGCTAAAAAAGATTTTTTCGATTTATATAATATTATTAAAAAATGTAATATTTCTATTAAAGAATTGGTAAATGGATTAATTGAAAAATATGGAAAAGACATAAATTATGTAAATATAATTATGGGATTGAGTTATTTTGAAGATGCAGAAAATGAAATTTTACCAAAAACTTTTGTTGAATATGATTGGGAAAATATAAAAAAATTTTTTATGAATATTCAAGATGAATTTCAAGAACAATTAGAAGAATTACGGAGTATAATAAAATGTTATAAAAATGTAAATAAAGTATGTAAAAAAGACTGTGCGTAAAGTGTGCGGTCTTTTTTGATGTTTTTGGATGGAAAGTAACTATTTACAAAAAATAAAAAATTTAATAATATGAAATAGATAAAATGAGAAAACTAAAAAAGTTAATTTTGAATAATTTTAGAAAATTCCCAAATATAAAAAATTGTTCGAAAGATTAACAAAAAGAAGAAAAAGAAAA
>UMGV01004088.1_pt1 | contig 37850 bp, 37 predicted proteins | sample 1965361 | NCBI WGS metagenome assembly UMGV01 (sample SAMEA4836081, study PRJEB28245) | human gut metagenome | biome: gut microbiome; material: fecal sample | place: Denmark | collected 2008
CAGGCTAAGGATGTTGTCATCGGTATCGTGAAAGAAAAAGCGGAACATTTCTTCCAGGTTACAGGAAAATTCAAGAAATACGACATAGAGTATAAGGGCTTGTCAATGGAAGATATGTAATGCATTTTGTGAGCTATCTTTTCTCTTTTTCTATTCTTCTTTCTGAAGAAGATTTATAAACAAAGAATGTAATATGGACAATCGTGTAAAGTTTTATAGTTGGCTGATTGGCCTCTTGGATCGTAAGCATCTTACTTTTGAGGAGATTGCTGATGAATGGAAGGAGGCCCGTGCTAATCAGAATAATGATGTGCTGGACAAGCGTACCTTCCATCGTTATCGTGATAATATCCAGTCGCAGTTTGGCATAAGCGTGGAATGTAATAAGAGCGATGGCTATCGGTATTATGTGAAGCGAGACCCCGTGGATAATGATGATGTGACGGAGTGGATGCTTAGCTCCCTGCGGTTGGCTTCTCTTGGTGATATGCTGAAGTATCATAATAAGGTGATGCTTGATACACCGCCATACAACACCGAATATCTGGATGATATTCTTGCAGCGATAGACAAACACTATCTTCTGAAGTTTAAGTATGTTTCGGGGTTCGGGGCTGAGAGCGACATGGTGCTGGCTCCGGCTTTTGTGAGATATTATAAACAACGGTGGTACGTTGTGGGAGTGAAGGTCGGGGATTGTAAATTCTCTCAAACAGGCAACAAGGTTGATGAGAGAAAGCTCATTCGCTGTCTTCCTTTCGACCGTATTAGTTTTCTGAAAATGATTTGCGAAAAACATCCGTTGCCGGCAAAGATGAAGAGATTCCTGACTCCAGAGAATTATTATGAAGATTGCTTCGGCATCTACCGCATAGAAGACGTGCCTGTGGAGAACATCCGTATCCGTGCCTTCTATCCAGAATACAATTATATCGAGGAGGTTCCACTGCACGAGAGTCAGCAGAAAGTAAAGGAGTCGAAAGACGGAATGTATCGGGAATATACCCTCACCGTTCGCCCCAGCCGTGATTTCCTACAGGAACTGCTATGGCACGGCAGAAATATCATCGTTCTGAAACCAGAGAGTTTGAAACAGGAAGTGATAAGAATCTTGAAGGACATGGCGCAAAGTTATGAAGATGGCGAATGTCGAAATGGGGAGGAATGATTGTGTCCACAGTGAGGAGACATAACAAGGCGTACAACTGAATTCTTATAGATTTGGTTGTACGCCTTTTCTTGTGTTACTAGCTGGGAGATATTTTGTTGTGGCTGGGAGACAAAAGGTAGGATCATACAGGATGTCTTTTAATAAAAATCTCTTAGTTTGAACTCTCTATACTGACAAGTCTAAACACATGGAAATTTAAACATCTCCATTAGATGTTGTACCAAGACTTCTGATCTACGTTTAATATCATCAATAGTCCACGCATCCAATTTGGCTATTTCATTGTTAATTTCAAGACCATTCTTGTAACCAATAAACCGCTTGCCATCTTTGCTTTAACGATCACGTTTCTCTACGAATGACTTATTCCCCAACGTACTGTTATAACCCGTGATTGTATCCCTTAATTTTATCTTCACACATAATTTTTCTACTAATTTTATTTTCATGCAAATTTACTTCTCATACCCCTCATAATAATAGCTCTGCTCAATTCCCTTGAATATCACCTCGCGGCTCTCCGTGTCTGAAGTTAGGTTCTGCGAGAGGAGATAACGCAGTTCGAGGTCATTGATGGGTGAGCGTTCCATGGCCGAGAGGTATTGGTCTTTGTCCACATACTGCCAATTGACCACCTTACCGAGGGAGCGTTTCAGTATCATATCGAGCCAAATGCGGGTGGAACGACCGTTGCCCTCCATGAAAGGATGACATACGTTCATCTCAACATACTTCTCAATGATGTGCTCGAAAGTGTCTTCAGGCATTTTCTCTACGGCAGCGAGGGCTGCATCAAGATAAAGACTATTGGCAAAGCGGAAACCGCCTTTGGCTATATTCTTATCGCGGATGACGCCAGCAAATGGGTATAGACCATCAAACAGATAATGATGTATCTGCTGAAGACCTACTGTAGTTCCAACTGGAATTCTATCTATATCGCCCGACTCATAGAGGCAGTGTGCGTTATCTAACGATTTTTCGTCTATTTCCTTTGTTGTCATAATCTTCTAATTGTATTCATCTTACTGGTTTGATGAGATATTAAGAAGTTTTTCCGCTTCTATCTCAATGTGGCTTTTCTTCGTCTGCACAATGAGAGAGCGGATTGATGTCTTTCTTTGCCATATCCTTTCATGTGTTTCTTGGTTTACAAAGATAAAAATTATCTTGGATAATTAAGAAAGATAATAGAAATAATTATCCAAGTTATTGCGTTTTTACTCCAATTTCTCTATAAAGAAAAACTAAATAAAGTTTCCGCCATCACAATTCTGCTATTTTCTGCTCGTTTCTCACTGATTATAGCTACCTTTGCTTCATCAGAGCTACCGCAAAATAGCACTGGTTCCTTCGAATGTCACGTTATATTTATACGTTTTTATAACTGTTCTTAAACTTATAGAGATGCTTAATCCATGGGGCTTTTGTATAGATGCGTGTTTTTAAGGTGTTCTGTAATTTTCGTCTATACTCGAAAATCTTGTTAAAGTTGTTGATATTTTCGTCTATACTCGAAAAAATCGCTATCTTTGTGAAAAATTTCGAGTATGAACGAAAAGATCGAAACGGTTAAAAGATACAATCTTTGGTTTGGCAACACCATCGATTGCGGTTTTCCCCGTCCGCTTTACACCACAAGCATCGACCAGTATCTTGGCAGCAAGGTGGTGAAGGTGCTTACGGGGCAACGACGTGTGGGCAAAAGCTACATATTGCGCCAAACAGCCATGCATCTTATGCAACAGGGCGTTAGCGGCAACAATATCGTTTTCATAAACCGCGAACTGACGGCGTTCGATTTTATCGAGAATTATCAAGACCTTGACAGTTTCATTCGTCTTTATCGTCAAGAGTTGAAACCCGAAGGCCGCATCTATATCTTTATCGATGAAGTGCAGGACATTGACGGTTGGGAGCGTGTGGTCAACTCGCTCTCTCAAGATTATACGGAAGATTATGAGGTGTTCATAACAGGTTCTAATTCGAAGATGTTCTCTGGCGAATTGTCCACCCTTCTGTCAGGCAGATATGTAGAGTTTCGCATTTTTCCTTTGTCTTATGACGAATACGCAAATGTTCATCAACTGTCTGTCGGCAAGCAAAGCTACATGCAGTATATGGCTGACGGTGGCTATCCTGAGCTCGTCCATTTTTCGTCGTCAGATGTAAAGCGCAGCTATATCTCAGGACTGAAAGATACGGTTTTGCTGAAAGACATCATACGCCGTTACACCATTCGTGACGTTAGACTGCTCGAAGACCTGTTTGCCTATCTGGTTAACAATTCATCCAATCTACTCTCCGTTGCCAACATCACCAATTTTATCAAGAGCAAAGGCCGTAAAACTTCTTACGACACGGTGTCGGCCTATTTGGGCTATATAGAAGAGGTGTATCTTGCCCATCGTGCCATGCGCTACAACATAAAGGGAAAGGAGACCCTTTCGGGCAGTTACAAATATTACATGAACGACCTTTCATTCAAGAATTATCTTTATGCTGGCTTAGGCTATGGAACGGGTTACCTGTTGGAGAACCTCGTCTATCTGGAGTTCTTGCGTCATGGTTTCGATGTGTATGTGGGCAGTATAAGAGACAAAGAGGTCGATTTTGTGGCCGTCAAGAACGACCGCACCGTTTATGTGCAGGCCACTTATCTGCTTATAGACGAGCACACCATAGAGCGAGAGTATGCTCCGTTGGAGCTCATTGCCGACAACTATGAAAAAATAGTGGTCTCGCTTGATGACCTCCAGCTTCCGTCACGCAATGGCATAAAACACGTTAGGGCATGGGAGCTGTCGCAGATGTTATAGGGAGCGACCATGCACGTTGAGGTTTGACGAAAAACAAGAACAGAGAAAAGCGAATGATGAAAGGCATCAACTTTATAGCTATCGACTTTGAGACAGCCACTGCCAAGCGGGCTTCTATTTGCGAGGCAGGCATCTGTGTGGTAAAAGATGGAAAGGTGATTGAAACCCGCTCGTGGCTGGTACGCCCCGAGGCCAACGCCTATTCGTATTGGAACATACAGGTGCACGGCATACGCCCCGCCGACACTGAGGATGCGCCCGATTTTCCTGAGGTATGGGCCGAGATATTGCAACGTCTTGACGATACCCCCGTGCTGGTGGCACACAACGCTGCCTTCGACATATCGTGCATACGAAAGTCGCTGGAGCTTTACCACCTCAACACCCCCGACGTAGACTATTATTGCACCCTTCGTGCCGCCCGCCACCAATACGACTTTTGCTGCAACACGCTTGAACACCTGTGCCAGCAGTTTGAGATACCCGAAGGCAAGCACCACCGTGCTGGCGACGATGCCGAGATGTGCGCTCGCCTGTTTCTTCGCGAGATAAAAGATGCAGGATGGTGCGAACTGAAGGAGATGACCTACTGCAACGGCAAACTATAAAATTAAGATATGTCATCTTTCATGCTACGCTTCCCCCTATTTCCATTTTTATTCATCAAGGCCTTGATATTCTCTCCAGATCTCTTCTGCCAAATATTTGTCGCTTCGGCAATGAAGGTCAGCAACGCCTTCTTCAAGAAGAGCTAATAGAGGCGAGTTATAAAATATGTCCATTGCTTTTTCAATGCTTACAGAATACATATTACTTATTTCATTGATAATGCGAGCATATTTAGCTTCCAATATAGCGTGAAAGGCTTCGTCATGATTGATATTCATAAGCGTATATAACTTTTGAAGGTGAGACATTCATCAAGCACTCTTTGAGTGCGAATACAAATCTGATTATTGGGTTCCTCAAAGATTAAACGACGAAGACATTCTTCTTTACTTATGTCACCAGCATAATACAAATCAACCGTACGGAAAACCTTGTCGTTAGCAATACCACCGATAATGACATCATAATCGCCAACGATTTTGCCAGCCCTACATTCGGTAACAAAATCTAGCCATGCTTCATCATATTGTTTAAACACGACTACTTTCCATTGGCTGAGGTCATCTAATAGATTATAAATATTAAGTATTGCATCTTTACCACGGCGAGTAAATCTGGCAGCATATTTCTGAGCCTGATTATATAGGGTGGTTGCGTAAAAGCCTGGTCCAAAATCAAGGTAGGCACGGCTGTGTGCTGTATCGGGATGCTCCACAATTACCGATGATGCGTGATATACTTCCATTATACTAAAACTCCTTTCTCCTTCATATACTCAGTTAGGTCTTCCATAAGATATTCCTTTCCAAAAGTGTGAAGAACGTCATAACTAGGCACAATATATCCAGTGAGAATTCCGGCTTGCTTGAGACGACGATAAACCTCACCAGCTGTCAACCCAAGGCGACGCGAAAGGTTGCCTATACAGTATGTTACAAATTCTACATTATCGAAGTTCATACGCTTTTTCTTAAATGGTAACACAATTGTTATTTTTCCATCAGGAAATTCATTACTTACATTGCAAATTTACTAAATTAAGCTGAAATAAAGGCATTGCTACTCAATTATTATTTAACCCAAATCATTAGGCCATTTAATGTGTTTTTACATACTGCCAGTAAACGAGTAAGCAAAACCACCAATATTTGCCTTTCTTTATATTGCTGCTTTTCAAAATATTTCAGTATTTTTGCACTTACAATCCCGCTATTGAAAAAAACGACCATCAACCATTATCAATGATCAAGTCGTTATTATTAATAGAAAGAAAACATATATGATAACCCGATGCTATCTTGAGATAACCAATATTTGTAACCTTAACTGCGTGTTTTGCCCCAAGACCACACGGGCAAAGCACATGCTGACGTTAGACGAGTTCGGTACCCTTACCACCCATCTTCAGGGCAAGGTAAAGTTTCTTTATTTTCACCTTATGGGCGAGCCGTTTCTTCACCCGTTGTTGCCCCAGTTTATGTTGATGGCGCGCGAAAAGGGCTTCATACCCGTGGTCACCACCAATGGCACCTTGCTATCGCAACGTACCGATCTGCTCGACGCCCTACCCCATAAGCTACAAATATCGCTACACTCGCACGAGGGCAACGGCAAAGAAAACATAGCACAATATATGAATGAGGTGATGAGGTTTGCCACCGAGGCCGCCCACCGTGGCTGCATTGTGGTGCTGCGTCTGTGGAATGAGGGCGGAAACAACCGCATGAACGAGGCCATACTGAACCTCATTGCTCAGCACCAGCCAGAACCGTGGGTGCCAAGAGCCGATGGCTGGAAGCTAACCGAGAACCTGTTTCTTGAGAACGACAATATGTTTGAGTGGCCCGACCTTGAGCACGCCGCCTATGCTGAAGACAACGTGTTTTGCTATGCCTTGCGCAACCAGATAGGCGTGCTTGTTGATGGCACGGTGGTGCCCTGCTGTCTCGACCATAATGGCGACTTAAGCCTTGGCAACCTATACGAGCAAAGCCTGGAACACATTTTAGCCTCGCCCCGCGCCCAGGCCCTCTATCAAGGCTTCACCCACCACACCGCCGTTGAGCCTTTGTGCCAGCGTTGTGGATATTCGGCCGTGTCGAAACAATATCGAAGCCTATAACAAGCCTATCATCATCTTAAACCCACCGATTATTTTTTAAAAATAGGAAAAGAAACAGGGCGAAAGCCTTGAGAAAGTCATCTCACACCGACCGTTCTCCATGTTCATAACGGTCGGTGTGAACACGAGCATCGACCGTTCTCCATGTTCATAACGGTCGGTGCGGCATGACTTTCTCAAGGCTTTCGCCCTATTATCAGTTTGGTTTCGCCCCACGGCTTGCTTGGTTTCAGCCCATCAACCCATGGGGTTTATGCTATCATGGCATTATTTGTTACCGCTGCACCAGTTCCAGTTCCAGCACCTTGTCAACACAGGTGGGCACTTGATTGAGCGTGAGCAGTATACCACCCTCACACCGCTGCATACGCACTGGTTGGCGCGTCACAAAGTCGATGGCCTTTTTAATGCGCACATTGCCCGTGGGCAGGAACAGCGCTTTATCTTTCAGGCTGAGAATGTGTACGAACAATCGGTTCTGCTTTTGCGTGGTTACGCCCCAAGGGTGCGGAGCCACTATGCCGCCACGTGTGCCATAAATGGTTTCGCCATACGTGTTCATCCATTCGCCCACCTTCTTCAGTCGGTCGACAGCCACCTCAGGCAAACAGCCATCGGGTTGCGGACCAATGTTCATCAGCAGGTTGGCGTTACGTCCAGCCGCCTTCACGAGATAGTGTATGAGGGTTTCGGCCGACTTATATTCTTGGTCAGTAATTTTATATCCCCACATACCGTTCATGGTTTCGCAGGTTTCGAGCGGCAACTGTGATATTTGTTGTCCTGACAGTCCGGCCGAGTTTTCGCCAGGCAGGTCGCGTTCAAACATCTGAAAGTCTTCGCCCTCAAACGGAGCGCTGTGGTGGTTATTGCCAATAAGGCAAGCGGGCTGCAAACGGTGTATCAGGGCATACTGCTCGGGCAGGCGCCAGTCGAACGCCGGGTTCTCGTCTTGGTCCCACAGGCCATCAAACCAGATGGCGCCCACGCGTCCGTAATTGGTCAGCAGTTCGGTAAGCTGGTTGTTCATAAAGGTATAATACGAGTCCCAGTTTTGTGCTTCCTTGGGTCTGCCAGTGCCCAGGCCCGTGCGCCCCAGCGGAGCATCTTCGCGCCACCAGTCGATGTGCGAATAGTAGAAGTGAATATCGATGCCCTGACGGTGACACTCGTCGGCCAGTTCCTTCACCACGTCGCGTTTGAAAGGCGTGGCGTCGACGATGTTATAGTCAGACCATTTGCTATGAAACATTGAGAAGCCCTCGTGATGTCGGGTGGTGAAGCAGATATACTTTGCCCCCGACGCTTTGATGGCCGACACCCACTCGCGAGCATTGAAGCGCGAGGGATAAAAGCCTCCAGCCAGCTTGGCATACTCTTTATAGTTGAGGTCTTTATTAGTCATTGTCCACTCGCCCGTAGCCAGCATCGAGTAAAGCCCCCAGTGCAGGAAGATGCCAAACTTAGCGTCTTGAAAGTGGCTGCGCGCCTCAATATTTTCTTTCGTGGGCTGATAATGTTGTGTGGTTTGCGCCTTAACGGCCGACAACGATAGTGCGAGAAGCACCCCTGTTAATAGTTTTCTCATAGATTTGTTGTTGATTAAGTATTGTTGTGAAAAGTATTTCTTTTGCAAAAATACACATAAACATGCTAAAAACCTACATTCATTAAAAATATATTTAAGATTTAGTGACGGTATGAATAAGGATTAAATAAATTTGGTTGTTATCATTAAAGTAAGTATCTTTGAGGCATCAATCAAAAAAAACGTAACGCACATGGATATAAAAGGAAGATAGCAAGCCTCGACCAAAGCCTAAAGCGCATGAACCTCGACTATGTGGACCTGTTCTACACAGCCATCGTTACGACCCCAACACACCGCTTGAAGAAACCCTTCAGGCCATGGTCGACATCGTGAAGCAAGGCAAGGCGCTGTATCTCGGCATCAGCCGTTGGCCATTGGAGGCTCTAACGTTTGCCGACCAATATCTTAAGGAGCGCGATGTGCCGTTGCTCATCTACCAAGACCGCCTCAACCTGCTCGACCGCGAGCCACAGGAGAACGGCGTAACCCAATATTGTGCCGACCACGGCATAGGCTTCATCTCCTTCTCGCCGTTGGCACAGGGTCTGCTTACCGACCGTTATCTTAACGGCATACCTGCCGACAGCCGCATGGGCAAGGAACGCTACCTGAAGCCAAGCGACCTCATCCCCGAACTGCTGGCTAAGATAAAGGCATGGAACGCCGAGGCCGCCGAACGTGGCGAAACACTGGCCGAGATGGCGCTGGCATGGATCCTTCAACAGAAGGGCGTGACAAGCGTGTTGGTGGGCGCCAGCTCGGTGGCTCAGCTTGAAAAAAACATGAAGTGTGTGCACGCAGCCAATTTCTGAATGGCTGAAGACGCTCTACATCCGCGTGTTTAAGCGTTGGTTGTAAAGGATAATCAGCATCAGCAGTTAATCACCAGGGCCAATCTCTTTCTTGCAGGACAGATGGATGCCCGTACCATGCTTTGTCGTAGAGATTCTGCACATCTGATGATTTATCAGATGTACAGAATTTTCCTTTTTCTTATTAATCGGTGTTTTTTAAGACTTGATTATCGCTTAGTATATCTTGTATTCTGGATATCCAATATTCGCTTATACCAACTTGTTCGGCATAATCATTAAATTTCTTGACTACCTCTATCGTCTGCTCGATAATATTGGCAGGGTTCTTTATGTCCTGTGCCTTGGCAAAATCAATCAAGTCTTTTCTTGTTATATTATTGCGCTTACCACGAACTGACAACTCATGGTTACGGAATAAACGAGAATCAGGATCAATAGAGAAAATCAAGTCGTATGCAGGCGAAATGTGCCACTCGCCATTTGGATACATAAGAAAAGAAAAATTCTTAGTATGGTCGTCCACATTCCCGGCAAGTATATTAAACACCATCCTTCTATATTGTTGTGTTTGTTCTTCAGCAGTAAGGTTTATCTTTCTACCGATAACAAAAAGATCTTCATATGTATCAGCAAACGAACTCATAGCAGCCATAGTCTGAGTATGGATTCTAATACCGTCAACCCTGTCGAATCGTTGAGTAAGGAAGTTCTGTGTGCCTTCAATCTCTACTAATTTTGACGGCATCATATCTATACCACAATCCCTTGCCATCAAATAGTAAGCCATTTCTATCTTTGTGAATGGAAAATCATCAGGCTTACTAGTATCAAATTTTAATATATAATGTTTGAAATTTTGTGGTAAGTCAGCCTGACCTGAACGAATAATGCCTGTAGTTTCGTCAATGGCAATAATAGCTTTAGGACGTTGTCCTCCTGCTGAAGTACCTACTTTATAGAGGTCCTCGATAATCAGCCCATTGTTTATATCTATGGATACATTCTGCCTGTCATTGAATATTCTGTTTGCCAATTCGTATAACGAAGACAGCTCGATATCGATAGAAGCGTCTTCTTTAATATGTGCAGGCTGAAACTCAAATGCCCCCATAGCCCGCTTGCCTATAAAGGAAAGTCGATCTACAATATTTATTTGACGAGTGTGAAGATTGTTTGCTTCAAGCCATTTTTGAAAAACAACATTTCCCCAATGGTCGGGCAAAGAATCGGCTATAAATTCAGGAAGACCATAGTATGGCTTTTCCTTATTACCAGAAAAAGGGAATCCTCTTTGCACAATTGCAGAACTTAATGGGGCGACAAGAGGTGCTATGTCAAGACCGTTGTTTATAAAATCCCTATCAAACTGAAACGAAGAACATCCTCGTTTATCGTCCCATGACAATAAACCGACATTCTTTCCCCAAATGCTTACTTGCACAATATTATCTCTCATGTCTTACCCTTTCTTTTTTATTTTTAGCCTTTACCATTTGAGCAGGCAACATTGGCAATGGTGGCAGCAACTTCTCTGCCTCGGTAATAAAACCTATACTCCTTAGCAATGATAAGATAGTGCCAAATCCTATATTACCAACTTCGCCTTTCTCAAATTGGCTAATGGTAAATATACTCACACCCGACTTTACAGCAACCTCCTTCTGAGTGAGGTTGCTGAAGAGCCGATATTCCTTAAACCTACCGCCAAGTTCGGAGATTATCTCATTGTTTGATTTAGTCTCAATACCATATTCTATAATCATATGGCAAATGTAGATATTTCTTTATTTATAGCCAAATACAGATATAAATATTTAAATATCTTTAGTTAAATATGCTATTTAATAGGGAAATATGTACCTTTGTCTACAAAAAAACAATAAAATGGGAAGTTGGCGAGCATATCATCGCAGAACTGCTGACACAGAACAGACGAGAAGTAGTGGAGAAGCTATGGACGAAACAAGCGGCAAAATACACAACGAGCAACTGCAAATACTCGCCATGCAAGCTTGCCGCTCTTTATGCCATGGAACTGTTGCATAACAAAGACGAAAAGAAAGCTTTGCAACTATATGAAGAACTGCAAAGACGCAAAGCCATGTTCTATCTGCTAGGTGAAACGGCTATGGCACTAAACGTTGCTGAGCAAATTTTACAGGGTTGTAATAAGCGGTTGTAGAATGCAAAATGTACTTATATGATATTAGTATTTGACATGTAAAATCTGTGAAAATCCGCAATATAAATAAATAACTATATGATGTATGATTGAACGTATATGCCCTATTGACAATGAGTTAGAGGATAGTATATTCTTGTTTGGTGCCCGTCAGACTGGAAAAAGTACTTTTTTGCGTCAGAAATTTCCAGACAGTATATACATTGACTTGTTGGATACCACTTTAAAGGGGCGTTTCAGTCGTCGGCCAAAAACTTTGTTTTCTCGTTTATTATTTGTACATTTGCAACATATAATATAATGTGAAAATTATGAAGATACTTCCATACATAGGTTTCTGCTTTCTCATGCTTTGTGCATTGTGCACAGGCATCAACAGCTATAACAGAACTAAAGGCTTGATAGCGCAGGATGTTAATAGTGCTTTGGAGCAGGTGCTTGCAAAGATGCCTGACGATGTGGTCACGACAGACACCATACGCTGTTATCGCAACTGCCTCACCATAGCCGAACTGAAAGATACGGCAGGTATAGCCATGCGTACTGTGCGTAGGGATGGACGCTTGGAGACAAAGCTTGTGGCTGAGGCTAACTGTAGCTTTGCCACTACGTTCATGATGTCCGACCAGAAGGCTTCGGGTTCTATCTTCTCATTGTTGGGATGCTGTGGTTATTGGGCAGTCTGTGGTACGTCAGGAGGAATAGGCCAAAGCTGATAGTGCAAGGTCTATCGTATGGAGGTATAGTATACAATAACGACAAATTCATAACGCAATCGGGCGAGCAGATTCATCTTACACCTATGCAACATTCTTTGCTTGAAATGTTCATTACCGCTGAGACGCATACACTATCCAAACAGGAGATTTGCGACCGGTTATGGCCCAAGAAGCCTGATGCCAATGATACGCTCTACACCCTGATAAGACGAATAAAACCTATTATAGAGGCTCATAGCGCGTTGAAGATAGAGTCGGACAGAGGCAGGAGCTATAGTTTGAAAATCAAATAGATAGGCTTTTGTCAGCCAATTGTCAGGGAGATGTCAGCTTAAATAATTGGCTTTCTTGCAAGGAGAACGTAAATTTGCACCAAAAACAAAAAACATGGCGCAAATGAAAAGATTGATTACATTTTCTATTATTCTCTTTTCCACATTCTGTGCTTATGCTCAGGATGTGGAGAAGACTATCACGCTCGACGAAGTGTCGGTAAAAGCAGCTAAGGTTGTGAACAAGGCAGACGGTATGATAATTTATCCTACCGATGCTCAGAAGCAAGCTTCTAACAATGGCTACAGCATTCTTGAGAAACTCACACTTGCCAATCTTCGTATCGACAACATCAGCCATTCTATTACTGCCATCGACAATAGGGGAGGAGTTCAAATTAGAATAAATGGTATTGTGGTTGGCAAACCGGATATGTTGGTTCTCAATCCAAAGGACATCTCGAAGATAGACTTCATCAACAATCCTGGCGTACGTTATGGTGACGGCATAGCCTATGTCATAGATATTGTGACACGCAGGAACGAGAGCGGCTATACCGTTGGTACGGACATAACTTCGGCGCTTACCACGTTGCAGGGCGATGACATGGTTTATGGTAATTGGAACAAGGGCAAGAGCGAATTGTCGTTTTCGTATGACGTGAGTGGATATAAAACCAAAGGCGAAAAGAGCAAGCAGACGGCAGATTACACCTTGACAGATGGCAATATCTATACAATAGAACGAAACGATGTGGAGTCGCTTCGTAAATCCATATCGCATAATGCAAAGCTAACCTATAACTGGGCAGACTCAACGGCAACAGTCTTCCAGGCGTCATTGGGCGGAACATTCAACAACGCTCCCGACAATTATACTGTTAAGGATATTGTAGACGGCACTCGCCAATATAGAGCTACAAACCGAGAAAAAGACAAGAGCTGTTCGCCTGTATTGGATCTTTATTTCTTTCGTCAACTAACGCCACGTCAGTCTTTTACAGCCAATGCTGTAGCCACTTATATCTCCACGCAAACAGGCAGCTATTATGACGAGGGCGCTCCTTACCAATATGATGTGGACGGCAAGACGGCTTCTTTGCTTGCAGAGGCAATATATGAGAACAGGCTGAACCCCTTCACGCTCTCAACAGGCTTCAACTATAGCTATAAAAACATCAAGAACAACTATCTTGGCGACGCATCCTCTCTGACTAATACAAGCAACAACCGCTTATATGCCTTTGGCGAAATTAAGGGCACTCTCCAACAACTGCGTTACACGTTAGGAGTTGGCGCAAGTTACATCCATTACACGCAGAACGGGCATAAATATAACTTCTGGACCTTTCACCCAAAGGCATCGGTGACATACCAAATTAATAACGAGTTGCAGCTGAGCTATACCGTTCAGATGCGGGACAAAGTGTCGCGAATAGCCATGACAAGCGATGCTATGATCCGCACCAATAGCATGGAATGGACAGTAGGCAATCCAGACCTGAAACCGTCACACGACATAGACCACCGCCTACATGTTTCATACAACACCAGTCGGTTGCAGACCTTCGTTGAAGGTTATTACAAGCAATGTCTAAAACCGAACATGGCTCACTATGAGCGAACTGACGGCAATCAGTTTCTTTATACCCAGATAAACCAAAAGGAGATTGATGCGCTGGATGTCTATGCGTACGCAAGCTATTGGCTCTTGCCCGAAAAGCTTCAGATTGCAGCCAATGGAGGAATTTACAGATGCTTCAATTTCGGTTACGATTATACGCATTGTTACACCTCGTGGTTTTATGCGGGCAGCATAACAGCTTATCTCGGCCATTTCACGTTGCAAGGATACATTGACAACGGCAACCGTTTCTTGGAAGGCGAATCGAAAGGTTACAACGGGGCCTATTCGGTTATGAAAGCATCATATGCATGGCGCAACTTGCAATTTTCATTGTCATGGGAAAATCCATTCAACAACTATTACAAGTCGTACGAAAACGAGTTGCTGAACCGCAACATCTATAAGCACACTATAGGATATTCCAAAGCCAGCGGCAATCTAATCTCCTTGAATATCTCATGGCGACTGAGCCGAGGAAGCAAGCATAAGTCGGCGGAAAAGAGAATAAACCTGCGCGATACGGATAACGGCATCATAAAATAAAATGTGTGGTTTGTTATAGAATTAAGATTTGACGAAGAGAAATACAGACATTATTTTTTCAGTTTTACCCCTCAGCCAATATCATCCGCATCAGTTCCTCATTGGCTCTGTTGTTGATTGTTGCATCTTTAACCTCCGAAAGATAGTCGAGCGTGGCTGAACATTCGCCTGTTATGTCAACACCCATCACGCTCTCGTGAGCATAGATTATGCGCAGCACGGCTTGCATCTGCATGAGGCTCATGTCGCCATTGCTCCAATCGGTCACGGCATCTTGCTTTCTCAACACATCTTTGTCGATAGAAATGTAAACGGGCTCATGTATCAGTTTGCCGGCCTTTGAGGGCCATGCTTTGTGATGGTCTATTTCTGCCTGACTGTAAAACAGCACCTTTGCTCTAAGCTCTACGGGTATCTGTGCAATCAGCTCATCAGATGCGCCCACAACAACGATATGTTTCACAAACGGATTGTTCTTCAGCACATCCGTCACCCAACCGCCGCACGACACCACGCCCTCCCATTGGGGCTCCTGCATGTCGGGATGATGGTCAAGCACAATCAGGGAGAAAGGCTCTTGCAGCCGCGACACCCAATATTCGGTAAGATAATGATAGTCGCCCGAATCGATAAAATGAAGCGCCTTTACAGGATAAGGCTCAAGCATGCGGTGCAGAGCTTCCCTACCCTCTGCATCACAATAGCAATCGACACCATTCAGGCCACGACAATCTACATGAACGATGTCGCGGCTCGAGGCAAACGACTCATAATCGTAAACGCCTGAAAAATTAAGTAGTATTACGGGCAATGGCTTTGTCATAAGAAATGTTTTATCCTAAAACGCAGAATATCTTTAACGCGAAGATACATAAAAATCGTGATAGCAACAGCATAAGCCAATAAGAATTAAATGTGTCTAATCATGCAAGGCTTTGTATATAAAAAAGGTGTTACACGGATGTTTAAATTTGGTTAACGATGAACGAGAAGGGATAGGTGCTGCTGGAGGACGGGGCACAGAAGCCCCTATCCCTGCTCTGAGGGGCTTAGAAAGGTAAAGCCATGTTCGTTTAAATATTCAGTTAGAAGTTGAACTGCTCCAACTTCAATCCGTTCTTGGTCAGTGCCTCAATCTTCGGAACCAATGTGGTGAAATGGGCCGATGCCATGTGTACCTTCAGCAGCACCTCATTCTGCCATGTTTCGCAAATCATCATTACACCCTTGCGTGTGCCACTTACAAAAAAGTCGTAAGCAATGTTACCCTCGTCGGTCAACGACTTTTCTACCAACTCATTGCACAAAGCCTTCAGTTCGTCGGCCTTGGCATCTTCTTTTACTTCAAAGAAAACATTTAATCTAATCATCTTTTCACTCGTTTTAGTTTTATTATTATCGCTATCATCATGCTATAGCTCATTGCAAATTTACACCTTTTCTTCAGAAACAAACAGGCTGTTAACGTCTTTAACGTTTAAAAAATAATAGACCGAGCCAGGGGGCTAATGCTTTTCTAATACCATTCTAATAATTCTCTAACCCATTATTCACTATTTTTCAGTAACTTTGCAAACGAAATAGCATGAGCTTGTGCGCCACTGCAATAACTTCTAAAAAAAACGTTATACTAAATATGAACACGCAACCCTCACTACGTATCGCCATCATTGGCGGTGGAGCGGCTGGCTACTTTGCCGCCATTGAAGCAAAACGGACGCCATCACTGGCGGCTTCAACCTGCAAGCCGCATGGAGCATGGGCTATGTTGTGGGGCAAAATATTGTGAGATAATCTATTTAGAAGTGTTGGGTGCTGGAGGACGGGGCGCGGAGGCCACTGTCCTACTTGGAGGGCGCATCCGTTTAGATAAAAATATTTACTCGCAATAATATATTATCAAATCATTAAAAGCACAACAATATTATCTGAGCCGCTATAAACCAATTCGTTATATACTTTGCTGCGTTTCAGCAAAGCTTTTGGCGGTATTCGTCTCAGTACTTGGGCGAGATTACTGCAGTACTTGCTGCAAGTACTGAGAAACTTACAGCAAGCACTAAAGACAACATGGGGATATACAATAAGGGGATATAAGAGGATATAAGGGGAATATCCGAAAAAAAAGGTTAGATTGTAATGTTATTCTGCTCTCTTCCAACCTAAGAGCCCCTTTCCTTCTTCATCAAGTTCAATGCCCAATCCTATAACCTTGCGCTCATTGGCCTTGAAAGGTTCCATATATTGACGATTGATAATTTGTTCAGTAGCAGCTTCTTTGCCACCGTTGTTACGCAATTTCAGCTCTATCACATAGATGTAGCGTGAAGTCTTCACCGTCATATCGATTCGGCCTGTTGCCATCATATGCTCCACTTCTACATTCAAGCCAATGGCATTAAGTATGGTACTGATGATGAGACGATAGCGCTCCTCCATATCCATAGATGCAAGTTTTTTGTTGCTGTATGGAACGTCAGCAATGAGAGCTCTTAACGACTTCATTGCTTCGTCTATCTCACCAGTACCCAATTGGGCATATAGATTGGCTTGTATAGATTGGATGTCACTTTTTTCTCGTAAGGTTAGTGCTGGGAGAACCATTTCGTACAGCGCTTGCATGACCTCTTTATTTGGAAATCCTAATATATATCCAAATTCGTCACAGGCCTTAATGGTGAGATAGCCCGATTGATAAAGAAATAGTTCGGCTCCACCTCCAGTAACGTCCGACAGTTCCAAAGTGTTTCGCATAATGCGGATGTTCTCAAAGTTGCTGAGACGAAGTTCTACGTTATCAACAAACTTTGGGAGAAGTGATGTGGCTCCTGAAGAAGCCCAGAAGTTGATTATTTCTTTAGATTTCAACGCATTGACGAGACTGTACGGATTGTAAACATCCACCATATTACGACGGCTGAAATGATATCCGTCGTAATATGCTTTTAATCTGTCATGAGTTTCCTGTACCGACCAGTTGTTTACTTCGCTCATCTGTTTAAGCTCAGGCATGAAGTTCTCTTTAATCTCTTCTTCGGTAATGCCACAAATGGCAGCATATTCAGGCATGAAACTGATGTTTGTCAGGTTGTTGAGAATAGAGAAGAGAGATATCTGTGTAAACTTGGTAATGCCCGTGATGAATACAAACTGTTCATACTCGTCGTCAGCCTTCAGTATAGCAAAAACCTCACGGTAGACTCCCGTGCATTTTTCCTGTTCGGGTGTTCTCCATGAATGTTGCAAGGGAGAGTCGTATTCGTCTATGAGAACCGCTACCCTCAGTCCGCTTTGCTTATAGGCAGTGGCTATAATAGCGTGAAAACGGTCAGCAAGCATAGCTGTGGGATCGGGAGTAATGTTGTATTTCTCCTCATAATCTTTAAAGCGTAGGTTCAGATAAGAGCGCAGAGTCTCCTCGTTGGCGCCTCCACGGCTCATGTCAAGACGTATGACAGGATATTGCTTCCAGTCTTTCTCCAGTTGCATAATCTTCAGCCCTTCGAACAGATCTTTCCTTCCTTCAAGGTACGACTCCAATGTATCGACAAGCACCGACTTGCCGAATCGACGTGGGCGGCTCAAGTAATTATACTTTTCTCCCAAGTTTACTAGGTTCCATACGATGTCGCTTTTGTCAACGTAGAGATAGTTTTCCTCTCTGATTACTTTGAACGACTGTATGCCTACTGGTAATCTTCTGAAGTTATTGTCTGTCATATATCTCGTTCTCCTTTTTGTTTTGTTTACACCATACATTTGCGAAGATACGGTTAAAATCATTAACCTCCAAACTTTTCTCTCACAGATTGCACTTTTTTCTTTTTATAATGACCGATTTTTCATACTTTCATCTATTTTAGCTTTTAGTTTTTCACGTTCTATTGTTGTTTTAAACGCGTTGTCTCAGTTGTCTTTTCATTATTCTATTTTGTCGCTTGCGCTGGTTCTGCGGAAGACAAATAGGTAAGTAGGTAACAGGAAGCGACTTGCATTTTTTATCCAATAAATACGCTGTAGTGGATAAAAAATGCGGTTTTTATCCACTACGATGTTGTTTAGTGGATAAAAACCGACAATATTATAGTAAGATTTTAATATTACTCAAGTTTTGCATGTCTTCTACATGCTGTCATTATAGCAGGTTCTTACTGATCAGGATACTGCTGATAGAGCTTCATGCCAAACTCAGGGGCGAGGGCGTAGATGGCGTCCATGATGTCGGCCAACTGATGTTCATATTCTACCCACGACTTTTCTTTCAAGAAGAAATAAAACTCGATGGGCAGACCCGTACTTGTAGCTTCGAGCTGTCGCACCATAAACGTCATGTTCGTGTTTACGGTGTTGAGTGTTGAGAGCCACTGCTCAACATATCGGCGAAAGAGGGCACTGTTTATCTGCTGCCCTTCAAGCTGCTTAGCGGTGAAGAAGCCACGGTTGATGAGATGCTGTTTGAGCGCATCGTCGGCAATGCGTATGCTGTGAAAGTCGAAGAACACCATACGCTTCACCCGTCGGCCATCGCTCTCCTGCATGCCCTTCCAGTTTTGAAACGAGTCGGACACCAGCGTTGTGGGCGACACCGTAACGATGGTATTGTCAAAGTTGCGCACCTTGACGGTGGTGAGCGACATTTCTTCAACCACACCGTTCACGCCCGCCTTATCAAACTGTATCCAGTCGCCCTTATGCAACATATCGTTGCTGGTGAGACGCACGCCAGCCACAAGGCCCGTAATGGTGTCTTTAAACACCAGCATCATAACGGCCGAAGTGGCACCCAAACCCGCCAAGAGGCTGAGCGGACTGCGCCCCAAGATGACGGCCACCGTAACCACAGTGCCAATAAACACCGCCACTATTTTCAACACACCACACAGCGAGTGCAGATACTGCCTGGTTGACGAGCGCTCTGGCTTAGTCTCGATATTACGAAAGGCCGAGATGAGGGCCAGAACCAAGCGCACCGTCATCACCACAATATATACGGCTGTGGCGCGGCTCATCAGCTCTTCAACCATGTGGTATTGGTAAAACACCAGCGGCAAGAGCAGCCATATAACGATGGCGGGCACAATGTGGCAGGCCGAGATAAGCACGTGGCGGCTGAACAGCACATCGTCCCATTTAGCTTCAGTATGGGCAGTGAGACGCAGCACGGCAGGCAGCAGCACGCGGCGGCATAACAGCTGGGCCAGCCATGCCAAGAACACGGCCACCAGGGCCATGAGCGCGTGGCGCACTATGTGCACGGCATTGCCTTGCATGCCTGTGAGCGATATCAATTGTTCAACCATATCGCGCACCGTGTCGAGCACGAGGATACGGTCTTGTTGAGGATTAACGTTCATGAGGGTTCTTTTTTATAGTTGACGAGTTGACGAGTTGATTGCTTTTATAGTTGACGAGTTGACGAGCTGACAAGCGAACGAACAACCTACTTAGGCGAAGCCCATTATTAATTATGAATTATGAATTACGAATTACGCCTCACGGTCGGCACAATTCGGCACACACCTTATCTTGAAAGGCCCTACCATTGCGCGTGTGCTTAAGCCCTTGGTTCATGATAGCGAAAGCCAGGCGATGGCCGTTGGCTGCGGTGCAGTAGCCCGCCAAGGTGCTGATGCCCGTTAGCGTTCCTGTTTTAGCATACACATTGCCATTGGTAAACGTGCCACGCATGCGCTCGCTCAGTGTGCCATCGGTGGCAGCGATGGGCAGCGATGGCTTCAGGTGCAGCAATATATTGCCCGTCTTTACGGCATAGCGCAAGAAAGCTACCTCGAGTTCGGCCGTAACATAATTATATAATGAGAGGCCCGAACCATCGGCAAAGGTATAGTCGTTAGGGTTAAAGCCCAACTTCTGCACCAGACGTTTGATGATGGCGCGCGCCTGTCGGGCCGAAGCCTTCCTGCTGCCACTGCTGGCCGCTATCTGATAAAACATGGCCTCGGCATACAGGTTGTCGCTGTCTTTCAGCATCTTCAGCAATATCTGATCCATGGTGTGAAAGCGGTGGCAGATGCAGAAGGCGTTGCCAGGCTTGGTGGCCGTATCAAGATTGGCCTCTACCACGATGCCGGCCTCAGACAGCTTTGCGGCAAAACGCTCAACAAAATTGTCTTTCCTGCTCAACAGCAGGGGCGACAGCGTGGGGTTGTCGTCGTCCCAGCTCCATCCTTCGCCATACATTTTATCGTCTTTCATGCTCTTATCGGCAAAGATGTTGCCACGTATGGTGTCGACCCCCATCTTGCGTATGGCCTCGACAAAGGCACGCAGGTCATCGAGATTGAAGCGAGGGTCGAAGCCTCCCACACAGTAGATGTTTCCGTTCAGCGTGCGGTTTTCAACCTTTCCTGTATAGCACAGTTCGGTTTTAAACTGGTAGCCACCCCCCAGACGGTCGAGTGCCGTGATGGCCGTAATCAGTTTCATGGTTGACGCAGGACGCATAAGCTGTCGCTCGTTATGTGCATAGATGGCCGAGTCGGCATCAAGGTCATACACCATTAGCGCCACTTGCGAGGTTTTAAACAGGTTGCTATTCAGCAAGTGGTCAAGGTTTGCACACAACGATGCGGGCCACGACAGCGATAGCGAGTCGGCACGAACATCATTCAGCGCAGCACTGTCGGCCACCGACGAGAACTCGTCAAAGTCGATCACCTCTTGTGCCGTAGTCTGTAACAGCGACAAGAAGCAAGCCATACATATCATAAGATATCTTTTCATCTTCGTCATCATCTTCTTCATCATCATCTTCTTCAAAAAAAGTATATATATGTAGTTAAGCCTTAGGGGCATCGGTGCCCTGAGTTTCTTCCCATTGTTGCCATTCTTTCATGGCCTCTTGCCACGACGTTTGTTCGCCACTGGCCACGGCCTCTTGCTGTTTCTGGGACTCATCGCGAGCCTTATCACGTGCACGTTTAGCTTTCATATCGGCAATGGTGGCATCGTCAAGAATTTGAATAGCGCCACGGCGTATGGCCTCGTTCAGTTCTTCCTCGCCAAAAGCCTTGCCTTGTTCATTAAAGTCGGAGATATTAAACTCGTAGTTTACACGCAACTGGTGTCTTATTTCTTTCTGTTGCGCTCGGTTGCCAGCGTTCTTTAGGCGCAACAGCTTGGCTATGGCCTTTATCTCGCCTTCGGCATATTTATTTCTTCCCATATTCGTTTTGTTTGTTCTTTGTGTTGAGCATACGGCCGTGCATGCCCACTGCTATTGTGTGTGTTATTTAAAAGTGCAAAGTTAGTGCATTTTGGCTAAACATAAATGATAAATAAAATTAAATGTTCGTATATTACACTGATTTGTCGTACTTTTGCATATATGAAGCCTACGATACATATCTTTTTGCTTGCCCTATGTGTGCTGGCACTGGCACTGGCCATCTTTTTCAGCATATACAGCGCCAGCAGATAGTAAGGATAAGAAAAACATATAACATAGAAAGAAACACATCATGCGACTGACAATACGTATCAGCACCAATGCCTTGTCGTTCTCGGCACAACAGGCCGACGGAACCATTGCCTATGAACCCTATCACGTGAAGAACGGCGTGTCTATCGCTGCCAATCTGCGCCAGGCTTTCTCTGAAAGCGGATTGCTGGCGGCTGGCTATAAAAGCGTGCTGGTGCTGATGGATGCCCCCGTGCTGCTCATACCCATTGAAGAGTATCAGCAAGAAACGGTTGAAGCCCTATACACCACCGCCTATAAAGCCGACCATAGCAGCACCGTGCTGCACAGCGTGCTGCCCGATGTTAACGCGGTGGCCGCCTTCAGCATGAACAAAGACCTGCGACTGGTGCTTGACGACAACTTCAACGATGTGGCCATTATACCGCTGATGCAACCCGTATGGAAGTGGTTATACCGACGCAGTTTCGACGGCACACGCCGCAAGCTATATGCCTATCTGCACGACCGCAAGATGGAGGTGTTCAGCTTCAGGCAGAACCGCCTAAGCTTTTGCAACACCTTTGAGGCCACACACGCCGCTGATGCCGCCTACTATCTGCTGGCCGCCTGGCAACATTTGGGCTTCAAGGCGGGTGCTGACGCGCTGCACCTTGTGGGCAGCCACGCCGAGAAAGAGGCACTGAAGAACATGGTGAGCGAATATATTCCCAATATACAAGAGCTGACAGCCAGCACCGAGTTTGCCGATGCCCCATCGCTGCAGCACCCCGATATGCCCTTCGACCTGCACACACTATATGCCAAAGGGCGATAACGTTGCACCATGCAGATGATAACACTGCGCCATGCAGACGACAACAACAAGAAAAACGAATAAGTATTTATGCGCATTATAACCGGAGAGTTTAAGGGCCGCCACTTTGATGTGCCGCGCTCGTTTAAGGCAAGGCCCACCACCGACTTTGCCAAAGAGAATATTTTTAATGTTATGAACGGCTACATCGACTTCAATGGCATTGAAGCCCTCGACCTCTTTGCTGGCACAGGCAGCATCTCGCTTGAGCTGCTGTCGCGCGGTTGCCAAGCGGTAACCAGCATCGAAGCCGACCGCGACCACGCTGCCTTCATACGCCAGTGTGTGGCCAAGCTGGGCGTTACCAACCACAACCTGATACGTGGCGATGTGTTCCGCTTCTTAAAGTCGTGCCGCCGACAGTTCGACTTCATCTTTGCCGACCCTCCCTACGCCTTACCACAGCTTGACACCATACCCAGCCTTATCCTTGAAAACAACCTGCTGAAGCCCGATGGCGTGCTGGTGTTTGAACATGGCAAGCAGAACGACTTCTCTACACTGCCACAGTTTGTTGAGCATCGTGCCTATGGCAGTGTCAACTTCAGCATCTTCCGCCCCACCCCCACACAGCCATGACTACCACTGAGCTGACGCAACGCATCGTCGACCAATTTGGCTTTGCACCCACCGAGGGGCAGATACAGGTGTTGCAACAGTTTGTGGCCTTCTTAGCTTGCCGACAGCCCATGAGCGCCATGCTGCTACGAGGGTCGGCAGGCACAGGCAAAACCACCCTTACAGCCGCCATTGTGCGCACGCTGGCCACACTGGGGCAAAAGGTGATACTGATGGCACCCACGGGTAGAGCCGCCAAGGTGATGAGCGTGAACGCGGGCCGACCCGCCTACACCATACACCGCAAGATATATAGGCAAAAAACCTTTGAGGGCGACTTTAATCTGAACGAAAACCTGCATGCCGACACGCTGTTTGTGGTTGACGAGGCATCGATGATTGCCAACGACGGCTTTGCACAATCGGTGTTTGGTAGCGGACGCCTGCTCGACGACCTTGTGCAATATGTGTACCACGGCCGCAACTGCCGCATGCTGCTCATAGGCGACACGGCACAGCTACCGCCCGTAGGCGAAGAAGAGTCGCCAGCACTAAACACCGACTTTATGCGAGGCTATGGCCTCACGCTGTTTGAGGCCGACCTCACCGAGGTGCTACGCCAAAGCGCGCTGTCGGGCATACTGTATAACGCCACGCTGATACGCCGTATGATAACGCACGACGAGATGACACAACTGCCACGCATCAGTCTGGCACGCTTTGCCGACATACACGTGGTGAATGGCGACGAGCTGATAGAACAACTGGCCACCAGCTACAGCAACGTAGGACAAGACGAAACCATGGTGGTGACACGCAGCAACAAACGCGCCAACATATACAACCAGGGCATACGAAACATGGTGCTGGGCAGCGAAGAACAGCTCACCACTGGCGATATGCTCATGGTGGTGAAGAACAACTATTTTTGGACCGAGGCCGACGACAAGGCTCCACTGAGCTTCATTGCCAATGGCGACCGCGCCGTGGTGCGACGAGTGCGAAACCTGCACGACCTGTATGGGCTGCACTTTGCCACACTCACCCTGTCGTTCCCCGACTACGACGACTACGAGCTCACGGCCACAGTGCTCACCGATAGTCTGACCTCTGAAGCCCCCGCCCTCACCCCCGAACAAAACCAGATGCTGTATGATGGCGTGATGGCCGACTATGCCGACATACGCCAAAAGCGTGAGCGCATTGACAAAGTGCGACACGACGAGCACTACAACGCCATACAGATAAAATATGCCTACGCCGTAACCTGCCACAAGGCACAAGGCGGACAGTGGGCACACGTATATGTAGACCAAGGATATATGACCGACGATATGCTCACCCCAGCCTACATTCATTGGCTATACACCGCCTTCACACGTGCCACCGAACAACTGTTCTTAGTGAATTGGCCAAAGGAGCAAAGAGAAGAGACGGAAGCCCCATGATGAATGAGAAAGGGCGAAGCCCCATTATATAAGTTATAAGTTATAAGTTATTAGTTATTAGTTATCAATTGAAAATTAAAAATTAAGAGTAGTCAATACAAATAGCCTCGTCTACTTGTCAACTTGTCTACTCGTCAACTTGTCAACTAAAATATGAATTATAAAACCCTCATCGCAGCACTCGCCATTATGATGGCAGCCGCACCCACCACTTGGGCACAGGCCCAAACAGAGAACACAAATGCAACCACTACCGCTACTGCTGCGGCAGACGACGATGCTAAGTATGCCACCACACTGCTGAAGCTAGGCACACAAGCCCCCGACTTCAACCTGTCGACCGCCGACGGCAAGACCCTTAGCCTGAGCGAACTGAAAGGTCGCTACGTGGTGCTCGACTTCTGGGCATCGTGGTGTCCCGACTGTCGTCGCGACCTTCCACACATGGTTCGTATGCAGCAAACCTACGGCCCTCGTGGCGTACAGTTTGTGGGCGTATCGTTCGACGAGAAGAAAGAAAACCTGCTGAAGGCGGTGGCCGACTATAAGCTTGAATATCCGCAGGTAAGCGAGTGGAAGAAGTGGAAAACCACCACCATATCAAAGGCTTACGGCATCAACTGGATACCCTCAGTTTACCTCATCGACCCCGAAGGCAAAGTGGTGCTCTCTACCGTAATGTCTGACAAGATTGAAGCCGCCTTGGCACAAATTTTCCCCTCTTGCTGCGAACAAGACTCTGCATTAGAAAAGATTGATTGCTGCAAGCAGGCTCAAGGTTGCTGCAAAGAAAAGCAAACTTGCAAGAAAGCTAAGCAGCATTGCGAGAAAGCAAAAGCAAATTGCTGCAAAGCAAAAGAACATTGCAATAAAGAAAAGCGCTGCCATTAATGTTGCCTACAAAAGCGCTGCTTGAGCAATGGTTCAAGCAGTTTAATGCCAGCTATTTCAACAACACACTTCCCCTGCCGCGTTTGTCGCTGTCAAAGGCACACACGCGGCTGGGAATCATGTCGTGCAAACGCCGACTCGGACTGACGGGATGGCGATACACCGATTTCAACATTCGCATCAGCATCTATTACGATTGCGACGAGCGTTGCTATCAAACCGTCTTGCTGCACGAGATGATACATTATTATATTGCCTACACACGCCAAACCGATAACGCACCACATGGCGAACGCTTTCAGGCTTATATGAAAGCCATCAACAGCCACGGGTGGAACATCACCGTGAGCACCCGCACACGAGGTTGGACCGTGCGTTCTAACATCAAGCGCAAACGGCAACGATTATTGCTGCAAATGCAAACCCACACAGGCGACATCTTGCTAACGGTTGTGTCGCCACGATATGCCAAACACCTGGAACAAAGCCTCAAACACGTGGCCGACCAAGTGGCTACACACGCTTGGTATGTAAGCACCGACGACCGCTTTGCCACCTACCCCACCGTGCGCACCTTGCGCGGTAGGCGCATCACAGCGGCCGATTGGCACACGCTTTTACCACTGCTCACTCCCTTTACCATGCCTTAAACCCATTCTCGCGTATATCACTCAAACACGCTAATACCAAACAATAGCGAAACACAAGAGATGAGGATAAGAAGCGTAAGGATGCCCACACCCGTATAGATAACAAAGTTGGGGTGACTGTTTGTGGGCTCGGGTTCAAGATTTACGAAGCGCGCTGTGAGGCGGTATAACAGCCAAGCAATAGTGGCGCCCACGAAGCCACCCACCACTATATCGCCCAGGTAATGCACACCCAGATAAATGCGTGTGTAGGTATGTAGCACGGCCCAAATAAAGATGAACACCGAGAGGCGGGGCAAACGATACAGCAACATAACCAGTGTGGCCAGCGCAAACGAGTTGGCCGAGTGGCACGATGCCATGCCATAATGTCCACCGCGATAGCCGTTCACGGTATGTATCAGCGTGCTGATGCCGCTATCGGGCTGTGTGGGTCGCGGACGGCTAAAGAAGGGGCGTATATAGTCGGCACAAACGGTGTCGGCCAGCGTGATGGTGATGGCAAAGAGAGCCAACACAGCCAATGTGCGCTTTCGCAAGCCGAAATGCATCAGTGTTACGGCAAAAAGAACAACATACATGGGCACCCACATCCATCTGTTTGATGCGAGATACATGATATTATCAAAAAAAGTATTGTGAAAGCTGTTCAGCCATACTACAAGGCTGGCGTCATATTGGCTTAATGTTTCTAACATTCGTTTGTTTACTGATGTCCTCTTTATTAAATCTTCTTTTTCCTTTTCAGAGTGCAAAATTACACATAATATATTAATATACGTTCTGAAAGCACATATTTTTAAACTATTGTAACAACACTTACTGCTCGTTAGATAAGAAGTTTCACAACAAAGGCGACAGCAAACGCACCACCGACTCCCACAAGCGTTGCCCAAAATTGCGATGTGGTAGGTCGGCCACATTTTCTATCAGCGTGCAGTGTTCAAGGTCGGTAATAAATATTTGTTTAAAGCGTAGAGCCATATCGCGGTCGTAAAAGAAGATGTTCGACTCGAAATTGTTTTCAAAGCTACGAAAGTCGACATTGGTCGACCCACAGGTACACAACATATCGTCGCACACCAACAGCTTACTATGATTGAAGCCATCTTCGTACAGGCAGATGGTGATGCCCGCCTCCAGCGCCTCGCGCAGGTAAGATGTTGATGCCCACTCAACCAGCTTTGCATCGCTCTTGCGTGGCACCATCAGTTTAATGTCTACCCCCGCAATGGCTGCTGTGCGCATTGCAAAGAGAATGGGTTCGGTGGGTAGAAAGTAAGGCGTTTCGATATAAACATAGTGTCGTGCCTCGAACAGTATGCGCACATAGCCTTGCATAATATCGGGCCACAGGGCAATGGGGCTACTGGTTACCACCTGTGCCAAACAATTGTTTTGCGCGGTGGTGATGGGCGGATAATATTTGCGATGCGTGATGAGGGTGCGGTCAACAAAATACCAGTCGAGCAAGAAGGCACGCTGCACGGCATACACGGCGCCACCCCTGATGCGCAGATGCGTATCGCGCCAAGGGCGGCTGCGTCGCCCCTGCACATAACGGCGCGCTATGTTCATGCCACCTATAAAGGCAGTGGTGCCATCGATCACACACAGTTTGCGGTGGTTGCGATAATTAACCTTGCTGGTAAAGGCAGGAAACTTTACGGGCATGAAGGCATGCACGTCGATACCCGCCTCGCGCAGATGTTCAAAAAAGCTGCTGGGCACCTGCCAGCATCCCACATCGTCGTAAATGAGGCGCACCTCTACCCCCTGGCGGGCTTTATGAATGAGGGCATCGGCCACCAAGCGTCCCAGGGCGTCGTCTTCAAAAATATACACATCGAGGTGTATGTGGTGCTGGGCCGCGCTAATATCGGCCAGCAAGGCAGGAAAAAAATCGTAGCCACTGGTATAGATGTCTACCTCGTTGTCTTTAAACGGCAATGCGAGGCTTTGGTTTGTAAACAGCTGTATAAGGGTGCGATAGCTTTCGGGTATGTGTAAATGCTTTTGCTCAACAAAGCCCAGCATTGAGTGCTTATCAAGCTGGTCGATGCTGCGCTGACTGATAAGGCGCTTTTTGCGCGTGTTTTGTCCGAAAAAGAAGTAGAGCACCATGCCCAAAATGGGCGCAAAGGTAAGCACCATCAGCCACGCCATGGTTTTCACTGGCTGACGGTTCTCCATCAGCACGTCGACCATACAAACCACGACGATGATGATGTAGATGCTTAAAAAGATTAAATGTAAAAGAAGCATGGTGCGCGAGGTGTTTGTTGTTCTTATTTAAAACCTATCAGCTTATGCGTTTGCAACGACAGGCGCCACTCGGGGTGCTGCTCAATATAGGCTATGCAGGCAGCCGTAATGTTTGCATTGCGTTGCGCATCGCCCACATCGCAAGGCTGCAGATAATAATATTCGGCCTCAATGCCATAGGTGGTAATGTGGCTGGCATCGCCATCAAAAATACATTTCAGTTCGTTGCAATGTGAGATGGCCACCTTACCTTTGGGCGAACAAGTAAGCCAGTCGATGCCTTTAGGTGGCTGCTTGGTGCCATTGCTTTCCATGGCTATCTCGTAGCCGTGGGCGTGCAGCAACTGAAGGAAAGGTTCATCTACCTGCAGGGTGGGCTCGCCCCCTGTGAGCACGACAAAGCGCGAGGGGTATTGTGCTATCTCGTTAAGAATTTGCTCGTCGGTCATCTCGCGATACTCGTTAAACTGTGTGTCGCAAAACGAGCAGTGCAAGTTACAGCCCGCAAAGCGTATAAAGATAGCGGCGCGCCCTGTGTTTAGGCCCTCGCCTTGCAGCGAATAGAAGATATCGTTAATGCGTTTCATTGTGTTCTTATATAGTTTCGCATGCCTGTGGCATGCTAATAGTTAACAAGTTGACAAGTTGACAAGCTGCTTGCTTTGTAGGTATATTTTAAAAGACAATATTAAAATAAGCTTTGGCAGTAAATTACTCGTCAACCTCGTAGGCAGCCACATTGCCTTCGCTCTCTTGCACACGCGTTTTGTAGCAGCGAGGCACCTGTTCCGTAATCCAGCGCGCCATGTTTTCGGCCGTGGGGTTGAAGGGCAGCACCTCGTTCAGGTTGGCATGGTCGAGCTTTTGCTGTATCTTTTGTTTTATGTGGGTAAAGTCGACCACCATGCCATCGGCGTTCAGCGTGTCCGACTTACAGTAGACGGTGATTATCCAGTTGTGTCCATGCAGTTTTTCACACTTGCTTTCGTATGAAAGGGTAAGGCGATGGCAAGCCGACACCTCAAAGGTTTTTTTGATATAATACATATTATTTGTTTTTGAAGACAATGGTTGTTATTATTGTTTGTTTTCTACATTGTTATCGCTTTGTAGAGCGTCAGAAGCGGGGCGTGATGGCGTTTTCTCGTCGGCATGCTCGTCTTTTTTGCGCTGCAGATAGCCCCACTCGTTTTGCAGCAGCGTGTTGTTTGTTTCGCGTGTCGTGTCGCTGGTGTTCTTGTCGTTTTCGTTTTTCAACGACGATAACAGACGTTCGGCCTCAACAAACTGCCGCCTGTCGGCAAAGACATGCGCCTTAAACAACTTTACACGAAAGAGCAACTGTAGCTGACTGTCGTAGTTGTCGGTGTCGGCATCATCGGCATCGTCATCGTCGTTAGGGGCGTGGGCATTGAGATAGCTCATGAGGTCGGTCTCAAGATTACTAATCACGGGCATCAGTCGGGAATCGTGACCCGCCAACAACACGCGCAAAAACTCAGAGTGAATGGTGAGCGTGGGCGGCCCCATGGCAACAATCTCGTTGTAGAAGATAGCCCACTCGTTTTGCCCTGTCTGGGCATAGGCAGCAGCCAGCATGCGGCAAATATGCAGATAGGTGCGCAAATCTTGTCCCACGTTGTAGTAAGCATCTTCATTCAGCTTTTGGTAAACGAAGCGCAGGGGCGCAATGGCCTCGGCAAAACGCTTTTGGTGGAACAGCGACGAGCCGAGATAAAGAGCATCAAACACCTCGGCCTGCGGGTGATAGAGCACGGCCTGCCCATTGTCGTCGGTGGGCATAGGCTCGCCTTTACGATAGGCTTCAACGGCCTCTTTCCACAGATAACGACGTTTGGCCACCTGCTGTTGTGGCTCCATCACATCAACGCCTATGCGGATGCTCTGCATGGTGGGTTGCACAAAGCTAAACTCTTCAGGCTCAAGCGCGTTATCGGTAGGTGGAAACAGGGTGGTGGTAATGCGGTAGTAGCGTGTTTCGTGGGTCGAAGCCGTCTTGCTGATGTCGATGTTAAGACGTTGCTCACGACCACTGGCATCGGTAAACGTCACCACCAAGAAGCCACTGGTGGTGAGCGGATAGAGGGGTATCTTATCAACAGCCACCTCTTGCCAAGCCAAGCCTGGCACGGCAACGGTCAGGGTGCGGGGCTGCCATGTGTGTATATCGAGCACATCGGTGATAAGACGTTGCAGCGTGAACGGCTGCTGAGGGGTGCATATAGGCGCCTGCACTGATGGTTGATAAGCTAACAACTGTTCGGTAAGCATGGCCGTGAGAAAGCCTTCGTGTGCTTGAAGCTTTTCGGGGTCGGAGGAAAGGCCACCTGTGCGCTGCAGGGTGTGCTGCTGTGTGATGTGCTGTATGAAGATGTTGCGCCACACAAAAATCTCGTTCAGAAGGATTGACAGTTCGTGTGCGCTGCTTAGGGCGCTCACGATAAGGTCGCTTTGTATGTGCACGTTTATGGTGCCCTCTTCGTTATTGATGGTGTAAACAAAGCGGCAACGATCGGTGTTGGTGTTGCAACGGTTTGTCATTGTGCGCACATTGTCAATCATGTCGATGGTGGTATCGTAGAAGAACAAGAAGGTAAGGTGTGCTATGGGATGCTCTTCGTCGATATTGATATTGAAGTGTCCGCCCTGATAGGTAAAGTGCAGGGTGTGCTCTTTACCGTCTTTGCTCCATTCGCCATGCGTGTTCAGGTCAGACAGCATACCGCTGATAACGGCCTTGATGTCTTCAACAGCGGCCAAGGGCACCGCTTTCTCTTCTTCTTGGCTTTGTTCTTTGCGCGTCGGATAGAAGCGTTTAACCAAAAGAAAAAGTAGCGCCAGCACTGCTACAACAAACAGTTCGGCCAGTATGTATAGAAAAAAATCACTCATGTTTATAATGTTTTATGGTGTGTTGTTGTGGCACACCGTTGGGGTTATACTACGATATTATTGCCTAATATTTTGGCCAACTTATTGCGTAGCCCCTGTGCCTCCTTATATTCGGTCATGAGGGTTTGCAGGCGGTCAGAGGCAATACCTGGCGTTGCTATCTGCTTTTGCAGCTCTTTCAGGTGGTGCTCAAGATAGTCCATGCGGAAATCGTTGAGCAGGTGCTCGAGCTGTTTCCTGATGTTTTCAATGTGCTCGGTAGCGCGCAACTGCTTTTCTTGTTCGTTCAAGGGCTGCGCCTCGTCTTGCGTGTGCTGCGACAACTGGTAGCGGTCGGTGCTGAGATTGGTGGCCACCTTGCTGATGTTGATGTCTTCGTGATGAATGAAGAAGCGCTCGGCATTGAAGTCGGCATCAAGCGAATGTTGTACCGCCTCTTGAAGGATGCGTGCGAAGATGGGGTTGGCCAACTTCAGCCCATCGACATTCAGGTTATAATCAAGATACTGTGCCACGTTCAGGCTGATGAGGTTGCCATCGGCATCTTCAACATTGTCGTATATCACCTCGTGGCCATGACGTATCACCATGGCGGTGAGCATCATTTCAACCTTCGACGCCTGCTGCAGCGGCGAGGCCACGGTGGCGGTGGGCGGTGCTACCTGTATGGCCGAGGGCGGCTCAGAACCTACGGTGGGTTGCGTTTTGGCCTCGCGCCCCTCGCGTATAAACTTGTTCATGGTGTTGATCAGTGTGGCCTCGTTCATGCCCATACGCACGGCACAGTCGTGCAGATAGGTGTCGCGCAGAATTTGGTTCTGCACCAGCGAGATGCTTTTCACTATCGAGTTGATGGCCTCAGAGCGTTTCAGCGGGTCGCGCACGCCTTTGAGCAAAAGGTCGGTCTTAAACTCCATGAAATCGGTTTGGTGCTCTTCAATATATTGTTTAAAGTCGGCCGCCGTGTGCTTACGTGCAAAGCTGTCGGGGTCGTCGCCGTCGGGCAGCAGCAGCACCTTTAGGTTCATGCCCTCAGATAGTAACATATCAGTACCACGCAAGGCGGCGTGTATGCCTGCCGCATCGCCATCATACAGCAACGTGATGTTTGAGGTAAAGCGGTGCAGCATGTGTATCTGATGCAGGCTGAGCGCCGTGCCCGAGTTGGCCACCACGTTTTCAATGCCACACTGGTGCATTGAGATAACGTCGGTATAGCCCTCAACCATATACACGCGGTCGTCTTTGGCAATGGCTTTCTTGGCTTGATAGATGCCATACAGCTCGCGGTCTTTATGATATATTTCGCTATCGGGCGAGTTGACATATTTTTGGTTTACGCCTTTGGTGCGCGCGTCGAGCAGTCGGCCACCAAAGCCCACCACCTTTCCGCTCACACCTATCCACGGAAACATCACACGGCCCGCGTAGCGGTCAATCAGTTCGCCACGGTCGTTGCGGTAGCAGATGCCTGTTTTCAGCAAGAAATCTTCATTATAGCCTTTGCTTCGGGCCGTATTGGCAAGGGCATGACGGTCGTTGAGGTCGTAGCCCAGACGAAATTTCTTGATGATATCGTCGCGGAAGCCACGCGAGCGGAAATATTGCATACCGAGGGCTATGCCGTCGGGGTCGTCGTGCAGGAGGTTGTTAAAATAGGCGGCCGCCCACTCGTTGACGATGAACATACTCTCGCGCTCGCTCTGCTCGCGTTTTTCTTCGTCGGTTTGTTCGCGCTCGTGTATCTCGATATGATACTTCTGAGCCAGCCAGCGCAGGGCTTCGGGATAGGTCATCTGCTCGTGCTCCATAATGAAGCTGATGGGGTTTCCGCCCTTTCCGCAACCAAAACAGTGGCAGGTGCCACGTGCTGGCGACACGTAGAACGAGGGGGTCTTCTCGTTATGAAAAGGGCACAAGCCCTTATAGTTGGCCCCGCTGCGACGCAGCGTGACAAACTCTGACACTACCTCAACAATGTTGGCGGCATCTTTTATTCGTTCTACGGTGGCTCTATCAATCATTTTATGCGTATCTTGCTTCTTTACTCTGTCTTATTGATGTTGTCGTTTTCTAAAGATAGGGTGGCGAAGGTGGCGTAAAGACGCCGTTCTACCTTTAACCCAAAACGGTCATTAGGCCGTTAAAGGTATGTTTTTTATAACTGCTTGCAGTCTTTTGTTTTTTATAAGGTGTCTTTTGTTTGTTTTTAATTCGCAATAGCCCGCTATTACTCATTAAAAGCCAAACAAAATCCACTCTTCTAAAAATCCAAAATCCAAGCAAGCCCTAACGACCGATTTGGGTTTAACCATACAAATTTATATAAAATAATTGGAATAGGTGCAATGTGTATCAAAAATTGTTATTTCTTAGAGGCTACAACGCGCTCTTCTTCATTGTTTTGCTGTCGTGGGCTTCACTATGGTATCTTTTTGTGTGTTAGCTTGAAGATAGAAAGTGGGTGCTGGAGAACAGGGCACGGAGGCACCTGTTCTACTATGGTTTGCTTAGTAGGATGAGGGTCTCCGCGCCCCATCCTCCCAGCGTAGAACAATATGAATATAAAAAAAATAGTAGGATAGAGTCTTCGCGCCCCATCCTACTAAGCATTAAAATGTAGTAGAGAAGAAAATATCTATCTCTTCGTGTTACTTGTTATCGTAAGCGTGTACGGGATAGTCGATGGTGTAGTGCAGGCCACGACACTCTTTGCGCTCAATAGCCTGACGGGCAATGAGATAGCCCACATTAATCATGTTGCGAAGCTCGCAAATATCACGACTGGCCTTTACGTGTTTGAACAACGACTCGGTCTCTTCATACAGCAGGTCGAGGCGGTCCCAGGCACGTTTCAAGCGCAGGTCGCTACGCACAATGCCTACATAGTTGCTCATACATTCGCCCACCTCTTTCACGCTTTGGGTAATGAGCACGCGCTCTTCGTTGGTCATGGTGCCTTCGTCGTTCCATTCGGGCACGTCGGTATTGAAGGTATATTTGTCGGCCACCTCAAGGCAGTGCTTAGCGGCAGCATCGGCATATACCACAGCCTCGATGAGCGAGTTGCTGGCCAAACGGTTTCCGCCATGCAAGCCTGTGCAAGCACACTCGCCAATGGCGTAGAGGCGGTGGATTGACGACTCGCCATGCAGGTCGACCAAGATGCCACCACACATATAGTGGGCAGCGGGGCGCACGGGGATATACTCTTTGGTGATATCGATGCCCAGGCTCAGACACTTGTGGTAGATATTGGGGAAGTGGTGCTTGGTTTCTTCGGGGTTTTTATGGGTTACGTCGAGGCACACGTGGTCAAGGCCGTGTATCTTCATCTCTTTATCGATGGCGCGGGCCACGATGTCGCGCGGTGCCAGCGATAGGCGCTTGTCATATTTCTCCATAAAGCTCTCGCCATTGGGCAGACGCAAGATGCCACCGTAACCACGCATAGCCTCGGTAATGAGGTAGGCGGGATGGGTCTCGCCAGGATGATAAAGGGCGGTGGGATGGAACTGTACAAACTCCATGTCTTTTACCGTGCCCTTAGCACGATATACCATGGCCTCGCCATCGCCAGTGGCAATAACGGGGTTAGTGGTGGTTTGGTACACGGCGCCACAACCACCCGTACACATCAGGGTAACCTTGCTCAGGTAGGTGTCTACCTTTTCGGTGTCGGGGTTGAGCACATAGGCGCCATAACATTCGATATCGGGTGTGCGACGTGTCACCTCAATGCCTAAGTGGTGCTGAGTGATAATCTCCACGGCGAAATGGTTTTCGCGAACTTCAATATTGGGGTTGTTGCGCACAGCAGCCATCAAGCCACGCTGTATCTCGGCACCCGTATCGTCGGCATGGTGAAGGATACGAAACTCAGAGTGGCCACCCTCGCGATGAAGGTCGAAGGCGCCATCGGTCTTGCGATCGAAGTTCACACCCCAGTTTACCAACTCTTTGATTTGCTCGGGAGCATTGCGCACCACCATCTCCACGGCGGCGGGATCGCTGATGTAGTCGCCAGCAATCATGGTGTCCTCAATATGTTTGTCGAAATTGTCTACTGCCAAATTAGTTACGCTGGCTACGCCGCCCTGTGCAAACTTGGTATTTGCCTCATCGAGCGTGGTTTTACATACGAGACATATCTTGCCTTTGTGTGCCCGTGCTATCTTCAGGGCATAACTCATGCCGGCTACTCCGGCACCAATAATCAGAAAATCGTATTTGTATACCATAATAGTGGAGATTTTGTGCAAAAGTATAAAAAATCTTGCTTTCGACATAAGCTTTTCATTATATTTTTGCGAGATGTATTGAAACACTTGACAAGGGACAAAGGCTTATCGGCCCATTACCTTTTAAAAAAGGATAAAAAGCAACGGTTTTTCTTACATAAAGACAATAGTTTTAGATAAAAATATGTAATTTTGCACCATAATCTGATTATAACATCTTATGACACTAGATTTGCTGACAGCTATATCGCCGATAGATGGCCGTTATAGAGGAAAGACGGAGCCTTTGGCAGGCTTTTTTTCTGAGTATGCACTCATTCGTTACCGAGTGCGCGTAGAGATTGAATACTTTATCATGCTTTGCGAGTTACCACTTCCGCAACTTGCATCGTTCAATCACGACCTGTTCCCACGTCTGCGCAACATATACACTGGCTTTGACGAGGCATGCGCACAACGTGTGAAAGACATCGAGAAGGTGACAAACCACGATGTGAAGGCCGTAGAATATTTTATCAAAGAAGAATTTGACAAGATTGGAGGCTTGGAGGCTTATAAAGAGTTTATCCACTTCGGTCTTACCTCGCAAGATATCAACAATACCAGCGTGCCCCTCTCTATCAAAGAGGCGCTGGAGCAGGTTTACTATCCGCTGGTAGAAGAGCTGTTACAACAGTTGCTGCAATATGCTGAAGAGTGGAAAGATGTGCCCATGCTGGCCAAGACCCACGGACAGCCCGCATCGCCCACCCGCCTGGGCAAAGAAATCATGGTGTTTGCCTATCGTTTGAGCGAGCAGCTGAACCAGCTGAAGGCTTGCAAGCTGACCGCCAAGTTTGGTGGTGCTACTGGCAACTATAACGCCCACCATGTGGCCTATCCGCAATACGACTGGAAGGCGTTCGGCAATAAGTTTGTGAGCGAGAAGCTGGGCCTTGAGCGCGAGCAATTCACCACACAGATTAGCAACTACGACTGCCTGGGCAGCGTGTTTGATGCCATACGTCGCATCAACACCATCATCATCGACCTTGACCGCGACTTTTGGATTTATATCTCAATGGAATACTTCAAGCAGAAGATTAAGGCTGGCGAGGTAGGCTCGAGCGCTATGCCACACAAGGTGAACCCCATCGACTTTGAAAACTCGGAAGGAAACCTGGGCATTGCCAACGCTGTGCTGCAGTTCCTGGCACAGAAGTTGCCCGTAAGCCGCTTGCAACGCGACCTTACCGACTCGACCGTGCTGCGCAACATTGGTGTGCCCCTCGGACATGGCGTGATCGCTATCGAGAGCACCTTGAAGGGCTTGCGCAAACTGATCCTTAACGAAGAAAAGATTGCTGCCGACCTTGACAACACATGGGCAGTGGTGGCCGAAGCCATTCAAACCATCTTGCGTCGTGAGGCTTATCCGCACCCCTACGAGGCGCTGAAGGCGCTGACACGTACCAACCAAAAGATGACCGAGGAAACCATTCACGAGTTTATTCAGGGTTTGAACGTAAGCGACACTGTAAAGGCCGAGCTCATGGCTATCACACCGCACAACTATACAGGCATTTAAGCCGTTCAGCAATAGGAAAAAAAGAAAACTTGTTTAGTAAGCGCATGTCGAAGGCATGCAAAACTTGAAAAATATAGTAAAACGAAACAGACTAAATATTAATTGTAAACACATTATATATTATAGTACTATAAGTTTTTAATTACAAATCATTTAAAAAAAAAGATTTATTAACCATGGCCGTGAGGCCAAGAAAAAAAAACTCTGAAGAAATGGAATTAGGAGAAGAAAACAAGATGCAGGAGAACTCTGCAGAGAAGAAAGACAGCGTACAAGGTTACACACGCTCAACAGGAAGCTACCAACGCGAGTACAGCAGTAATGGAACACGCACACAGCGTCCTCGCATTCATGCACAGCGCACCTACAGTTCTGACAAGAGCGCACAGGGTGGCGAAGAAGGCGGTTTCCGCCCCGAAGGCTTTGGCGCAGGTTTACAAAGCAATGCCGGTGGCTATCGTCCCCGTCAGCAGCAAGGCGGCTATCAGCCCCGTCAGCAAGGTGGCTATCAGCCCCGTCAGCAGCAGGGCGGCTATCGTCCTCGTTACAA
>UMGV01025303.1_pt1 | contig 37712 bp, 26 predicted proteins | sample 1965361 | NCBI WGS metagenome assembly UMGV01 (sample SAMEA4836081, study PRJEB28245) | human gut metagenome | biome: gut microbiome; material: fecal sample | place: Denmark | collected 2008
CCGAACGCAATCCGACGCGAAAGCTGGGCTGCAGCATCAGAAAAGACACGCCGAAAGACTGGCATCGGTTAGATTTTTGACTAATAAAACACGAATAAAGAAATGAAACAGATAGGTTGGGGATTCATAGGTTGCGGAGAAGTGACCGAGAAGAAGTCGGGACCGGCGTTCAACGAGGTGCCCGGCTCGAAGGTTGTGGCTGTGATGAGCCGCAACGAGGCTAAAGCGAAGTCGTACGCCAAGCGTCACGGCATAAAGCGCTGGTATACCGACCCGCAACAGCTCATTGACGACCCCGAGGTGACGGCTGTATATATCGCCACTCCGCCGTCGAGTCACGCTACATTCGCTATCATGGCGATGAAGGCGGGCAAGCCCGTGTATATAGAAAAGCCGCTGGCAGCAAGCTACGAGGACTGCGCGCGCATCAACCGCATCAGCGAGATTACAGGCGTGCCCTGTTTCGTGGCTTACTACCGCCGCTACCTGCCCTACTTCCAGAAGGTGAAGCAGATTATCGAGTCGGGCGAGATTGGCACGGTGACGAACGTGCAGATACGCTTCTCGGTGCCGCCGCGCGACCTCGACTACAGCGCATCGCACAACCTGCCGTGGCGTCTGCAACCCGACATTGCGGGCGCGGGCTACTTCTACGACCTCGCGCCGCATCAGCTCGACTTGCTGCAGGAGATATTCGGCATAATCACGCGTGCGCACGGCTACTGCTCCAACCGCGCACATCTGTACAAGGCGGAGGACACCATCAGCGCCTGCTTCTTCTTCGAAAACGGACTGCCGGGCAGCGGCTCGTGGTGCTTCGTGGGACACCAGAGCGCCAAGGAGGACTGCATAGAGGTGATTGGCGAGAAGGGCATGCTCTCGTTCTCGGTGTACAACTACGACCCGATTCAGCTCGTCACGAGCAAGGGCAAGACGAGCATCGTAGTGCCCAACCCGCCATACGTGCAGCTGCCTATAATCAAGGCTGTTATAGAACATCTGCAGGGCACGGGCATCTGCACCTGTACGAGTGTGAGCGCCACGCCTGTGAACTGGGTGATGGACCGCATACTGGGCAAGCTCTAAGCTTCTCGGAAAGCTTCAAACAAGGAAAAACGACAATACCACATAACGCAATGAGACGACACGCCTTCATTCTCTGCCTCGCCGCCTGCGCAAGCCTGCAGACTGCTGCTCAGACGCCTGCCGACAGCATCGGACGGGTGGCTGTGGCGGATTCTGCGGCTACTTACACGACGGCTGCCTGCACGACGGCTGCGACAGATTCCGTGGCTGCTATCGGACTGAAGACGGCAGACCAACCGCCCGCAGACAGCCTCATTGCCAAGTCGCACAAGAAGAAGCCGTTCATAAAGCGATTGGGCGGCGCCTTCGAGCGTCTGTTCGAGTCGTTCTCCGACGTAGACACGACGTACATAGAGCCGCAGGGATACGACTTCGCCGCGATGGTGCAGAACACCAATACGTATGAACGCTACAGAATAATCAGCGAGCAGGGCAACGATTTCTCATTCGCTCCCGAACCGAAGATGAAGTTCGGACCCTACTTCGGATGGCGATGGCTGTTCCTCGGCTACACCGTCGACTTCAACGACTTGAAGAACAAGAGCCGAAGCACGGAGTTCGACCTTAGCCTATACACAGCTGTCTTCGGCGTCGACCTGTTCTACCGCAAGACAGGCAGCAACTACAAGATTTCGCGCGCGAGCTTCGACCCGAGCTATTCCGTCAATACGCATCCGCTTAAGAACGTCGACTTCGACGGCATCAACGTGGGCATCAAGGGCTTCAACCTCTATTATATCTTCAACCACCGGCGATTCTCCTACCCCGCCGCATTCAGCCAGAGCACCATACAACGGCGCTCGGCGGGCTCGTGGCTCTGCGGAGTGGGCTATACGAAACACTCGCTGAAGATAGATTGGGACAAGCTGTACGACACCATGGCTGACCGGCTGGGCGAGGATGTGGCGTCGAGATGTATGGACAGCAACCTGAAGATGAAGGAAATCAAGTATACCGACCTGTCGGTGTCGTGCGGATATGCCTATAACTGGGTGTTCGCACGCAACTGGCTGGCGGCGGCGTCCGTGTCAATGGCACTCGGATACAAGAACACGACGGGCAACGGCAACAACGATGTGCTCTCGTTCCACGACTTCAGCATGAACAACTTCAATATCGACGGCGTGGGACGCTTCGGCATCGTGTGGAACAACATGAGATGGTTCGCCGGCATGAGCGCCATAGTGCATTCGTACAACTACAAGAAGACCCGATTCTCTACGAACAGCATGTTCGGAAGCCTGAACATCTACTTCGGCTTCAACTTCAGAAAAAGACGGTAACAAAGGAGGCTATATCGTAGCGGAGGTCTCCGGCCTCCGCAGCAAACAACAAACGCACTCGATTTGGTGATGCGGAGGCCAGATACCTCCGCTACGGAAAACTCCAAGCCTAACATATTAAAATATGAAAGCAACATTCTTAACAATCATAGCCTCAGCAACGCTGATGGCGCAATGCAACGCGGCTCCAAAGCAGTCTGCTCCTGCCGTAGAACAGCCTGCAACTGCCGCAAAACAAACAAATCGTGTAGCGAAACAGGCTGACGCTTCGCTACACGACTCTACACAAAAAACAGCGAAGCCGGCGTTCGAGGTGCAATCTGCCCCGAACGACAGCTCGCTCGTGATGCAACATATCAGCAAGGCGCTGAAATACAAGGCGTCAATAGCGCAGGACATAGCCGCCGACCGACAGCGACAACTGCTGTTGCTGCACATAGCACGCGGCTTCTGCGGCATTCCGTACGTGGCAAAGACGCTCGAGAACGACAGCAAGGAGAATCTTGTGGTCAATCTGCGACAGCTCGACTGCACTACGTACGTGGAGAACGTGCTCGCCGTCTACGAGTGCGTGAAGCACAACCGCACCTCTTACGCCGACTATCTCCACTCCCTGCGACGCATTCGCTACGTTGATGGCAACGTCAACTACTCGGCTCGCCAGCATTACTTCACGGAGTGGATTGAAGAGAACACAAAGGACGGCTTCGTTCGCGAAATAAACACGCCTAATCCGCCGTTCAATACCCGACAGACGCTCTCTATCAGCTTCATGAGCACGCACACCGACGCCTATCCGATGCTGAAGAACAACCCCGAAATGGTGAAACCGATTGCAGAAATGGAACGCCGCCTGTCGGGCAACACTTACATGTATATACCGAAGGGTGACATCAAGAATACGAAACTGCTGCGTTCTGCCATCCACGACGGCGACATCATCGCCATAATAACAAAGAAAAAGGGTCTCGACACATCGCATATCGGCATCGCAGTGTGGCATAAAGACGGATTGCACATGCTGAACGCGTCGCAGATTCATAAGAAAGTGGTGGAGGAACCGATGACGCTGCACAATTATATGCAGAAGCATCCGTCGCAAGTGGGCATCAGAATCGTAAGAATCAACTGATTCTTTATTCAGTTGAAAATTGAGAATTGAAAGTTGAGAGTTATGATTACCATGCAGCTTAGAGACCAACAACAGCTTAGAGATCAACAACAGCTTAGAGATTAACAACAGCTTGGAGATTAACAATGTATTACCTATAAGCTTAAGGATTCTTTTTTGAAAGCCTAAATCAATAAAAGGTAATCATAACTCTAAACTTTCAACTCTCAATTAACACAAAGCATCCTTAATATTCCTCATAAGCCCCGCATACTTCGCGCGTTTCACCGCACTTCCCTTGAACAGCTTGCGATATTCTTCCTCTGTCAGCGTGAGCCAGTCCTCGCGCTTCATCGCAAGCAGCTCGTCTGAAGGCTGCAGCTCAGGCGTTGTATTGGGCACTGCGAAGCGATTCCACGGACATGCCGACTGGCAGCGGTCGCAACCATATATATAAGGTGCAAGTTTGGCTGCAAGTTCGTCGGGAATTTCACCGCGATTCTCTATCGTCTGATAGTTTAGGCAAAGCCTGCTGTCGAACTTACAGGTGTCGCCGTCTGCATTGCGCTTCAACGCCTGCGTAGGACAAGCCTCAACACAGTGGTTGCACGTGCCGCAACGCGACTCCATCGGCTTGTCGTAGTCCACTTCTACAGGCAAAAACAACTCACCGAGGAAGAACATCGAGCCGGCATGAGGTATTATGAGCTGATGGTTGCGTCCTATCCAGCCCAACCCTGCCCGCACAGCCCAATAACGTTCAAGCACGGGCGCTGAGTCGCAGAAGGCGCGCACCTGGTCGCTAAGCTCAAAACCGAGTCGCTCTGCCAGTTGGGAGAGCTTGTGCTTCACTACATCATGATAGTCCTTACCCAATGCGTACGACGCCAATTGCGGCGCGTCTGTGGGCATACGGCGCGACGGCGCATAGTTGAGCGCCACTGACACAATGCTGCGCACGCCAGGCACAAGCAGGCGCGGGTCGAAACGCTTGTCGGGATAGTTCTCAAGATAGGCCATGCTGGCATTGCAGCCTTCTGCTATCCAACGGCGGTAGCTGTCTACAACACTCTGCTCAACGGCATCCGCCTTCGCTATACCACAAGCAAAAAAGCCGAGACTCTTTGCCTCGGCTTTTATCAGTTCAGATGTTATGCTGTTTGTCATAAAATCACCATTTCAGATGTTTTTTGATTTTATAAATATAATCAACATCAAGACATTCTTGATTATATCATAAAATCATCAATTAAGATGTTGTGGATTATTTCAATAAAATCAAATCCTAATCTTCATTTTAATCGAAAACCTTGAAGCTGTATCCCTGATCCTTCAGCCATTGAAGCGAACGTGGCAAGGCGGTCTTCAGCTTCTCGATGCTCTTCAGCGAGTCGTGGAACGTGATGATTGAGCCGTTGCGGGCGTATCGCTTCACATTCTCCACAACATCGTCGGCAGTAAGCCATTTAGAGTAGTCGCGCGTCACAAGGTCCCACATCACAATGCGATACTTGCGGCGCAGCCACAGATACTCGGCGTGGCTCATGCAGCCGTGCGGCGGACGGAACAGGTGGGAACCAATCAGCTCATTAGCCTTGTTGGTATCCTTCACGTATGTACGGGTAAAGTGCTTGAAGCCGCCCAAATGATGATACGTATGGTTGCCTACCTGATGTCCCTCTGCCACAATCTGCTTGTAGAGTTCGGGATACTTGCGCACGTTGTCGCCCACCATGAAAAAGGTAGCGTGTATACCGAACTCCTTCAGCGTCTGGAGAATGAACGGTGTCGACTCGGGTATCGGTCCGTCATCAAACGTAAGATACACCGAATGGTCGTTGTGGTCCATTCTCCACGACGCTCTCGGATAGAGCCATCGAAGCCATATTGATGGTTGTTCTATAAACATTGCTGACTATTTATTCTTCGTCGTTTTGTTTACTCTTAGTCGTACTTTGGCTATTAACCAACGTACTTTTCTTATTCGCCGTTGCGCTTATTCGCCTTGATAAGGCGTGCCACCCTTCGCCTGATACACAGCGTAGAGGGCGTTAACGGTCTTAAGACGCTTGTCGGCGAGAGTCTTGTCGCAAGCCTGAGTCATGTCAGCGATGTTCTGCATGATGTAGAGCTGGCGAAGAACGTCGTTCTGCGACATCATAAAGCGCGAACCTGTGAGCTGCAAGTAGTAGTCGGCGTAGCTCTTTGCGTCAGCCCAAACCTTGTTGAGGATGCGCGCAGCGTCAGCCTTCTTGCCGATAAGGGCGTAAGCACGCGCCAAATCGCTTGCTCCAGACATGAATGTGTAGGGCACATTGTACTCCGGCAGCACCTTCTCCGACTTGCGGAGCACTTTCTCAGCCTTTGCGTTCTGACCTTCAGCGATGAGCTGCATGGCAAGAGTTGCAAAGAGGTGGCGATGAGTGTAGCACATGCGCATCACAGTCTCGTCGATGTATAGTCCCGGCTTGTCAAGACCGCCCCACTTGAAGCGGTTCATCACGTTGTTATACGTCTTTTCCGTGTCGAAGTTCTTAGCTCCGGGCGCCTTAGTGTTGAACGGCGTTATGCGGTAAGCCAGACCCTCCTGCACGAAGTTGTCACCGAGATTCATGTAGTTGTCAGAACCCACGGTTGTAGCCACATACAACGGACGCTCCCAGTTGCACTGCGCGAGCATCTCGAGCATCATAAGGTCGTTCTTATAGATAGCACGCTTGCCGGCGAGCGAGATAACCATGCGATCTGGGATAGTATCGCTTGCCATCATCATGCCAGAGCGGCGCACAGCCTCCTTGTCGATAGTGATATAGAGCGTATCTGTAGGAATAATATGCGTGTCGCTATCCTTAGAGCGCACCCAATACTTCAAGATGTTCTTCAACTCGAACGGATCGTCGCCGAACGCAGCGCGCGCCTCCTGCGGATAATCGCGGTAGAACTCGAGAAGCTGCTGCTTCATGCCAGGTTTAACCTCGATATAGTCGTTTGTACCCGAGCAGAAGTCGATACGCGGCCAAGTGATAGGCACAGAAGGCGAATCGTAAGCCGGACGCTTCATCTGGTCGATATACCAGTCTGTCTGCAAATAAGAGAGGTTGCAAACACGAGCGTCTGTACGCACGCCCTCAGTCTCCTGGTTGTACCAAAGCGGGAAGGTATCGTTGTCGCCGTTGGTGAAGATGATAGGATTGCCCTTGTCCTGCAACGTCATGAGATAGTTCTGACCGAAGTCGCGGCAGGTGTAACGTCCGCTGCGGTCGTGGTCGTCCCAGGTCTGCGAAGCCATCTGTATAGGCACGAGCAGACAGGCTACGCCTACAACACCTGCAACGGCTACATCATTGCCCTTTATCTTCTTCTTGAGCATATCGTAGATAGCCAGCACACCAAGACCACACCAGATAGCGTAAGCGTAGAACGAACCTGCATAAGCATAGTCGCGCTCACGCGGCTGCTGCGGAGTCTGGTTAAGGTAGAGCACGATGGCAAGACCAGTCATGAAGAACAAGAAGAACACAACCCAGAACTGGCGGATGCCGCGCTGACCGCGCCAAGCCTGCCAGAAAAGACCGATAAGTCCGAGTAGCAGAGGCAGACAGTAGAACACGTTGTGACCCTTGTTAGCCTTCAGTTCAGCCGGCATCTTGCTCTGGTCGCCAAGCATCCAGTCGTCGATGAACGAAATACCGGTTATCCAGTTGCCGTGTTCAGGCTCGCCGTTGCCCTGAATATCGTTCTGACGTCCGGCGAAGTTCCACATGAAGTAGCGCCAGTACATGAAGTTGCACTGATAAGAGAGGAAGAAGCGAATGTTCTCCATCTGAGTAGGCATCTTCACCATCACAGGCTCGCCGCAACGGTCGTAAGGCACCTGAGTGCCCTCAACGCCTCCCATCCAGTTCTCGTAAGCTCCTGCATGAGCCGACGAGTGCATACGCGGGAAGAGCATATTCTGAGCATATATGATCTTGTCCTTATGCGAAACCACGAAGTAAGAGTCTTTCTCGTCCTTAGAAGCCTTCTCCTTGCGCTGCCAGATAGCAGCACCTTCCTTGTGCTTAGGCACGCACATATTGCCGTCGACGTCGTAAGCCACCTGCGAAGTGTAAGCCTGTCCGTAGAGCAGCGGTGAGTCGCCGTACTGGTCGCGACTGAGATAAGAGCCAAGAGTGAACACATCCTCCGGTGAGTTCTGGTCCATCGGCGGGTTAGCAGCCGAGCGGATAACGATGACAGCGTAGCTCGAATAGCCGATCATAAGCATCAGCATGCAGAGCAGAGCGGTGTTCTTGAAACGTGATGTTACCACAGGAACAAGGTCCTTGCCTATCTTTTTGCGATAGTTCAAGCCGAAATATATAGCTGCGAGAACCACCAAGCCAAGGATAGCTGCGCTCCATGTCATTCCGCGGAACGGTATACCGAGCATACCCACCGCAAGAACGAACGAAACGTTCTGACGCTTGAAGCTCTTGTCGACGTACGACTCGTATATTGCCCAAATAACAATAGCAACGAGCAGCACAATATAGATGATTTCGCCCGTATTGAATGGACATCCGAGAGTGTTCACGAACAGGAGTTCGAACCAACCTGCCACGGTGATGATGCCCGGAACGACGCCGTAGAGCACGGCAGCCACGAGGATGAACGAGCCTACAAGCGCTATGAGCGAACCCTTAAGCTCGATATTCGGGAAGCGGCGGTAGCAGTATACAAGCACGATAGCCGGCAGACAAAGCAGGTTCAACAGGTGAACACCGATTGAAAGACCTGTCATGTATGCGATAAGCACCAGCCAGCGGTCGCTGTGAGGCTCGTCGGCGTGATCTTCCCACTTCAGAATGAGCCAGAAAACGATAGCTGTGAACGCTGACGAATAGGCATAGACCTCGCCCTCCACAGCAGAGAACCAGAATGTGTCTGAGAAAGTGTAGATAAGTGCGCCCACCAAGCCAGAAGCCTCTATAGCGATGAGTTTGCCGAGAGTCAGCTCGCTCCAATCCTTAAGAATGAGTTTGCGCGCAAGGTGCGTGATACTCCAGAACAGGAACAGGATCGTGGTGGCACTGAGCAATGCGCTCATCGTGTTTACCATACGCGCAACCTGCGACGGATCGCTTGCAAACTGCGAGAACAGGTTTGCGGTAAGCATAAAGAAAGGTGCTCCAGGCGGATGACCTACTTCGAGTTTGTAACCCGTTGTGATAAATTCAGGACAGTCCCAGAAGCTGGCTGTCGGCTCAATCGTAGAACAATATACGAAAGCCGCCACGAAGAACGTGAGCCAGCCAAGCACATTGTTCACTAATTTGTACTGTTTCATTGAATATTTATATAATATTTGATTTTATACTACCTATTTAATAAGGTGCGAGCACCGTTATTACTTATAATTAGTAAGGTGCAAAGATACAAATTATTATTTTCACAAGAAAACAGTTAATGATATTTAACCTGCGAGCATAGCAACTCTGCTATTGCTGGCAGAGTTGCGTGCCGAAGGCGACAGGAAGCCTTACGGATTGCTTGGAACGAAGGTTTCCCAGGTCTGATCGTCGTAAAAGACGCGAATTTCGGTGATTCGGCGCTGCTTCACCTCGCCGCTTTTCATAGCGAAGCCTGCCACATCAGCACTTTTTGCAGTATGGTTTACGCCCGGTTCAACAGGTGAGAATCCGCCATAGTGCGGCTCTGCGTTCGGCGCATAATCGGCATCAACCAACAGGTCGTTTTCAGCTTCATTACGGTCGGCATCCTTTTCGCCCTCCGCATCCTGCTTCACGAGCATGTCTCCCTTGCCGAACATGAGCCAGTCGGTAGAGATCTGAGGGTAGCGACTTTTTATTGCGTCGACGATCGCCAAGGTGGGGCGGGTGCGTCCTGTGAAAATACTGCTCAAAGTGGCGGGAGCTATTTTCAGTTGGTCAGCGAAATCCTGTTGGGTACTTCGCTGCATCTCCATAATTTTCTTGATTCTATCCTTCATTTTACAGTTACTTTTTACGTTAGGCAAGCCAAAAACCGCCATTTTCGGCGTTTTTCGTTGCATTTACAAAGTTAAACAAAAAAAACAGCAAATGCAAGTTTTTGAATTTAAATTTTAAAATCAATATTTTCGTGCACATTTACAAAGTTGTTTTTCAGAACATCGGACGCCGTATAGTTTTGTAGATTTGTGGATAAGCATACCTAAAAATGCCTAAATACATATATAACATTATATTTAACGATTTAGCATAAATCACTGATATAATTGCGCTTACCACAAGCATTTAAACTGCTAAATAATATTCAATCGAGCATTTTAGCCGATATTTGGCGAATATTCGAAAGTGTTTACGCAACGCAAACATACATTTCAGTGTCTTTCAAGTATTTACACCGATTTATTATTGTTGAATTTATATAATCACCACACTTTCAAATTATTGATTTGTGAATTAGAAAGTACAAATACACAATTCCAAAGTATTTACATTTACAAATCTTATTAAACGCATATAGCTTTACAAAAACAAATTAACGCCTGATTTAAATTTGTAAATGCACAATTCTTTATGTTAAGATATACGAAACGTGAATAATTTGGCTTCGGAAACTGCAGATTTTCGCAAAACAGAAAAATTACGAACGAGGGGAAAAGAATTTCAAAAAAGCGGCACGTACGAGGGCACAAAAATAGCCTAACTCCCATGAAACGTAGGGAATTAGGCTAAAAATTAAGGTCTTTCAGAATTTCTATTTTAGAGAAAATCGGGGCGAAAAACGGGTTGTTTTAGTGCAAAATGAAGAAGATAAGCTCCCTCATCAGGTCGTCTGTAGAGGTATTCAGACTGTCCAGACCCTTACTTTTGGCGTCTGTTTCTCTTATTTTGGCTAAAATCTGGAGAGTCTTCATCGCAGAGAAATTGCGCATCCCCACCCTATAGTCTTTCAAAGCCCACACCGATTTTAGTTCCAGAAAAGCTGCGAGGTTATTGTCGTTGTTTTTGTCGGGAGCATAGAACGCCACCATCAGGTTTTGGAAGAACGTGTAGAGCAACGGCAGGCACGAGAATAGCGATCCCGCCTTCGGGTTCTTGTCGAAGTATTTCACGATTTGGTTTGCCTTGAACACGTTGCGCTCGATGATGGCGGTCCTCAGCTCGAAGATGTTGAACTCCTTGCTCACACCAATCTCGCGCTCCACGATGTCGGGCGTCACGCGCCTGTTGTCGTCGGGAAGCGAGATCATCACCTTGTCGAGCTCCGAAATGAGTCGGCTGAGGTCGGCACCTATATGCTCTGCAATCATCGCAGCCGACTTCGGGTCGATCGCCACATGATTCTTCTTCAGATACGTCTCGATGAACGTCGGAAGCTCGTAGTCGCGCTTTTTCTTGCTCTCGAACACAACTCCTACAGCCTCCGCCTTGCCCACCACCTTCTTTCGGCGGTCGATGGTGCCATTCTTGTAGGCTATGACGAGCAGCGTCGACGCCAGCGGTTTCTCGAAGTAGCGCTCCAGGGCGTCGAGCGACTTGAGTCCTTGCGCCTCCTTCACTATCACCACACGATGCGCAGCCGGCATGACGGGGTAGCCCTTCGCCATATCCACTACCTGTGCGGCGGTGGTATCCGCACCGAACACCACGGTCTGATTGAAGTCGCGGTCGTCGGGGTCGAGCACGTTTTCTGCTATGTAATCGGTAATACGGTCTATATAGTACGACTCGTCGCCCATGAGGATATACACCGGAGCGTATTTCCCCGACTTCAAGTCGCGCATAATAGCGTCGAATGTGACCGTAGCTTTCTTTTCTGCCATAATAATATATATAATAAGGTGTAAAAATACGCAAAATTCAGTATCTTTGCATAAGATAGCAAAATTACAAAAATGATTCGATTAAACCTACCATCTTTCGAAATAAAGTTATCGGGCACGAAAGAACAGCCCCGCATCTTCGACATTCTGCGCCACCGCTACGTAGTGCTCACGCCCGAGGAGTGGGTACGCCAGCACTTCGTCCACTATCTTATAGAACACAAGGGCTACCCTGCCGCGCTCATGGCGAACGAGATGAGCCTCAGCATCGGCAACAAGAAGCTGCGCGCCGACAGCGTGCTCTACAACCGCCACCTGCAGCCGCGCATGATAATGGAGTACAAGGCGCCGACGGTGGAGATAACGCAGAAGGTGTTCGAGCAGATTGCGGCGTACAACCTGTTGCTGCACGTAGACTACCTTGTGGTGAGCAACGGACTGCAACACTACTGCTGCCGCATCGACTACGACAAGCGCACGTACAACTTCCTGCAGGACATACCGACCTACGAGTCGATTGCCGACGACTGAAAACACCGACAAACGCCCCGACAGGCACGGTTTTTGCACATAAAAAACCATACTCATGCCGTGCAAAACCCAAGCGAAAGTCATCGGACGGCGGACGGAATCCGATCGGACGGCGAACGGAATCTGATCGGGCAGCGTACGGAATCCGATCGGACGGCGGACGCAATACACCGATAAACAGCAAGCAAAACCACTACAAAACACATACAAACATGAAAAGAAGCCTTATCACAACAGCACTTGCAGCGACAGCCATGCTTGCCGTTGCGCAGAATCAGAACATCGCCTATCAGGACCAGAACGTGCGCTTCACCGTGATTACCGACGGAGCAATCCGCATGGAATACACGCCCGACGGACAGTTTCTTGACAACAAGTCGTTCATCGCCGTAGACCGCAGCTACCCTGCCGCAGCCTACAAGGTGAAGAACACGCCTAAGACCGTCACCATCTCTACCGACCGCTTCGTCCTGTCGTACGCCAAAGGCAGCGGTATGTTCAACGAGAACAACCTGCACATCTCTTCCGTCAAGACGAAGCAGAAAGCCGCCGGCAAGCAGAAAGCCGGCAGCCTGTACACCACCTCGTTCAGCTGGCATCCGGGCTTGAAGGACGACGCTAACCTGAAGGGCACCTACCGCACGCTCGACGGATACGACGGCGACACGAACCTCGACTCGCACAAGATGCCGCTCGAAGACGGACTCCTCTCGCGCAACGGATGGACGTTCATCGACGACTCCAACGGATATGTGTTCGACGACTCCGACTGGCAGTGGGTTGCCCACCGTCCGAACGAGGGCAAGACGCAGGACTGGTATTTCCTCGCCTATGGACACGACTACAAGAAGGCGCTGCGCGACTATACCGAGTTTGCGGGCAAGGTGCCACTGCCGCCGCGCTACGCCTTCGGCTACTGGTGGTCGCGCTACTGGACATACAGCGACAACGAGCTGCGCAACCTCGTCACGAAGATGCACAACTACGACATTCCGCTCGACGTGCTCGTCGTAGATATGGACTGGCATTATGCCGAGCCTGCACGTGGCGGCTGGACAGGCTACTCCTGGAACCGACGCCTGTTTCCCTCGCCTAAGGGCTTCCTGCAGTGGGCCAGGCAGCAGAACCTGCAGACCACGCTCAACCTGCACCCTGCCGACGGCATAAAGCCCGACGAGGATTGCTACCCGGCGATGGCGCAGTGGATGGGCATGAACCCCGACGAGAAGAAGGCTATAGAGTGGACGGCGTCAGACAAACACTTCATGCAGGGCTGGTACGAGAAGGTGCTGCACCCGATGGAGAAGGACGGCGTCGACTTCTGGTGGCTCGACTGGCAGCAGTGGAGCAACGACAAGCAGTTCCCCAACCTCAGCAACACCTGGTGGATCAACTATACTACGTTCACCGACATGGAGCGCAACCGCGAAACGCGACCTATGCTCTACCACCGTTGGGGCGGACTGGGCAACCACCGCTATCAGATCGGTTTCTCGGGCGACGCCATAATAAGCTGGAAATCGCTCGACTTCCAGCCTTACTTCAATTCTACGGCGTCTAACGTGCTCTACGGCTACTGGAGTCATGATATGGGCGGACACATGGGCGCACACTCCATCGACCCCGAGATGTACATACGCTGGATGCAGTTCGGCGCGTTCAGCCCTATCCTGCGCACCCACTCTACGAAGGACGCCGGACTGAACAAGGAGCCGTGGGTGTTCGCCGACCACGAGCGCGACATACTGCACGACATAATACGCCAGCGCTACCAGTTCGCACCTTATATATATAGCATGGCGCGCCGCACCTATGACGACGCCCTGCCGCTCTGCCGCCCTATGTATTACGACTATCCCGAGAACGAGGAGGCTTACGCCAACCGCAACGAGTATATGTTCGGCGACAACATGCTTGTCTACCCCATCACAAGCCCTATGTACGACGGCATCTCCACGCAACAGGTATGGCTGCCTGCGGGCTGCGACTGGTACGAGCTCTCGTCGGGCACGCTCTTACGTGGCGGACAGACCGTCGAGCGCAAATTCAAGCTCGACGAGTATCCTGTCTACGTAAAGGCAGGCTCAGTGCTACCCGAATACGGCAAGGTAGAGAACCTCAGCAGCACGAGCGAACCGATAACCGTAGCCGTCTATCCGGGCAAGGGCGACAGCAGCTTCACGCTCTACGAGGACAACGGCAACGATAAGCACTACGCCAGCGAGTACGCCACCACGCTGCTCACTAAGCGCATGCTCAACGACAGCACCATAGCCGTAACCGTCGGTGCGCGCAAGGGCACGTACAAGGATATGCCCGCCAACCGCCACTACACGCTCAAGCTGGTTGCGTCTACCGTGCCCGCGAGTGTCAAGGTGAACGGCGTAGAGACGCCTTTCGCGTACGACGGCAACAACCTCTCGGTGCTCATCGACATCGCCGAGACCGACTGCGCCAAGGAGAAGACCGTCACCATTACGTTCCCGAAGAACGCCGCGCCTGTTGCCGACGGACTCATCGGCAAGTTCCGCCATATACAGCAGGGTTGCATAGCCATCAAGAGTCGCACGCCGGGCTTCTTGTTCAACGAGCAGTTGGGCACAATGGAGTCGACAGGCGTCGCCATCAGCTACGCCCCGCAGGAGGCAGCTGAGCGCATCGAGGCGTTCCGCCGCAACTACGCCAACCTGAAGCAGGTGCTTGTGGAGAGCGGCATGGCGGAAGCGGAGGCTGACAAGTTCGTACAGAAGGCTTATTAAAAACAACAAAACATGGGAATAGGAAGATGGATTGGCGGTTTCCTCGGCTTTATCAACGGCGGACCGCTTGGAGCACTTGCCGGCTACGCCATAGGCTGGCTCTTTGAGAAGGGAGCCGAGGGCTTTAGCGACAACGCCGACAACACGTTCGACAACGGCACGTACAGAAACAGCAACGCACACGGCGGCAACGCATACGGCGGCTATTCAGCCCAACAGCAGTATGAGGGCGAGCGCAACTCGTTCCTCTTCTCGCTGCTCGTGCTCGCCTCGTATATCATGAAAGCCGACGGCAGGGTGATGCACTCCGAGATGGAGCTTGTGCGCACCTTCCTGCGCCGCAACTTCGGCGAGATAGCCGTGCGCGAGGGCGAAGAGATTCTTCTGCGCCTCTTCGAACGACAGAAGCAGATGGGCGAAGTGGCGTTCAAGAACACCATACGCGAATCGTGCGCCGAGATAGCGCAGCACATGGACTACTCGCAGCGTCTGCAGCTGCTCAACTTTCTTGTGCTCATAGCGCAGGCCGACGGCGCCGTGCCGCAGAGCGAGATTGACGCCCTGCACTTCGTGGCTGCCAGTCTCGGCATCTCCGCCGAGGACCTCAGCTCGATGCTCAACCTCTCTTCGGGCGGCAACAGCCTCGAAGCCGCATACAAGGTGCTCGGCATCGACCCGTCAGCCACCGACGACGAGGTGAAGGCTGCCTACCGCCGCATGGCACTCAAGCATCACCCCGACCGCGTGGCTACGCTCGGCGACGACGTGCGCAAGGCTGCCGAGAAGAAGTTCCAGGAGATAAACGCCGCAAAGGAGACCATATACAAAGCAAGAGGGCTGTGATTTGTATCACAACCCCCTTGTTTAATAACACAGCAAAGGCTGGAAGATAGGCTGGAAGATATTTCGTTTCCAAGCCTATCTCCCAGCCTTTATCATGCTCATAATGTGCAGCTTACGGCATTTATGGTAGATATGGTAGATTTTTTCGCCTACTCTATAGTGTAGGCCGTTCCTTTGCACGTTGCCGACTATTTCATAAATAAAGATAATAAGAAAGCGAAAGATTATCTTGACAGCGCATTATACTACAGCAAGGATGCGGTATCATATAGAGTTGCAGGTTACTACAACAACGCTTTAGGAAACGATGCCAAGGCAGAAGAGATGTGGAAGAAATCCATTGATTGCGACCCGAACTATCTGACTCAAGCAGAAACATGTGAAAAGATAGCGGCTTTGTATTACAAAAGAGGCGATTTGAAAAATTACGCCTTTTATATGTCGAAGATGTCGGAGGCTAAAGACAGTCTTTATACAAGAAAAAAGAAATATAACATGAGCGAATTGCAGTCGAACATAAATTCGTCACTCTCAATGAAAGACTTGCTGGACACCATAACATCTGCATCTATGGGCATACTTATTATTATATTATTATGTATAGTGGTATTCTCGTTAATGCTACACAGAACAAGAAAGAGGCTGATCGCAGTACACAATAGACTGAAAGCAGAAAAACAAAGTCTGGAACAAGCTAAGGCGCAGATTAAGTCGCTGAAAAAGGAAAGTGCAAAGAAATCGGACAGGATAGAGAGGCTGAACAACGACATAATGGTGGCATCGCAAAGCAGCGAAGCGAACGCACGATGCGGCAAGGAGCTATACCAGCATATCAAGGACGGCGGCACAACCGTGACGTGGACCAAGCAAGACTACGAGCTGTGCATGGCCTACTGCAAGATAGAGTTTGCGGAGACAATGGCGGAGATTGAACGCTGCTACGGCAAGATTGCTCCCCGAAAACAGCTTATCATGCTGCTGCAACACCTTAACTACGACTACGCTGCCATAGGCAAGGTGCTCGGCATAAACAGCGACTCTGTAAGAAAGAACATTGCGCGCATCACGCCGCTTACGAAATAAGCGTGATGTGCGCAGACCGATAAGAACGAACGAAACCGAAATAAGGTATTGGCTTTAGCGGCTTCTACAAAAAAGACTTGGGATGTAACGATTTGCACCGTTGCATCCCAAGTCTTTTTTATGTGTTATGATATGTGAGTCTTAGAAGAAGAGGTAGCGGTTGTCCACTACGTTTGCCTTGATGTAAAGCTCGTTCATGAAGTTGCCTGCCATCTGCATCTGACGCTGACGGAGACGCTGCATCTCCGACTTCTCGTCGTACTTAGCAGGACGCTGTGTCTTGTTTGTTACCTGGAACACGTAAACACCAGCGTTGCCCTTAACCGGATGCTTAGAGAACTTGCCCTTTGCTGTAGCTGCGATAGCACCGCTCAGAGCCGGCTCGCTTGCGCCTGTTGCTGCTACGAACACCGGAGCAGCGAATGTAACCTGGTTAACCGGAGCTACTGTAGCACCCTTTGCCTTAGCGTCAGCCACCGACTTGACAGTCTTTGCCTTAGCGAGGAGCTGCTCAGCCTTCTTGTCCTTGATAACCTCTGCCTTTACGAACTCCTTAACCTGAGCGTCGTCGAGCGAGCGATAGCCGATCGGGTTGATGTTGTCGAGAACCACGATGAGGAGGTGGTCGTTGTCGCCGCACTCGTAGAGTGAAGAAACGGCACCCTTCTTAGCCTCGAACAACCAACGGAGAGCATCGCGTGTAGAGTGGATGCCTGCGAGGTAGTGCTCGGCTGTTGTGATGTCCTTGCGCTCCTGAACGTTGTAGCCGCTCTTTGCAGCGTTCTTCAGGAGGTCCTCTGCTGTGAGGTTAGCGCTTACGAATGAGCTGAACTTGTTGTAAGCTGCAGAGTATGTATCCTTTGTGAAGGTGATGTTCTTCTTAACAACGGCTGCTACGTACTTTGTAGTCATTGCCTTGCGGTCTACTACCTGGAGCACGAGGTTGCCCTGAGCGAGTGTGAGGTTCTTAAGCTCGCCAGAAGCCATTGTGTTGAGGCTCTCGATGTAGTTCTTTGTGTCCTTGTCGAGAGACGGAGCGCTCTGATACTGACGTGTTGTCATCCATGTCTTCTCGCCGGTCTGACCGTACTTCTTGGCTACAACCTCGAAGTCGGCACCTGCCTTAATGGCGTTGAGGATAGAGTCGGCGCGTGTAGCTGCCTCGGCTGCTGTAGCACCGCCTACCTGGATGGCGCGGAACTGGATTGAGTCGGGAAGTTCACGCTTTGCAACGAGCTTCACGAGGTTGAGTGTGTTATCGTTCTTGTTCTCGATCACCTTGCTTGTAGAGCCTACAGCCATTGAGTCGAGACGCTGTGCGATGTCGGAAGGAAGGGCTTCCTTCTTAACTGGAACGCCGAGGTAGCTAACGAGCGATGTGCTCTTGCGCACTACGTCAGACGGGTCGGCTGCGGCTGCGAGCTCTGCGCTGTAGCCTGCGAACTCCTTCTGGAGAGCTGCGCGGTCGGCTGCAGAAGCCTTTACCTGAACGTCGATATACTTGATGTCGCGTGTCTCTACATACTGCTTGAAGCGCGGCTTCATCTCGTCGTACTTAGCCTTGAGGTCGGCGTCGCTTACTGTAATCTTGCTGTCGTCGATGCTTGAGTAAGGGAAGGCTGCGAGCTGCACCTGGCTCTCCTGGTTCTGCTCGTTGAACGCCATCTTAGCCTCTATCTTGTTTGAGAGGAAGCAGTGAGCGAACAGACCCTGGTACTTCTGAGAGAGGAGCTGCTGGCGCAGAGTCTTCTCTACAAATGTCCAGTACTTGTAAATTGTATCGTACTGCTTAGCCATCTGCGGGTTGGCTGTCTGCTGTGTCTTGTACTCGGCGAGGAACTTCTTAAGAGCGTTAACGTCGAAACGACCTGTCTGCTGGTTGAAGAACGGAGTCTGCTGAAGCATAGGGTTGGTACCCTCGGTGAGAACCTGCTGGAGCTCAGCGTCTGTTACTGTAAGACCGAGCTTGTGTGCCTCGTTCTCTATGATCTTGGTCTGAACGTATGTGTTCCAAACCATGTCCTTAACCTGGTTGAGCTGGTCTTCGTTGAGGTTTTCCTGTCCCTGCTGCATCTTGAGCACTTCTGTGTACTCGTCTACAAGTTTCTGGAACTCTGTTACGTTGATTTTCTCGCCCAACACCTCGCCTACCTGCTGATGCTTGTCAGCGCTTGCAGAGTCGCATGAGCGGAACGCCTCTTCGGCGATGAAAGAGAAAAGGCCTAAGCCGATAATGCCTATCAGCAGTGCGCCTTTGCTTCTGATTTTTCCTAATGCTGCCATTTTTTTGTTTTTATTTTTTATTTATTATTTCGTTAGATGTAGGTTCGTGCATCTGTCCTGCAGCTGCTGCGAAGCCTGCCCTGCAAGGCGGCTCGCGGCGTAATGCCACAAAATGCGTACAAAAATACTAATTTATTGCCAAACAAGGGCACGTTTGCACGAAAAAGTGAGTTTAGCGGTTAACTTTTAGCTTTACCAACTCTATTTTCGTCATAGTGCTCTTGATAATGCGGAACTCGTAACGTCCTATGGTTATCACTTCGTTGAGCTTCGGGAAGCTCTGGTACTCGTGCAGTATATATCCGCCTACGGTCATGTAGTCGTCGCTTTCGGGCAGATCGAGGTCGAAGAGGTCGTTCACCTTATCTATCTCCAGACGGGCTGAGAGCATATACTCGTTGTCGCCCACCTGCGTAGCGATGTACTTCGTGCTGTCGTGCTCGTCCTCGATGTCGCCGAATATCTCCTCAACGATGTCCTCGAGCGAGACGATGCCGCTCGTTCCGCCAAACTCGTCAATCACCACTCCGAGGCTCTTCTTCTGCTGCAGGAAGATGTGCATGAGTTTCTGCGCAGCCATCGTTTCGGGCACAAACGGCATCTTGCAGACGCACTGGCGCCAGTTGTCGCGGTTGCGGAACATTTCGGAGCTGTGTATGTAGCCGATGATATGGTCGATGTCGCCCTCGTAGACGATAATCTTCGAGTTGCCGCTCTCTACGAACTTCTGCATCAGTTCGTCGACGGTGCAGTCGTTGACGTCAACGGCGTTCACCTCAGTACGCGGCACCATACAGTCGCGCACCTTGCAGTCGGAGAAGTCGAGGGCGTTCTGGAATATCTTCACCTCCTCGTTAATCTCTTCGTCGCTATGTGCATTCTCGATGCTCGACTGCACGAGATAGTCGAGGTCTACCTTAGAGAAGCCTTCGTCGTCGGCCTCAGCCTCCATGCGTATGCCCACAATGCGCAGCAAGCACTTCGACATAAGCGTAGAGAAGCGGCTTATAGGCCACAGGAGGATGTAGAAAAGATAGGCTGGCACGGAGAATACGGACAACAGGCGGTTGGCGTTGTTCTTGAACAGAATCTTAGGCAAAAACTCTCCAGTGAAAAGAATGACGAGTGTAGAGAGCAACGTGTCGGCTGTCACCTTCATGCCGTCGTCGAGCGAGCTGAAGATAGTGCTGTCAAAGAGGCGTGCCACAAGGATACCATACACCACAAGCACGATATTGTTGCCCACAAGCATCGTGCTCACAAAGCCATTGGGATGATTGTAGAATTTGGAAATGATTTTCTTCGCAATGCCATTTCCTTCGCGATCCATCTCGGCGAGCATTCGGTTGCTCGACACGAACGCTATCTCCATTCCTGAAAAGAATGCCGACAGCGCCATAGTTACGGCTATGCTAATTAAAAGAGGTATGTCTGCTTCCACTATAGTTTAAATATTGGTTCTTATATATTTGGGGTGTTGAGGGGGTGTGATGCTGAGGGGTTGAGGGTTGTGATGCTGAGGAGTTGATGCCGAGGAGGTAAAGATGAAATTCTGCCAACAAGTTGACAAGGAGATACAAATCTCACCATCTCAACATAACACCATCTCACCTTTACCGATCCCGCAGTCGGCGCTGCGGCTTAATTTGCTGACGCATAGCAGCCTTTACAGTGTCGGGGGCGGTAGTTATTGTGTCGCCATCGCTTGAGAGCTGTCCCTTCTCGAACGAACCAGATGTGTTCGAAACGTAATAGTTGGTCATGCGCTCGTCGCTACGGAAATAAGCTCCCTCAAGCGTTCTTTCAGGAGTGACGAGCTTAGAGGGCTTGTTCGAATAGAGTTCGTGAGCCGCTTCGTCCCAAAAGAGCTGCTCGCTGTTGAACTTCAGTCCGTCCTTGGTGAGCACGCTCACACGGCTACGCAGTTCCCACAGCTTCTTCTGGTCGTAATAATAGGCTGTATCTGCCTGTATGTACGACTGCACATGGAACTTCTCATCGAACTGCTCGAAGAACACGCCCTTCTCGAAGATCCAGCGCGACGGGTTGCGCACGGTGTTCACCTCCCAACGCTCCGTCACGATGCGATATTTTATGACACCAGAGTCAGAGATTAGGGTGTTGACGCCGTAACTCGTCATCATTGACACCGAGTCGCGGTCGTGTATGGCTGGCGCCGTGTGCTCCTTCTGCTCTTCGCAAGAAGCAAGCGCCACGATGCACAACATAATGATTACTATGTACTTGGATGGTCTCAACGCTTATTCAGAATAGAATTGTTTTCTGTTACTCCATCTTCCACTTGGCGAACCAACGTTCGTTGAACGTCAGACCGATATTGATGCGGAACGAGTTCTCTGTGACGAATGTCTTCGAGTCCTGGCGCACCCACTGTGCCGAGATATTAAGCAGCGAGCGGTTGTTGTAGCCATTGACGATAGGAATGCCGAAGCCAGCGCTCACGCTGTACTCCTTAGGTCCGTTCTGACCCTTTATCTTCAGATAATCGGTAGCATACGATGCACCCATGCGGTAGTGAACACGCTTGAAGAAGCTGCGGCTACGCTCGTCGGGACAGAACTCGCCGCCTACAGTCATCTTATGACGGTCGGCAAACTGTCCGCTTACCAGTTCGTAGCTGTTTGTAGAGGTATCGAACTTAGGATAAGCCACCGACGACCACTTCTGCAGTGTGTAGTCGGCACCTACGCGCCAGCGGTTCGCGTGGTTCCACATAAGACCTACGCCGTAGCTGTGAGGCAACTCCAAACCGTTGCCGATAGAGTATGTAGCTGTGTCGGCAACTGCTGTCTGCGCATTGGTCGATATAATCTGACACTTCGGATCTGAACTGAGTTTGTGACCAAGTCCGTAGGTTACGCCCAAAGTGATGGCGTCGTTCTTCGTGATCTTCTGAGTATACTGCATACCGAAGTCGAGCTTATAGTTGTGCACCTCGGCTGTGTAGTACTTGGAAAGCGTGTTGGCATACGCATCGGTATACGAGTTGATTACCGAGCGACTATAGTCACCCCAGAGATATGCAGCATTAACACCGATAGCGAAGCCCTTGAACGGGCTCCAGCCCAAACCCAAGTAAACCTGATGCAAGCCGCCCGTACCCGAATATGTATTGGTGGCTTTCACTACAGATGTGCTTCCGTCTGTGCTGTTGAGCGCCTTAGTGTTAGAATATGAATAGCCGATGTTGCTGAACGGCAGCAAGCCGAAGCTCAAGCCGAGACGCTTTGCTAGGCGGAAACCGGCAATAACATACTCGAAGTTGGCGTTCTTGGCGTTCACCTTCACGCCACTCTCGCTATAGCTTGTGATCTGACCCGATATGCCAGCGTCGAAGATGAACGACAGCGAGTCGATGGTTGCATACGACGCAGGGTTAAGGCTATTAACCTGGTTGTGCTCGTTGAAACCGATGCCGAGTCCGTTCATGCCACGATTGAAACCACCCGACTGCTCGCCGAGCGTGCCCAAACCATACTGACTATAGGGTGAATTAGTGCCACTTTGAGCCGCAGCAACCAAAGAAACCGCAGCAAAGAGGACTGTTGTGAGTGCTTTCCTCATTTATTTTATCTAATTAGATTTTAGAAATACTATTATATATAATGTATATAGAGGTGTTTTTATAACCCTTTGTAGGATAATGCTTGCAAAATTATCGAAAAAAAACGAGATAATGGCAGAAAAGTGAGAAATTAAAGTTATTTTTGCACCATGAAACTATTTGAAAGGTTATTTAAATACATATCATTAGCGATTTTGCTGTGTTTTTTCTCCCCTATCACAGCTTCTTCACAGGACAACAAGCCGACTCAACAAGCCGACTCAATAGAGATAAGTCTGCTGACATGCGGACCGCGCCAGCAGGTGTACAGCATGTACGGACACACCGCTATACGCTTTCTTGACAAGCAGAGCGGCAGAGACCTCGTCGTCAACTATGGCGTGTTCTCGTTCGATAAGCCCTACTTTGTGCTGCGCTTCGTGTTCGGGCTCACCGACTACGAGATTGGCATCAACACCTTCGAGCTGTTCAGCTGGGAGTACGGAAGCACGGGATGCGGCGTAAGACAGCAGGTGCTCAACCTGACTGCGCAGGAGAAGATGGCGATAGCACAAGCCATCGACCGCAACTACGAACCGCAGAACCGTGTGTATCGCTACAACTTCTTCTACGACAACTGCACGACACGTGCCCGCGACATTATCGTGAACAATCTGAGCGGCAAGGTCGTTTATGAAGCCTCTGCACCCCAACACAACAACACCTCTGCACAGTACCCGTCGTTCCGCGAGTTGATACACCTCTACAACGAGGAGCATCGCTGGGCACGCTTCGGCAACGACCTGCTTCTCGGCGTAAAAGCCGACCGCAAGACAACATTCGAACAGCAGCAGTTTCTGCCCGAGCGTCTGTCGGACGACTTCGAACACGCAGTGATCGTGAACACCGACGGCACAAAGCGCAAGCTCGTGAGCCGCTCGTTCTGGGTGCTGGAACCGGCAGCAAAGGATATCAATGCCAAACAGACAAGTCTGAGCGCACTTGACATTCTCTCTCCGATGGTCTGCCTCGGCGCTTTCGCACTGCTCACACTGGTTGTGGCAGCAATAGAACGCCGCCGCAAGCGCCTTGTTTGGGCGTTCGATGCAGTGGCAATGCTCCTCACCGGCGCATGCGGACTGATACTGTTCGCCATGATTTTCTCGCAACACCCTACGGTAAGCCTCAATCTGCAGATACTTCTGCTCAACCCACTCAACCTCTTCATGCTGTACAGCGTGACAAAGGCGGCACGCCGAAACCGCATACACTGGTGGATAAAAACATGGAGCGCAATGATAATTCTGCTGCTTTTGGGCAGTTTTATGCAGTCGTATGCAGAAGGCGTGACAATTGTGGCACTATCTTTGCTATTAAGAAACATATTGAACATATATACATTTAACAATAAGGGCGACAGACAGCCCAAGCATAAGGCATAAGACACGAATATGAACAAATACATATCGACGATAATGATGTTGGCGGCACTTGCCGGCACAGAGCTGCAAGCACAGACTCTGCAGTCTGCGCCGCGCCTTGTTGTGAACATCGCCATCGACCAGCTGCGCACCGACTATATAGAGCATTTCTCTCCGCTTTACGGCGAGGAAGGCTTCCGCAAACTGCTGCAGAACGGCTGTGTCTATGAGGCTGCCAACTATCCCTTCTCACCCGTAGACCGCGCTTCGGCAATAGCCACTATCGCTACCGGCGCTACTCCTCACTACAACAACATCGTAGGCACTAAATGGCTCGACCGCAACACGTTACGCCCGGTATTCTGCACCGACGACGAGACATACAACGTGTCGCCGCAGAAGATTGCCACCACCACAGTAAGCGACGAGCTGAAGATATTCACCAAGGGCGCCGCCCTCGTCTACTCGACCGCTATGGAGAAGGACGCCGCCGTAATCTCGGCAGGTCATGCAGCCGACGGAGCGTTCTGGCTGAACGAGAAGACCGGACAGTGGACCACCTCTACATATTACTCTAAAGGCGCGCAGGGATTCGTGCGTGCATACAACAGCATCTCGCAGAAGCGTACCAACGGCGACAACGACGCTGTTGCCGACCTTTCGGTGGCTTGCATCAACGACTTGCAGCTCGGACGCGACAATATTACCGACATGCTGTCTGTCACCTTGTCAGCAAAATGCACCGATGTCACCCACTGGCAGACAGAAATGGAGATAGTATATCTGAAGCTCGACCGCACTTTGGCCTCGCTCGTGAAGCGCATTGAGGACAAAGTGGGCCGCGACAACGTGCTTTTCGTGCTCACAAGCACCGGATATACCGAAGACCAGCAGCCCGACTACGAGCGTTTCCGCATTCCTTCGGGCACATTCTACATAAACCGCACATGCAACCTGCTCAACATGTACCTCGGCGCCATCTACGGTCAGGCGAAGTACGTAGAAGCAAGTTTCCACAACCAGATATATCTCGACCACAAGCTGCTCGAGCAGCGCCACCTCAGCTACACCGACGTCATCACACGTTCGAAGGAGCTGCTCGTGCAAATGTCTGGCGTGCGCAGTGTTACGACAAGTCCATACAGTCCGGCTGTGTCGGGCGACCTCTTCATCGAGACTGCCCCAGGCTGGAAAATCATAAACGAAGACACTAACGAGAACTACTTTTCGCGTGCCGCCTTTGTACCCTTCCCCATCATCCTGTACGGAAGCGGAATAAAGGCAGAGCACATCAAGACACCGGCCACCGTAGACCGCATTGCGCCTACTGTAGCCAAGGCTATTCGTATACGTGCGCCTAATGCCTGTTCGGTTGCGCCATTGCAATAAAAACCAACTTACACATATATTAATGGCGATATATGGATTTTTTTTTGTAATTTTACACCCGAATAAGTATTTAAGGAAAAAATAAAAATAATATACAATGAATTTCAACAAATTTTTACAGTCATTGTTTGGCAACAAGTCATCAAAGGACATGAAGCTTATCCAGCCACTCGTAGATAAAGTGAAGGAAGCATATCCAGAGATCAAGGCGCTGAGCAACGACGAATTGCGCGCACGCACCAAAGAACTGCAGAAGTACGTTCAGGACTCTGCCAACGAGCAGAAGGCAAAGATTGCCGAGCTCAAGGCTAAGATTGAGGACACACCTATCGACGAGCGCGAAAGCATCTTCAACGCTATCGACAAGTTGGAGAAGGAAGTGCTCGAGATCTACGAGAAGGCACTCAACGAAGTGATGCCGGTAGCTTTCAGCATCGTTAAGGACACAGCACGCCGCTTTGCAGAGAACGAGGAGACCGTAGTAACAGCTACCGACTTCGACCGCGAGCTCGCTGCCAACCCGAAGAACGACTTCGTAACTATCGACGGCGACAAGGCTATCTATCACAACCACTGGACAGCAGGCGGCAACGACTTGAAGTGGGAAATGGTTCACTACGACGTACAGCTCTTCGGCGGTATCGTACTGCACCAGGGCAAGATTGCGGAGATGGCTACCGGTGAGGGTAAGACTCTCGTGTCTACACTCCCTGTATTCCTCAACGCTCTTACCGGCAACGGCGTTCACGTCGTAACCGTCAACGACTACCTCGCAAAGCGCGACTCTGAGTGGATGGGCCCGCTCTATATGTTCAACGGACTCTCTGTCGACTGTATCGACAAGCACCGTCCCAACTCGCCTGAGCGCCGCAAGGCTTACATGGCAGACATCACATTCGGTACGAACAACGAGTTCGGTTTCGACTACCTTCGCGACAACATGGCAATCTCGCCTGCCGACCTCGTGCAGCGCAAGCACAACTACGCCATTGTCGATGAGGTCGACTCTGTGCTTATCGACGACGCACGTACTCCGCTTATCATCTCTGGACCTATCGCCAAGGGCGACGACCAGATGTTCGAGGAGTATCAGCCGCTTGTAGAGCGCCTCGTAGACGTTCAGCGCAAGCTCGCCACACAGTATCTTGCTGAGGCAAAGCAGCTCATCAGCGAGGGTACTGCTAACAAGGACCAGAAGAAGATTGAGGAAGGATTCCTCGCATTATACCGTTCTCACAAGGCTCTCCCGAAGAACAAGCCGCTTATCAAGTACCTCTCTGAGGAGGGTATCAAGGCAGGTATGCTCAAGACCGAGGAGTACTACATGGAGAACAACAACCGCCACATGCCGGAGGCTGTAGAGCCGCTCTACTTCGTTGTAGACGAGAAACTTAACAGCTGCGACCTTACCGATAAGGGTACAGCATGGCTTGCAGCACAGGTGAACGACAACGAGCTCTTCGTGCTGCCCGACATCACTTCAGAGCTCTCGGCTCTTGAGAACGAGAAAGACCTCAGCGAGCAGGAGCGCCTCGACAAGAAGGACGCCATGCTCAACCACTACGCCGTACAGTCGGAGCGTGTACATACCCTGCAGCAGTTGCTGAAGGCTTACACCATGTTCAACAAGAACGACGAGTACGTTGTTATGGACGGCGAGGTGAAGATTGTCGACGAGCAGACAGGCCGTATCATGGAAGGCCGCCGCTGGAGCGACGGACTCCACCAGGCTGTAGAGGCTAAGGAGCACGTAAAGGTGGAGGCAGCCACACAGACATTCGCTACCATCACACTGCAGAACTACTTCCGTATGTACCACAAGCTCGCTGGTATGACCGGTACTGCTTCTACTGAGGCAGGCGAGTTCTGGGATATCTACAAGCTCGACGTTGTAGAGATTCCTACAAACCGTCCGGTGCTCCGCAAGGACCTCGATGACCGTGTATACAAGACCAACCGCGAGAAGTATGCAGCCGTTATCGACGAAATCGTAGAGATGCGCAACAGCGGTCGCCCTGTGCTCGTAGGTACTACTTCGGTAGAGTTCTCTGAGCTTATCTCTAAGATGCTCAACATGCGCAAGATTCCTCACCAGGTGCTCAACGCCAAGCTCCACAAGAAGGAGGCAGACATCGTGGCAGAGGCTGGTCGCAGCACAAAGGGCATGGTAGAGATCACAGAAGAAGACGGCAGCAAACACTTCGAGGAGCGCATGCTCGGCGCCGTAACCATTGCTACCAACATGGCAGGTCGTGGTACCGACATCAAGCTCACCAAGGAGGTTAAGGAGGCAGGCGGTCTTGCCATCATCGGTACAGAACGCCACGAGAGCCGCCGCGTCGACCGCCAGTTGCGTGGTCGTGCAGGTCGCCAGGGCGACCCGGGTAGCTCAGTGTTCTACGTATCGCTCGAGGACAAGCTCATGCGTCTGTTCGCTTCAGAGCGCATCGCAAGCCTCATGGACCGTCTCGGCTTCAAGGAGGGCGACCGTATCGAGAACCCGATGATCTCTAAGAGCATCGAGCGCGCACAGAAGAAGGTTGAGGAGAACAACTTCGGTATACGTAAGCACCTGCTCGAATACGACGACGTGATGAACAAGCAGCGCACCGTAATCTACGAGAAGCGCCGCCACGCACTCATGGGCGAGCGTATCGGCATGGACATCACCAACGTCATCTGGGACCGCGTAGTGAACATCATCGAGACAAACGACTACGCCGGATGCCGCGAGGACTTCCTCAAGGTTCTGGCTATGGAGTGTCCGTTCAGCGAGGAGGACTTCGAGAACATACGCCACGACGAGCTTGAGGAGCGTGCTTTCCAGAGTGCAATGGCTACCTTCAAGCGCAAGACCGACCGCATCGAGAGCGTTGCTTGGCCTATCATCAAGGAGGTTGAGGAGAACCAGGGCGCTATCTACGAGCGCATCATGGTGCCTATCACCGACGGCAAGCGCGTTTACAACATTCCGTGCAACCTCAAGGAGGCTTACCGCACAGAGGGTCGCGACGTTGTTAAGCAGTTCGAGCGCGTCATCATGCTCCACATCATCGACGACTGCTGGAAGGAGAACCTTCGCCAGCTCGACGAGTTGCGCCATAGCGTGCAGAACGCTTCTTACGAGCAGAAGGACCCGTTGCTCATCTTCAAGCTCGAGAGTGCTAAGCTCTTCGACTCGATGGTGAACGACATGAACAACCGCATCGCTTCTATCCTCACACGCGGACAGATTCCTGAAATGCAACAGCAGCAGGAGGTGCGCGAGGCAGCTCCCGAGGAGCGTACACAGCGCCAGCAGTACACTGAGCAGAAGGCCGAACTCAACGACCCTGCACAGCAGGCTGCCGCTAACCACGACACTCGCGAGAACATCGAAGAGAACCACACTCCGCTGGTTAAGGACAAGCTCCCGGGACGCAACGACCCGTGTCCTTGCGGAAGCGGCAAGAAGTTCAAGAACTGCCACGGCAAGGGTCTTGAGTAAAAGACTTATAAAAACTTAGAATAGCAAAAAGGCAGAGTTCCGAATTGGAACTCTGCCTTTTTTGTTTATCCCTCTACAGCCGAAATCGTTACGTCCGTAAACTTGTCCATGTATTCGATGACGCGCAGTGTGTCGGTAGTGCCACGCTTCACCTTCAGCTGTATATCCGCCTCGATGAACTCGCCCTGCGATGTGCGGCGCTCCTTAATCTGATAGGTCTGCACGTCCATTCCGTCGTATCGCATGCTTGCTATCACCTGCCGCACGCTCTCTATCGACGTTGCCGAGAACGACACCTCTACACTTGTGGTGCCGAGCTGCGGAATCATGGCGTTTATCACCTCCAAGCCCAGCAGCACCATCGCCGTAGCCAGCGTCGCAGCAACGTACATGCCTGTGCCGCAAGCCAGACCTATCGCCGCCGTAACCCAAAGTCCGGCAGCCGTAGTGAGTCCGCGCACCACGTTCTTCTGAAAGATGATGGTCCCGGCTCCGAGGAAGCCGATGCCCGACACCACCTGCGCCGCCACACGCGATGAGTCCTTCAGGTCGAAGCCGAAACCGAACTGCGACACGACGCAGAACAGTGCGCTGCCCAACGCCACAAGAAAATGGGTGCGGAAGCCCGCCTCCTTCGCTCTATACTCGCGCTCAAGACCTATCGCTCCGCCAAGAACAAGAGCGAGCGAGAGCCGCATTATCAAATCAATATACGAAGTCTCCATAATCGTCCCTCCTTTTGCTTTTATAATCAGATCGTAGTTTAATTGAAAATACAAACTTACATAAAATTGACGAATAAACGAGGTTTTTTAAGAAGAAAAAGTAACTAAAAGGGCTGATACTTCATGAGAAGTGTCAGCCCTAATTTATTTTGTATGAAAAGTTTTAGCGGACAGCAATATAATAAGGTATAAGACTTATGGCTGACTACCCAATCAACAAGGGCATCGGTCATTCGGTTGAGTTCAAGGGACTGAAGGCACAGTGCCTCTTCATCTTCGCAGGTGGACTGCTTGTCGTCTTCTTCCTTGTGGTAGTCCTCTATATGGCAGGTGCGGGCCAACTGGTCTGCATCGGCTTGGGTCTCACGCTCGGATTATTGCTTGTATGGGGAAAACATTCTACCTGAACAACAAGTACGGAGAGCATGGACTGATGAAGCTCCTTGCCTCCAAGAGCCATCCACGCTATATCCCCAACCGAAGGAAAACAAACCGAATGTTCAAACATAAAAAGAAAGAAGAATGAGAAATATCAGAAAAGCAAGCACCCTTGAAAGCAAGTTCCCGCTGCTTGCTGTGGAGCAAGGCTGCATTATCTCCAAGGATGGCGACATAACGGTCGCCTACGAGGTAACGCTCCCCGAAATCTTCACGGTAACATCGCAGGAGTATGAGTCGGTACATGCCGCATGGTGCAAGGCTATCAAGGTGCTGCCCGACTACAGCATCGTACACAAGCAGGACTGGTTCTTGAAAGATAACCATTCGCCGGACTTGCAGAATAGCGATATGAGCTTTCTGTCAAGAAGCTATGAGCGACACTTCAATGAGCGTCCTTACCTGCATCACCAGTGTTACCTGTTCCTCACAAAGACCACCAAGGAGCGCATGGCACATCAAAGCAATTTTTCCACTTTGTGCCGTGGGCATATCATCCCCAAGGAAATCAAGGACAAGGAAACGGTAGCAAGATTCCTCGATGCCGTGGAGCAGTTCGCGAGAATCATCAACGACTCCGGCTATATCTCCTTACGCAGACTGACTGATGAGGAAATCACAGGCACGGAACGAACGACTGGACTTGTAGGCAAGTACCTCTCGCTCTCCACGGAGAACGTGCAATGTCTGGAGGATATGGAATTGTCTGCAAGTGGTATGCGTATCGGAAACAAACACCTATGCCTTCATACCTTGTCGCAAACGGAAGACCTGCCAACGGAAGTTTCGACAGACAAACGATTTGACGATTGTCCACAGACCGAAGTGACTGCCGACTTTCCTTTGCCGCTCCAGTTGGCTTGCTATTATCCTGCAACCATATCTATAACCAGTATGTATTCATAGACAACAGTGACGAGACCTTGCAGAGGTTCGAGATGACCAGTTCGTCACCTCGTTCCAGACAATCCATGAGCTGCTTCCATTCAGGGCGTGTCTTCTCTTGGCTTGCACTATCTTCTATGATACGGCAATAGCCATACTTCTCCATCCAAGCCCGGTCAAAGGTGAATGTGTCATACTGCTCCGAGTTAAATATGTAACCTACTTTTGCCATAGCTATTATACACTGATTTGTAATTTGCCGACAAAGATACTTATATTCCATCAAAGTATAATCATACTCTGATAATTATTATAGCATAATGCGTATTAATGCAAATATTATATTTTTCCTATTCTCATAAGAATAAGATTTTATGTCTTCCATTTCATACAAAATGTTCAGAATGTACTAACAACAAATAGCGATTATCCCAAATCAAGGGACAATCGCTAAAATACAATGTACATATAAAGAACAAAAAGATAAGTTCAAGCAATATTTCGCAGTTCTAATTTTTTAGTTTTCTATTTTATAGCCTACTATTCGAATATACTTATTCCATTATTCTTAAGTTACATATCATTTGGGAGAAACTGGGCGAACTGGAAATCCTTGACTTCTGTCACTATGTCCTCTTGAGGGACTTGAAGAGTCAAATACTAGACTAACAGCATTATGTATAACTTTCCATCCGTTTGTCTTACTCCAAATTCCTCCACTTTTCCCTACATTATCTGTGGACTTCCCAGAATACCAACCTGAAAATGGTAAAAATATGCTTTTGTTGTTTGGTCCAACAACTAAAACACCTTTAGTTCCGTTTTGTGTTGTTGATCTCCATTTGCACTTATTGATAAGTTCTTCCATTTCTTTTTTTGTAGGCATCCGCCAAGTTCCGCCCCATTTTACAGAAGCGACATCATCTCCACTTTTCAATTCACAATTGAGTTCATCGTATTTGGTGATAGAGCTAGAACTTCCACGACACCATTTATAGGTACTCCAAGCATATGTGGATTTTGTTTCAGTCTCACCCCAAGCATAATAGTCGCCTATACCTTCGGGGGAATCAGCCCCAATATTACATGTAGCCCAAAGAAGCCCTGACGGAAGTCCTAAATCTACAAATTCATACCCATTTATTTTAACGCTTGTTTCTTGCTCTTTTTCAGATGCATCAAATGCAGTTAGATTGTCTACTTCAGACAAAGAGATTGTTTGTTTGATTTTACCATCTTTATAAACTTTATAAGATTTATAATCATTTACGACAAGACTATCAATGTCTTTGTAATTCCAAGTATATGTTCTGCCGTTTTTCCCGATAATTTTATAGCCTTGCGCATTCAATTCTTGTCCCATTAGGGATATAAGAATGAACATAAAGATAATTCTAAGTTTCATATAGTGATTTTATTTTATGATAAATTTCTTACTTATGTTGCGAACTTTTACGATATAAACACCTTGCAGAAGTGTGCTTGTTTGTACTAAACAAACACCTTCGTTGTTGGTATAAACCCTTTTGACCAATGTTCCACTATTACTATAAATGTACACAGGAACATTTGATTTAAAATCAGAAATGCGTATATAAAAACCATCACTTTGTATGTTTCCATTTGCATCTTTCTTATTTATAGTTTCAATAGAGCTTGATATACCCGAATCGGATTCAAGTGTATATTTGTGGCTGCCTATATTAATGAGTTCCTTTTTATTATTGGCGTATTCACATTGAAAAACCGCCCCTTCTTTACCATATGTAATTTTTGGATGCTCTGACAAAGGAAATATAAAATCAACTCCCATGTGCAAAACCAACCATTTTACATCATTTTTGCCAATTGCGGTTTTAAAGTTTATCAAAATATCCTTTTTATATGGACTTCCCCATTTGTTTTGTACAACCATAGACGGCAATGTGAAAATATAATCCGTGTTTGATTCTAACTCTTCCGAAGGAGTAAATACAATATTCTTACCTTCTATCTTTGCTGTTCCATCTATCACTTTTTGCTCATTTCTTGTCACAAGTGATATTTCATCAAAATTAGGACCTTTGTATACAGGCAATGAAAAACTTACAGACAGTTGTTTGTCTGTTTCTACAGAACTCTCTTTATCTTTTGGTGTTGAAGATACAAATGAAAGATATGGTTCATTTACCGTTACATTGCATTTAGCGGTATAACCTCCAATATTTGTTTTTACCCAGACATTAGTAGAACCTTTTGTAACACCTCTTATTATGCCAGATGCGCTAACTTGTACAACATTGTTGTCTTCACTCCACCAAGTTAATTCACTTACAGCTCCTGTAGGTGACAATGATGCTGTTAGTGCTTTCTCTTCGTCAATATCAATAGCAGCAACAGATGGTAATGATACACTTGTCGGATTTACAGATTTAACTACAACGTAGCATTTTTCATTAGGACCTGAGCTGTTTTCTATTTGTATATATGTACTTCCAGAACCTATAGCTCGTACATATCCATCACTATTTACAGATGCAACTCTGGTGTCATTTGATATAAAACGTATAGTCGGTTTGGGGCTTACATTACTTGGGCTGTATGTATATGTTATACGTTGTCCCTCTCCAACATTCAGTTCAATTCGTGTTGGGGTCACATTGAGATTAACCGGATTACAGGTAACATGATAATATGTTGTTGCATTATTGGTATGCATAAAACCATTCTTGTCATACCAGTAATAATAGTAATCGCATCTGACTTCAGCTGTTCCTGTAAAATATGAAAGTACTTTAACCTTACATCCAGTGCCACCATATTTTTCAACAGAAACATTAGCGTTGGAACATGCCCATGCTGTTTGATTTATGGCACTACCTGACGGAGGATTGGGTGCTGCAAAAATTGTGGTTTGCCCGACATAAAGTGCAGCTTGATTTGCAGCCTGTCCTATAATAGAAAAAAACAGAGCTACAAATATAAGTAAATTTTTCTTCATTGTAAAAGTTTCTTTTTCCGATATGTGTTTTGTGTAACCACATAAAAAGAGGCGTGCACCGTTCGTACTTGCCTTCAAATCAGGTTACCGCCAAGTGACCTTACCATACAACAAGCACAGAACGATCCACGCCATAGAGCGTGAACCTTTCTTGCGACTTGTTCTCGTATGGTGAATATTGGCGGTATTCGATTTGAAGAGAACAAGAGCTAAAAAGCTCAGTATCTAAAAAAAGTATCAGAACGGAAACGCCGAGTTAAAAATGAGAGGCATCAGCCTCAGTTCTTAGTCTCAATTTGGTTGTCGATTCCTTGAATCGCTCACTCCTTAGCGTTTCATTCTTGTATTATGTCTGTTTCTTATTTCTTAATTTTAATGTTCAACAATATGTTCATGCCTCAATGAAGACACGAAGTCCACACAAAGGCAATTCGTTCACAAAGGTAACTATTCTTATACAAAGAAACGATAAATTCTACAATATATTTCATTCTCGTTGGACTAAAAATTAGAAATCCGCCTGATTTCTCATGGAAAGTTGCCTAATTTCCATAAGAAAGTTGGCAACTTTCTCAAAATAATCTCAGAAAAGCTTGGTTGGATGAAATACTTTGCTTACATTTGCGGCATACTACAATTTCACATATTTTGGAGACCCAGAAAGAGGCAGACAAGTAGAGATTGTTTGTATCTGTGGTAGTTGAGCAAATGGATGAATTTTGTTTAATATTTAAAATATGTGAGTATGAAGGATTTTTCTAAGAACCATCGTAAGGGGCGATGCAAAACACCCCAAACCAAGTGGGTTCCCGTCAATCCCTTTGAGTTATTCCGTGACAAACACTTGAATAACTCAGATTCAAAAGTTCGTGTTTTGACATATCCGGAGATTGAAGATTTCCGCAATAATGGCTATAGTGTTGATATTGTAGACAGAATTCTACCCAAATGTACACGCAAGTACCCCTATAAAGGTAGCGGTATGTCTATAAAAGTAGTTCGCGAGCTAAATAAAAAAAGCAGAAAACAGGAACTACTGGAAAGGCATGTTGTCGTTATAAGGAAGATTGGCGAGTTGATGAAAGAAGTGGATGATTTGTTTAAGAAAAGTGCCATATCTGTCAGCGTTGCCCGTACACCGCTCATTATCAGCGACATAAAGGCTGACAGATGCTGCCCCAAACAGCAGTATCTATCAGCCTATCTACCAGTTCATCTACCAGTCATAAGACATGGCAGCCTACGCATCTCGACGCACAACGAGGTAGCGCGCGCCGGTTTCGCACTTGCGGCGGCGCATACCCTGCAGGTTGGCCAGCTTTCGCCCGAACGAAATCAGGCTGTTCACCTTCAGCGAGGCACCCACCTTACGCTTTATGACATCGAAGATTTCCGCCGCCGACATCCACTCGGCATTCTCGTCGAGTGGATCCTGCGCTATCGCGAAGCAGAGGTCGAAATACTGGTCGGCAGGTTCCTGCACCTCGTAGCGGCGGTTCCAGAGCATTATCTGCTCGGTCTCCGCCTTGTCGAACCAGCAGCGGTGTCCGTTGCGCAAGAGCTGCAGCGCCTGGGCGAAGAGCTGGCGATGGTTGGGCACATGGGTGGTGTCGATGGGTGCCGTCAGCTCGATGCCGATGAAGCGACGGTTGCCAGACGGGTCGGCGAGGATGTCGGTCATGTTGCTCGTGGCGATGAACGACGCCTTGCGCGGCAGTTCCTCGATGCGTGTGCCATAAGGCCGTTTCGCCTTTATCGAGGGCAGCTGTATGATGTTCTTCAGAAAGCCCTGCTGCACGCGCGGCGATATTTGGTTGAACTCGTCGAGGTTGATGAGCAGCTGCTGCGACATGGCGAGCATCACCTGTCGGCGGTCGGAGATGGCAAGACTGTCGGTGTAGCCCCACCTTAGTGCGTCGGGCAGCAGCCGGCGGCAGAACGTGCTCTTGTTGTAGCCCTGCGGCGAGATGAGTAGCGGCGCTACGCTGTTGCCATAGAGTCTGCCCGGCGTGTTCTGCCATTGGGCGACCATGGCGAGCAGCCATGTGGTGAACCACTCGCGCCAGAGCGGAGCGTCGGTGGGCACGGTGCTGGCGAGGTCGCCTATGTGGTCGTGTCCGTCCCATGCGCCTTCGCACGAGGCGAGGTAGTCGCCTACGGGGTCGAACGCACGCACATAGTCCGACTCGATGTAGTTGTTCACATCATTCTGGCTCACCTCTATCCCCTCGCGTTGCACCTCAAGTATGATGCGGCGGCGCGTGCGTGGGTCGAGTGGCTCGAAGCCGTCGGCGAGGCTGCCTGCGTGGCGATACTCTGTGCAGTTCATTACGTTGTTGTAGCGGAAGGCGTAGCGCATGGTGAGGAAACCAATCATGCGGTCGACGGCGTTCATTGTGTCTTTGTGTGTTGTGTCTTTCATATGTGTATTATGTGTGTTGATATAGTTTAGTAAGATTCCGGCAGTGATGGAGCGTTACTCCGGCGCTATCGGAATGATTCTCCAGTGCTACCGGAATGATTCTCCAGTGCTACCGGAATGACATTTTAGTCATGCAGGAATATCTGCGTTTGTGTAAAAAAATTACTGGAAGTCGAGGGTTTCTTCTGAGCAATCGAACTCTATGTCCTCATAGCCATACTGTGAAAAAAGTTGTTTTATCCACTCCTGCTGTTTAGGCAAGAGCTTATGTTCGCCGTGGTGATAGCGGTAGTACGTGCTGCACCCACCGAGATACTCCCTCATGAGCGAACGCAAAGTAGGTGCGTCGCACAGCTTCACGTCCTTGAACAGGCGACTGAAGCCCCACGCCATACGCACGATGCGCAGCTGCTTGAACTGGGCGCACGCCCCGTCCGGGCGCAAAGCGTTGGGAAAGATGGCATTACCCCATGTACGCGACTCGTCGAGGGCCACGGTGGCACGATAGCGCATACACTCCTCACAGCGCTTGCAGTCGGTGTTGAAGCAGTAGATCCAGTTGTGCGGGATGTTGCTGCTCTTGATGGCAGCGTTGATGATGTTTGTGTTTTCCATAATACAAAGTTTTTTTATGTTCATGTATGTTTTCTAAAATTGCCGCAAAGGTACAATTCTGCGCAAGCGTTGTCAAGAGTTCGGCACATTTTTTTCAAACTCGCAGACGGGCGGTTGAGGTGCTGGCGGCACACCTGTCGGTTCGGGCTGGTAGATGGACTGACAGATAACCTGATAGATACAGCCTTTGAGCACATCATCTGTCAGCCTTTATATCACTGATTATTAGCGCAATACGAGAACGCTGACAGATATGACAGCATTTTTCACAACACAAACTTTTCATACCATAATTGCTTAACATAACTATTTGTAGTCTTGAGGCATGAATTACAAATTCATATAATTTATAGTAAAACTTTGCTAAATATTCACTTAAAAATGAATATTATTAAAATATTTTGTTTATCTTTACAGCAAATAAAATCGCAAACAAATATGGCAACTATTTCACTTAAAACTATTGAACAAAACGATAATGTCGGAATGTTCTCCATATGTTTTGATAAAAGCAAGGAGAGTGAATTTGAAAAGTTCCTAAATGAATTCAAAGATAATGCAACTTACAATAAAGATTTCAATATCATTCTTTTAGCACTTTAAAAAATTATAGACAAAGGAGCTCTTGAACGTTTCTTCCGCAATGAGGGTAAAATGAGTGACAATGTAAAGGCTTTAGCTATCGACTCACGGAGTGCCACGTTTGAAATTTAAAATATTGTATTATGGTACATAATCAACTATTCAGACAATGCCTTGCAGCTATTCCTGAAGAGCAAAAAGCAGAATTCGAACTCTCATTCGGAATAGCAGAGCGCATCAGTGAGATACTCAAAATGAAGAATCTCACCCAAAAAGACTTTGCCAATCAGCTCCACAAGCGAGAGTCTGAAATCTCGAAATGGATGACTGGCAGACACAACTTTACAATGCAAACTATTGCAAAAATAGAAACTCAAGTTTCGGATTTAGAATGAGTTTATAAAAAAGTTC